>ERZ825324.4501-NODE-4501-length-11547-cov-17.886704_pt1 | contig 11547 bp, 12 predicted proteins | sample MGYA00519859_ERZ825324 | MGnify/ENA primary metagenome ERZ825324 (study PRJEB31778, sample SAMEA3449198) | human gut metagenome | biome: human gut; feature: human-associated habitat; material: faeces | place: United Kingdom | collected 2010/2012 ... | reverse complement strand
CGGCGCGTTCTTCGACCGTCTGGACTCGCTCATCACCCTTCATCAGCGTAAGTATGATGGCTGCGCCAATCCCCTATTTTTAGAAAGGCGCATCTCATGCAGGAAACCATCACATCAGAATCGCTGTTCTGCGACTACTACGCCCAGTGGGTGAGAACGTACAAGGAAGGCGCCATCAGAGACGTGACCATGGGCAAATATCGACTTACGCAATCCTGGCTCGGCAAGCTCATCCCTGAACTCAGACTCACCGATATGGATCGAACCGCATACCAGCAGCTCATCAACGGATATGCACAACATCATGAGCGCCAAACCACCATGGATTTTCACCATCAGATCAAAGGCGCCATTCTCGATGCCGTTGACGAAGGACTCATCCCGCGTGATCCAACGCGCAAAGTCATCATCAAAGGCAAGCAGCCACGCATTAAGAAAATGAAGTATCTCAACCAATTCGAGCTGCATGCCATGCTCGCGGACCTTGATCTTGGGGCCGAGGCAAGCTGGGATTGGCTTATCCTCCTTATCGCGAAAACCGGACTCCGATTCTCTGAGGCGCTTGGGCTCACACCCGATGACTTTGATTTCGCACACCAGACGCTTTCCGTCAACAAAACTTGGGATTATAAAAACGGCGGCGGTTTCGTACCCACGAAAAACGAATCGTCCGTGCGTAAAGTGCAACTCGACTGGCAACTCATCATGCAAATGTCTGGATTACTCAAGGATCTTCCGCATGATAAACCTATTTTCGTGCACGGCAAGGTCTACAACTCAACAGCCAACGACGTGCTTGCAAAACATTGCAGAAACGTGGACGTGCCAGTTATTTCCGTCCATGGTCTACGCCATACACACGCATCGCTGCTGCTGTTCGCCGGCGTATCGATCGCCAGCGTGTCACGCCGTCTAGGCCATGCCAGCATGACTACAACTCAGGAAACCTATCTGCACGTCATTCGCGAGCTGGAAAACAAGGACGTAGATATCGTCATGCGGGCACTATCGACACTTATCTAATGGGGGGTTCCTACTCTTTTCAGATATTCGAAATAATCGAGCCACTCGAAGCGGCATATACCGTTTCTCACCATCTTCAGTAAAAGCGCCAAACACCGTTGCCAGACTCAATTCCGTAGGTGGTTTTGTGGTTCCGTAGGTGGTTGGTTCTGGTATTGGTGTCTGAGAATGGCTTAATTTAAGCCGTTTCTCAAACGCCTTTCCTCCGGCAACCACCTACGGAAGCGAAAAACCACCTACGGAACACCCGCTTGGGAACAAACCCGCCGCAAGTCACCAGGCCAAGACGAATCTCGGCACACGAGGAACCGGAAATTGTCGTTCCGGAGCGCAGCCGCACGGTCACACGCCACACTCCGGAACCAAAGGCTTTTAGAAATAGGTGCTACAGCCAAGCTTGACGGCGAGGACGATGCCGGTGAGCACGGCGGCGGCGCGCATGATGTTCTCGGGGATATGGCGTGTGACCGGAGGGGCGATGGAACTGCCGATGATGCAGCCCAGGCACATGGCGATGGCGAACGGCCAGTAGACGGAGCCACGGCAGATGAACATGATCGCGGCGGAGATGTTCGCGCCGAAGCCGACCACGGTCTTCAGCGCGTTGATCTGGTGGAACGGGCCGATCTTGCCGAGGTCGAGGATCGCCAGGGCGAGGGTACCGGCGGCGGCACCGAAATATCCCGAATAGATGCCGACGAAGCTCACGCCAACCCACAGCCACCACGGGTCGTTGCGCAGACTGCCATTGGCCGTCCTACTGGCGATCAGCGCCGCGCGCTCGCCTTGCTGCGATTGGGGCAACGCCTGCGCGACAGCGTCGCGTGCGGCCGCTTTCTTCCGCGGGTTCAGCGCGATGATCAACGCGCTGAACAGAATGAGCGGCGGCACAGCGAATTCGAAGACCTTCGCGGGCAATTCCAACAGCAGCAAGCCGCCGATGATGCCTCCGACCAAGCCGATGCAAGCGTAGACAGCCACACGGCGTCCCTGGCCTTTGAGCTCCTTGCGGGCGGAGAGCAGGCCGCCGATGCCGGTGCCGCACACGCCCACCGTGTTCGTGGTGTTGGACAGCACGGGCGGAATGCCGAACGCCAGCAACGCAGGATAGGAGATCAGCGAGGACGCGCCGACCGCGTATCCGACGAATCCCGCGCCGATTCCGGCGACAAGCACCAGCAGCAAAGTGGTGATGGACACTCCTGCGATCATGACCGCTTCCCCTTCGTAAAACTCCTACGTAGTCCTCCTATAAGTAACGGGAGCCAAGCTTAACGGCTCGGCTCCCGCATATCACGCGTTTGCCCAGAACGTGGCCGGGCAAACGTCATATCAGTGGTTGCGCTTGGCGATCAGCGACTCGGTCCAGTAGGCGGCGAGCGGAATCAGGGCCCACTGCAGCGCGAGACCGGGCAGGCCGGCGGCCAGGTCGCTCGTCCATGTGGCGGCGATGGCCTTGCTGGAACCGAACGCGAACACGGCGATCGCGGTGGCTGCGGTCAGCACCACACGTCCGGCGAGCTGTGCGATGACCACCTTCGCCAGGCTCGGCAGCTTGATGCCGCGCAGCAGACCGGCCACCAGGCCGTATGCGCACAGTTCGACCATCATGAGCGGCAGCATCGCCAGCATCGGCATGCCGGACAGCAGGAAGCTCACGAGCGGAGCGGCGGCGCCGGCGATCGCGCCGACGGCGGGGCCCGCGATCAGGCCGACGAAGATGATCGGCAGATGCATCGGCAGGAACGCGACGCCCAGCATGGTGCCCTGTCCGGAGACGGCGCCGATGACGTGGAACAGTTGCGGCAGCACGACCGCTGCGACGATGGCGAGCAGGGTGGCTGCTGTCTTGGTGCCGAGACTCAGTTTCGGCAGGTCGGTGCGGCGCAGGGCGGCCGCGGGCATGGTTGCGGAATCAGACATTTGTTTTCTCCTTAATGTTTCCTTCTCTTCGGATATGCGTATACGTCATACCGGCTCGACGACCGACCCACCGTCCGGCAGCGCGGTGTCGACCAGCAAATCGGCGACGGCTTGGATATTGGTCGCTTCGAAATAGCGGTTTTCCAGCGGAATCCACTCGTCGACGAATCGTTGCAACATGCGTGGATTGCGTCGTTCGAGCCGACGCAACTGTTCGGCAGGATCGACCGCAAGACAGATCATGCAATCGTAATACCCCCGCAAGGCGGGGTGCATGCTGTAGCTGCCTTCCACAATGGTCAGCTGGGCCGGTTCGACGGCGTACGCGACGGCGAAATCGCCTGTATGGCAATCCCATGGCCGGTATTGCGCGGCTTGTCCGGCGGCGAGCGGTGCCAACACTTCCGTTTCGAACCGTTCACGGTCCACGTTGCCGCCGGGTTCGGCGAAACGTTCCGGCGTGCGCTGTTCGGGACGGAGGAAGAAATCGTCCATGTGCAGCACGTTGCCGCCGAAACGCCTGTTGAGCATCGCGGCAAACGTGGTTTTGCCAGACGTGCATGGCCCGTCGATTGCGACGAACACACAATCGCGTTCGGCAAGCAACGTTTCGATACGTGCGATTGCGATGCTGGCTTCCGTAGGCTTCGCGGGTTTCGTGACCATTGCGTTCGCCGTCAGTCGAGTACGGTCAGACGGTACGCGCGCGAACCGATGCCAAGTTCCTCGGCGTATTCGAGGATGTGTTCGCCGTGGAGCGAGGCGATGCGTTCGGTGACGGACGCTCCGTCGGGGGCGGTGTGGATGAGGTCGACGCATGCCTGGTCGAGTGCCACCGGGTCGAGCGAGGACAGCACGCCGATGTCATGCATGTCCGGTTCCGTCGGGGAGGCCAGGCAGTCGCAATCCACCGACAGGCGGTTCATGACGTTCAGATACATCATCTTGCCATGCATGTGGCTGATCACGGCCTCATCGGCTTCGGCCATCGATTCGAGGAATGCATCCTGAGGAGTTTCCACCCACTTGTCCTTGGTGACGCCGGCGGAATGGATCCAGCGTTTGCCGTTCGACGAGGCTATGCCGATGGACACGTTCTTGAGCGCGCCGCCGAAGCCTCCCATCGGATGGCCTTTGAAATGCGACAGCACGAAAATGGAATCGTAGTCGTCGATATGCTTGCCGACGATGTCGTAGGCGATGTGGCGGTGCTTGGCCACCGGGATCTCGATTTCGCCGCTCATGTCCATGATCTGGATTGGCGCAAGATCGGCGTATCCGTGCTTTTTGAACGTGGCAAGGCTTTTTTCGGGGGTTTCACGATTGCCGTCGTATGCGGTAGCGCATTCCACGAGCGTGCCGCCGATCTCCTGCACGAGGTCCTTGACGAGCGAAGGATTGAGATTATTGGATTTTTCCGATTCGCCGGAATGGACTTTGATGGCCGTTTTGCCTTCCGGCTTGCGTCCGAGCGCATGGTAGGCGGCGACGAGGCTTTCCGGTGTGATGATCGGCGTGAAGAACACTTCCGGTGCGGACTGCGCGTCGGTGCGGTGTTCCAGTCCTTCCAGTCGCGAGGCTTCGAATTGCATCTTGACCCTCCTTGATTCTGCCTGTGTTTTTGGCTTGCATCTCCAGCGTACCAACTTAAACCCGACTTGAAGCAAACAGACCTCAAACCCGTTCGAGATATGTTGCAAAATATGGATTCCCGCGCGTGTCTCCCCATCCGGCCGGCTTGTCCGCATGAACCGGAACACTTGACGCTCGTGATTGATTTTTGCAAGAAATGGTGGACTCGCATAGCCACCAAGGAAATGGCGTTCATTGGCATCGTCACGTTGGCGGCCTCTCTGGTGGCTTCGTGGCTCAAGCAGTTTCCGGGATTCAGCCTGTTCGGCGCGTTGATCATCGCTCTGCTCATCGGCATGGTCGCGCAGTTCCCGATCCGCAAATGGTATTCGAACCGTTCCGCCGAACATAAGGCCGGTGTGAAGGATGCGGCCGGGCTCATTTCGAACAAGCTGCTTCGCCTGGGCATCATCCTGCTTGGTTTCAAGCTCAATCTGACGGTGCTGTTCACACAGGGTATCAAGTGTCTGCCGATCGCGGCAGTGGTGGTGACGCTCACCATCGTGGTGTGCTACAACATCGCACGCAAGCTTGGCGTCGATCCGCAGCTCGCCATTCTCGTGGCGGGCGGTACCGGCATCTGTGGCGCGGCAGCCGTCATGGGATTGTCCGGCTCCATCAAGGTGCCGCCGGAAAAAGAGGATGAGAAGGCCAACAATGAGGTGATGGCCGTGGCCATCATCGCCATCATGGGCACCATCTTCGCATTGCTGGAAATCGCCCTTGGGCCGTTGACGTGCCTGAGCAAGACGCAGCTGGGCATCACCGCCGGAGCCTCCTTGCACGAAATCGCCCATGCCGTGGCGGCCGGCGACGCGTTCGGCGCGGTGGACATCGCCACCATCATGAAGCTTTCCCGCGTGCTGATGCTGGTGTTCGCGGCCATCGTCATCGCCATCTGGTGGGACAGAAACCATTCCGAAATACCGACGGACGGTAAACGCAAAGTGTCGTTCCCATGGTTCATGCTCGGTTTCATCGGCGCTTCCATCATCGGCACGTTCGTGCCGTTCATCGGTGCCATCGCACCGAATCTGGTCGATTTCGCATACATCGTGCTCGGCATGGCCATGGCGGCGCTCGGCATCAACGTGAATTTCAGCGCCATCGCGAAGAAGGGACAGAAGGCGTTCCTGGCGAGCTTCCTCACGTCCGTGCTGCTCATGTGCTTCGCGGCGGGAATCGCGGCGCTGTTCTTCTAATCGCCTTCCGTTGTGCCACGCTGTCGTTTTGCGGAGGGCAGTTGGATTTCGGACAGCAGAATCGCACCGAAAATCAGCGCGAAACCGCATAACGACGGCACGGTCAGCGTTTCGCCGGTGAAAATCACGGATACCAGCATGGCGAAGATGCATTCCGTGCTTAAGATCACGGACGCCTCGGAAGTGGGCAGATTCTGTATGGCGATGGTTTGAAACACTTGGGCGATCACCGTGGAGCCGATCACCAGGTAGGCGATGCACAGCACGATGTCCCACCGCGCCCAAGCCATGGACGGTCCGCCTTCGGTAAGCACCGCGCCAGCACCGAACAGCAGGGCGCACCACACGAATTCGGCAAGCATCAGCGCGATCGCGTCGAAATCCTTGCCGATGAAACCAACCAAAACCAGATTCAACGCGAAGAAAAACGCGCCGATGATAGTCATGGCGTCACCGAAGCTCATATGCATGAGTTCCGCGCCACCGCCGCCGCTCAGCGACACCAGACCAATGCCGAACGCGCAGACGAACGCGGCCACCAGATGCTGCCAGCTGGGGCGTTTGCGCGTGAACGCCCACACCACGAACGGCACCATCACGCAATAGGTGTCGGTGAAGAAGCTGTTGCGTCCGGGAGACGTGGTTTCAAGTCCTTTGAGCTGGAAGATGAATCCCAGCCAGTAAGTCAACGCGAGTATCAGACCGGGAACGATATAGCGGCGCAGGCGAATCCTGCGAAGACGTGGGAAAAACACGATGGCCATAAGCAGTACCGCCGAAGCCATGCGGAAGAACATCATCCACTGTGTCGGCATGTTCTCCTGCACATGCTTGAGCATGGTGTAGCCGGACCCCCATACCGCCGCGTTGACCAGCATCATCACGCGGGCGACCGGCTTCGATACGCTAATGCCTTCCGATGATTCCTGCCCCGCGTCTGCCATCCGCCCCCCTTACACGCTTCCACACATCCGACGTCGTATTCACGTCATGCTTTCCGAAGGAAACTTTAGACGTGGCTGCGGAAGCAACACGCGGGAGCATGCTACTGCGCTTTGGCCGCCTGGCTGTTCACCCAGTTGTCAGCCATGTCAATGGCTTCGTCAAGCGTGACCTTGGCCGCCTTGTAATACTTGGAATCCTTGATGTTGCTGCTTTCGACGAGCTTCTGTCCGGAGTCCGCGGCCTTGGACAGCGCGGACAGCAGTTTGCGCCCGGTCAGGGTCAGGGAATCGTCCTTGCTGAGTTTGTCGACCAGTTTGTCTGCCTCGTCGATCGACTGTTGCAGTTCCTTTTTGGATTCATCCAACGATTTCGTGTCGGAGGTGCCGTTCGAAGAAGTGCTGTTCGAAGAGGCTCCGTTCGATTGCCCGGATGGGTTATTGGACGATTGTCCAGCTGCCGCGCCATCCGAATCGGCCTTCGGATCCTGCAACGCGGTTTCGGCGTTTTTCTCTTGGATGCTTTTCAGACTGGCGTTCAGGGAATCGGTGGCGCTGTCCAACGTTTTGGCTACGAGATTGAGCTGCGTGATGGTGGCTTCCGCCTTGCAGCCTTCCGTATCGACTGTGTTCTCGGCGCTGGTGGCCGCGTCCGCGAACGCGTCGATGATGTCGTTCACGCCGAGCGCGCCTCGAATCAGCTTCTGCAGTTCGCTGCCGTTTTCGGAAGTGTCGAGCACGGCTTTGCGGGCCGAGCTGAATTCCGCGAGCGATTGCCGGCATGTGGCCAATGCTTCCTGATGCTTGTTGCGGTAAACGCACACGCCGGCACCGCATGCCACGATGAGGGCCACGACCACGGCAAGGACGATCGGCCATGCCTTGCGGGGGCTGGAAGGCTGTTCAGTGGTCTGGTACTGATAATCCATACGTGTCACCCCTTGCGAACCGATAGCTGTCATCGTTCTTCGTCTTGTTAACCTTGCCTATTGTACGGGCTTGAAGATGGGAATATCCTGAATGGGCATCCTGCGCACACCAATGACGCAGGATCGGGCTGGCATATCGTCTCTCCGCAGGCGTGCCGCATGTCCATCACGGCCAGCAGCCCCCGTTTGTCCGCTCGTTCGACAGCCATGTCCACGAAATCGACCGGCAGATGCCGTTTGTCGGCGATTTGCCGCACCGTCAATCCTGCGGCGATGTCGCCGGCGATGCGTGCGACGATATCGTTCCGGCCGTCGCCGTATGTATCAGCCGTACGTGGCGTGCGCCGCCATCCGTGCGCGGAAGCGCCGGACCGTTCCATACCGCTCACCATATCAACCGCAATGTTTGGAAGGCGATGATGGCGATGACGTATGCCACGGCCAAGCTCAGCAGGACGGATCGCGCCGCGACTTTCGTGCCGAACTGCCGTCGCATTTCGGCGACCGTTGCAAGACATGGCGTGTAGGCGAGCGTGAACAGCAGGAAGGCGATGGCCGCCGCCTTGCCGTGGCCGTGCGATGACTGGTCGAACGAGGCGCACAGCTTCTGTCCCAGCGTTCCCTCCCCGGCTTGTTGGGAAGCCGCATCATCCGGTTCGTCCGCATGGTAGGACTGCGACATCGAACCGACCACGACCTCTTTGGCCACGAATCCCGTGATCAGCGCGGCCGAGGCATGCCAGTCGTCGAAACCGGCCGGCGCGAACACGGGAGCGACCGCGTCGGCGAGCACGCCATACGCGGAATCATGCACGTCGTCGACATGAGCGAAACCGCCTGCGTTGGCGGTTACCGGAATGCCCTGCAGCAGCCACAGCGCCGTGATCATTGAAATGATGATCACGCTGGCTCCACGGATGAAGCCCCATAGACGCAGCAGCACCGAACGTGCCAGCTGCAACGCGCGCGGGCATTGGTATGCGGGAAGCGCCAGCATCAACGGTTCGGGTTCGAGGCCGCGGAACATGGTGTGGCGCAGCAGCACGCCGACCAACAGGATGACCATGACCGAAGCCACGTACATGAGGAAGACCACGAGACCGGCGTATTTCGGGAAGAACGCGTGGGCGAGCACCAAAAACACCGATAGTCGCGCGGAACATGCCGCGAACGGCACCAGCATGCCGGTAAGCACCCGTTGCCGGGAATCGGATAGGGTTCGTGTGGCGGCCAAAGCCGGCAGATTGCAGCCGAAGCCGACGATGATCGGCAGGAACGCGCGACCGTCCAATCCCAAGGCGCGCATGGCACGGTCCATCACGAACGCGGCGCGGGCCATGTAGCCGGAATCCTCCAAGATTGACAGCAGCAGGAACATGATGCCCATCACCGGAATGAACGTCAGCACGGTGACCACGCCGTCAAGCAGACCGTCCACCAGCAGCGAACGCAGCCAGCCGCCGCTCACGGATGGTCCGAACAGGCCGAGCAGCAGGTCGAGTCCATCTGTGCACCATCCGCGGAAGGTCACGTCAATCCAATCCTGCATGGGGCTGGCGAGCGTGGTGGTGGCCTGGAACACGACGAACAGCACCGCAAGGAAGACGAGGACGCCAATCACGGGGTGCAGCAGCACGCGGTCGATGCGGTCGGACAAGGTGACGTGGTCGACCGCATGCATGTCGAGGCCGCGCAATATGCCGGCGGTCCAGTCGAGTCGTGCGTCGGCCCGCGATTCGGCCCAGACGCTCAGGCCGTCGGCGGTTTTCATGTCGGCGTCGGCTGTCGCGGTTGGCAGTGCGGTCAGCCCGTGCGGAACGGGCGTTCCCTCGAAACTTGCGGCGATCGCGTCGGCCAAAGCCTTGCCGCCGTCTCCGGTACGTCCGTCAATCGCGACGACCGGCATGCCGTCCAGCAAATGGGACAGTCGTTCCGCATCGACGCCGCAGCCGTTGCGGACGGCGAGGTCGTTCATGGTGAGTGCCACGACGGTGGGCAGCCCGAGCTCCACCACCATCGACAGCAGGTACAGCGATCGGGACAGCGCGGTGGCGTCCAGCACCACGACGGCAAGGTCGGGAACGGGCATGCCTGACATGCCGGTCAGCGCGTCGACGGCAACCTGCTCATCGGGACTCATCGGAGATAGCGAATAGGTTCCGGGAGTGTCCACAAACTGCCAATTCTGCGGATTTTTCGTCGTTTTCGAGCTTTTGTACCGGTATTGCCCGCAAGTGATGGACACCGTGGTGCCTGGCGCGTTCATCGTACGGGTCCTCGCGCCAAGCAGCGCGTTGAACATGGAAGATTTGCCAACGTTCGGATTGCCTACAAACACGACGCGTTTTACATTTTCGACGTTTCCCATATTGCCGGAGTCGCCGCCCATGCCGTCATTCGCGGGTCTGTTGACACGACAAGCGCGATGCCGGCAACAGCCATTCTGCGAACGGCAGCAGTCGCCGCCCCTCAGGTTCCGTAGATTCAACATTCGCGCATATTCCCGTTCTCTTCGCGTTACGCAACGTCGTCTTGCGCATGTTCATCCCGCGCGAACCGTACCCGGACGGCACGCGCGGTGCCGCCGTCCACCGCGACACGTTCGTTTCCGAATGCGACGACCCTTCCGCCGAAAGCGCTCCGCTGCATGACCCGTAAACCCGCGCCCGGAGCCAATCCTATCTCACATAGGCGGAACCGGTGCCGGTCATCCAGGTCGATGCCGTCCACGACAACGCGCATGGCGCGCGGACAGTCGCGCAGCGTCATGATGGCGCCGCGCTCCCCCGCCCGACGCCGCACCGTGTCATCGAAGCGGCGAGCATGCGTATTATCCATGTTTTCACACATAGCAGGAAACGAAGCAAAGCACAAGAGTGTTTTTCACGGAACTGAACCGCACCCCAATTGTTGGACGTCGGTAAGTGGGATGCAGTCTGAGACCGCGATCTGGCACACATCATCCAGACTTTGGTCGACGATCCCATTGAGCAACGCATTCGCGAACGGCTCGTCCAAGAGCAGGACGGCGAGGCCGTTGCCGACAATGCCCCGGTCAATACAGGCTGTGGCAACGCTGCCGACAATGCCACTGCCGAAAAACGCAAGCCCAGTGCCGCCACATTGGCGGCAATAACAGTACCGGCACAAGCGGCACCGACGCGGTTGCCGACAATCCGCTGGAGCTGGTGGAATCCGGTTGGTCTGTAAGCCAACAGGGGTACGTTAGCTACGCATTCGCCCTGCGCAACACCAGCACAACCCTGCAGGTACAGTATCCAGAAGTCGCCATCACCGGCGAACCAAAGACGGCTCCATCGTGTTCTCGCAGACGCAAACGCTGAATATGGCGTTCCCGAATCAGACTATATATAACGCCGGGCAAGCGGGTCAAGGTACCGCACCGGCCACCGTGGACTTCGTTGCGCTCAGTCCGAATGAGTACAACGTCACGGAAGCACAAGGCACTGCCACTTTCCCCATCAGCGGAATCTCCAAAGTGCGCAACAACGACGGCGGCACGACCTTCAATGGCGAAGTCCGCGCCGTGACCGATGGTTTCAAGCCTTCAGATGGACAGCAGATCAAGGTTTCCCTAGTGTTGCGGGATAAGCAAGGTACCATCATCTATGGAGAAATGGCATTTGTGGATTGGCCGGACAATGGCCAATCCATGCCTTTCTCGATACTGGTGTACGATTTGCCGGACTACACGTCCTACGAGTCGTACGCACAAATTTGGTAGTTCGGCTTAATCGCCATCAGGCCGCGTTACGCGCCGCATCGACACTAGTGTTGCGCCGTGCCTGGCCGAATACACGGCCAGGCATCTTCTCATCGGTCTCGGTCTGGATGATGGTGCGCATCGGGCCCATGCAGATGGCCGAAGCCAAACCG
>ERZ825324.4498-NODE-4498-length-11550-cov-2.644193_pt1 | contig 11550 bp, 8 predicted proteins | sample MGYA00519859_ERZ825324 | MGnify/ENA primary metagenome ERZ825324 (study PRJEB31778, sample SAMEA3449198) | human gut metagenome | biome: human gut; feature: human-associated habitat; material: faeces | place: United Kingdom | collected 2010/2012 ... | reverse complement strand
TCGGCCGCTCGAACACGATCTGTTCGCCGCTCTCCGCCGTGTTCAGCATTTCCAGCGCTTCCGGCTCAAAGCTGTTCCCGCAGGAGACACATTCCAGCTTGCCGCTTTTGCCGCTGAAGGTCAGCGGCCCGCCGCAGCAGGGGCAGTTGTAACTGGCTGTACTCATACATGCATCCTTCTTTCATGTTGCACATGTTGTAATCGAGGCTATTTCCCCGTAAGCTCGTATTTGGGCGCTGGGGCAGGCCGTTCAGTCCGCTTACTTCGCGCGCGGCTGATCGCAGTATTTGCAGCGCATTGCGCCGCCCTTTCGCTCGCGGTTCTTCGCGCCGCAGCCCGAACAAACCCACTGCACATACTCGTATTCCGGCGTATACAGCTTCACCGTCCGCTCATCCGCGTTGATTTGCAGGTTTTGCAGGTAGCCGCCGCTGACGAGCGCCCTGAGCTTTTGGGGCGCTTTGGCGGAGGAAAGCGTGGTTTGAAGCTGATCGAAGGTCAGGCTTTCCTCCGGCGTGGCGAGCAGCGTCCCCGCGATGCGCCGGGCGCCGGCGCTCCGCCGGTAGTGCGCGAAGGTGCGCACGACCGGCGTGAACAGCGCGGCCAGCAGCAGCACCGCCATCACCCCGGAGAGCGTCTTGCCCTCCCTGAACAGGTCAATGCCCGCGGAGGCCGCGCCCAGCCCGAAGATCGTGCAGACCGCCACAACGGGGATCGACAGCCGCCTTTTCTCCTGTGCCTTTTTCGTCAGATACGGATTCGTCGTGTTTCCGGCCATTATTCGTTCACCGCCGCCTGACACGCTTCAAACGCCTCGTAGGGATCGCCGCCGCCGATGACCGCATGGATGCCGTCGCCGTATTCTTCCATGTAGCGCATCGGCTCGTTAATCAGATAATACAGCTCGTTTTCGCCGGGGACGACGTCCTCCACCAGATTGCAGGCGCGGCAGGCGACATAGAGCTTGTCGTTGTAGTGATCGACGCGGAACTGCGCGTAGAAGATTTCGCTGTTGATCAGCGTGGTCAGCACCGCCAGCGGCTCAAAAACCGCCTCTTCTCCCTGAATCGGCGCGTCCACGGTCACGGACAGCATATCGTCGTCCACAAAGACCATCACGTTCACATATTCCAGCGCGTTTTCAAGGGCAAAGCTCATCGAAAACGTGTAGTCGTCGTATTCGTATTCGTATCCGTTCTCATCCAGAAAGCCCTGAACCATGTTCTTCATCTGGTCTTCCTTGCTCATCGGGGCGGATTCGGCGAGCGCCGCGCCCGCCAGGGTCAGCATCATCACCAGCGCCAGCGCCAGCATCATCATTTTCTTCATCAAATACATCCTCCTTTTGATTGGTTTTTTCGTCAGTTAGATTCCTTCGGGCGCGAAGTGCATCATCATGGAACCGAAATAATCCATGTCGAAGCCCTGCGCCGTGGGCACGAGGTTCAGCGCCTGCGTGTAGTAATCCATCACCACGCCGTCCGCCTCGCCCGCGTCCGTGGGCACCTTGCCGTAAGCCCACGTCAGGCCGGGGATATTCGCGCCCGCCATGACGAAAGCCACCGTGCCGTCCGCGTTGAGCAGCACGGAATATTCGTATCCGCCCAGCTGCGCGGCGGACATGTTGTAGCCGTTCACATCCGCGTCGGTCATCACGTATTTCTTCCCGATCTCGATGCCCGCGCCGCCCTGCGCCGCAGGCGCTTCGGGCGCGGCGGGTTCGGGCATGGGTTCCGCGGTGGGCTCAGCCGTCGGTTCTGCGGTAGGCGCTTCGGGCGCGTCGCCGGTGCGCTCGCACCAAAGCGTCGCGTCGCTCATTTCGATGGCGAGCGTTCCGTCCTCGCGCAGGGTAGCGGCAAATTCGCCGTCCAGAACGGGCACGATCAGCGCGAAGTCGTTCATGCTGCAAGGCAGGCCGTCCATCGTCATGCCCTGCAGGGTCAAATCGCAGGTATCGCCGTAGACGACCAGCGTATCGCCCGCCATGTCCGCCGTCTCCGCCGGGAGCGTCAGGCCGTCCATCGTGACGCGAACGACCGTCCAAACGCCCTTGATCTCCTCAAGCGTGGCGCTCTCGTCGATGACCGGGATGGACGCGCCCGCCGCCTCCGGCTTCTCGCGGCTCAGCGTCATCATCGCGCCGTCCTCGGAGAGCGAGAGCACGCCGTCCCTGAGCGTGAAGACCATCGTGCCCGCCACAAGCGCGCCGTCCTGCATCGCGCATTGGCGGTGATCCACATCGCCGCCCATGTTCATCTCGGCCGTGCCGTCCGCGCCGATGGTCATGGTCACATCGAGGCCGAGGTCGGCCAGCGGGTAAGCCTCGCCGTCCAGCTCCATGTTCAGGCCGTACCACGTTCCCTGATATTCCTCGGGGATGTCGGCGCTCTGCGCGGCGGGTTCGGCAGTCGTTTCCGGTGCAGCAGTCGCTTCCGGTGCAGCAGTCGCTTCCGGTTCGGGGGTCATTTCGGGCTTGGCCGGTTTGCCGTTCGCCTGCGCAGGCGCGGCGATTTCAGCGCCCGCTTCCAGCTTCAATTCCGGCAGCAGCGCGGACAGATCCGGCGCTTCGGGCCGCGTGTGCGCGCAAGCGTCCGTCACCACGGTCACGTCCACCGGCGAGCTGTTCCAGCTCACGCACTTCTGCGCCCGTTTCAGGTTTTCCTCATTCATGCCCTCGGGCACATGCACGGTCAGCTTCGGCGCGACGTTCATCATCAGCCCATTGGACGACGCGGTCAAATCGCAGCCGTCGAAGCAGACCTCGGCGAGGTTCGGGCAGTTGACGATGCAGTTCTCGCCAAACATCTTCACCTTGTCGGTGAAATGCAGGCTGGTCAGGCTCTGGCACTCGGCAAACGCGCCGTATTCCACGCTCTCCGCATCGGCGACGAAGGTCTTCAGCCCGGAAAAGCCGAACGCCTGCTGGCCGATGCTAATGAGATGCTCGCCGAAGTACAGGTTGCCCAGCGGACCCGCGCTGTCAAAGGCGTAGTTGTCGATTCTGCGCACGCCGTTGACAAAGATCACGTTGTTCAGGCTCCGGCAGAGCATGAACTGGCTCGAGCCGGTGCTCTCCAGCGGCGCGTAGCAGACGAAGGTTTCAAGCTGCTGGCAGTAGCCGAGCATCATGTCGGGCAGCTCCCGAATGGTTTCCGGCAGCACCAGCGTGCGCAGGTGCACCCATTCGGTGCGGTTGGTTTCCACGGAGGAATCGGTGTAATCGTGGCAGGAATCGAAGGCGTTGTAGTTGGCAAAGCCCACCACGGTCACGCCGTCGATTTCGCGCGGCACCACCACGTCCACGTCGGTTCCCGTATAGGCGGAAATCAGGCCGGTCTCCGGGTCGAAGTCGAAATTCTCCGCGGCGGTCGGCTCGAAGGGCATCTTCGCGAACTTCGTCGCCTCACCCTCGCGCAGGATGGGGTCATACCACGGGCGGGCAAGGGTCTCGTTCCACGCGGCCACCTGCTCGTCGGTCGCGTCGGCGGACAGGCGGAGCTCCACATTCGTGCCCTCCACGGCGGAGAGCGGGAAGCTGCCCTTTTCCGGGATGACCAGATGCGCCAGCTTCGTATCCGCAAAGGCGCGCTCGCCCACGTTGACGTCGCTGCGCAGGGTTACGCGCTCCAGCGCCGCGCCCTCGAACGCGCCCGTGCCGATGACGGCCACGTTTTGGAGATCGACCGTGTTCAGCATCGTGCCCGCGAACGCGCCCGCACCGATGATGGCCGCGTTTTGGAGATCGGCCGTGCTCAGCTTCGTGCCTGCGAACGCGCTTTCCCCGATTTCGGTCACGCCCTCGCCCAGCGCCAGCGTCGTCACCCCGCTGCCCTCAAACATATGCGCCGGAATCGCGCCGGTTTCAACCGTCACATCGGCCAATTCGGGCAGGTTGGCGAATACGCCCGCGGGGATGAGCGCCGGGTCGCACTTGATAACCAGCTTTTTCAGCCCGGTCAGCCCATCCAGTGCGCCCTCCCCGATCTCGGTCAGGGATTCGGGCAGGGTCAGCGCCTCCAGCTTCGCGCAGCCCGCGAACGCCCGCGCGCCGATGGTCGTCACGGAATCGAACAGATCCACGTTTTGCAGGGCGCTGTCCATGAAGGCCTCCGCGCCGATGGTCGTAAACGCATCGTTGTGCGAGACGGAGAAATATTCGATGGTCTGGCTGCCCTTGAACACGCCGTCGCCCAGCCCGACGACCGGCTCCTTCGAGACGGTGAGGTGGGGATGGATGCGCGTCTTTGTGCCGGTATACTGGGTCAGCATGCGGTTTTCGTACTGATACGATCCCTTTTCGGGGGACGAGGCCGTCGGGTCCTGCGCGCGCCAGACGCGGCATGTCAGCCCCAGCGCGTCCACATACGCCTGCCACTGCTGCATCTGCTGCCTGGTGCCGCGGTCGCTCAGGTCGATATCCGCCAGATAATCGCAGCCCGCAAAGACGTTTTCGCCCAGCGCAGGCGGGGTCTCGCTGTTCAAAACGACGTATTGAATGTTGTAATCACCCTTGAACGCGTTCGAGTCGATCGACTCGAGCGTCGAGGGCAGATAGAGGTCGCCCATGTTTCTGCAGGCTTCAAACGCGCTGTCGCCGATGGTCTTCAATCCCTCGGGCAGCTCCAGCGCGTCGGTCACGCCGATGGCATAGAAGGCGTAAGCGCCGATATGCTCCACGCTCGGCAATTCCAGCACGTTGCTGCGGTAGGCGTTGTAGAACGCATAATCCCCGATGCTCTTCAGCGTGGAGGGGAACACGACGCGCGCCAGCGTTTCGCAGTTGTAAAATGCGTTGTCGCCGATGGTTTCCAGCCCTTCGGGCAGCTCCGCCAGCGCGATATAGGTGTGCTGCGCAAATGCCTTGGGGCCGATGGCCTTCACCGCCGCGCCGCCGATGGTCTCGGGGATGGCGAGGTAGGTGGCGAAGCCGTTGTAGCTGGTGATGGTGCCGGTCGCGGGATCAAATTCGAAATCCTCCTCCGCGAAGCCGTTGTTTTCCACGACCACGGCGTTTTTGCCGCTGGGCTGGACGGGCACCTCAATCCCGGCGCGTTCAAACGCCTCCGTGTACGCCTCCAACTCGTCATCCGGAACATAGGCCACCGCGTCCTCCGCGATGAGGCTGAAACATCCCTTGTCGATCAGCGGGCAGACGCCCTCGAAGGTGATCTTCCGCAGCGCGTCACAGAAGCGGAACGAGTTCTCGCCGATATAGCGCACGCCCGCGGGAATGGTGACTTCCTCAAGCGATGTGCAGCTGAAAAAGTTCATTCGGTTGATGACGGCCAGGCTCTGAGGCAGGGTAACGCTCGTCATGTTTTCGCACCCCGAGACGGCGTTGCTCCTCAGCTCAAGCACCGTTTCCGGCAGCGTCAGCGAGGTGATCGCCTCCGAGCTGAACACGCTGACGCCGATCACGTCCACCGTGTAGCCCATGTCCTCGAGCACGGCGGCGCGGATGGAATCGGTCAGCAGCGCGGAAAAGCGCTCCTGCAAAAGACCGTGGCGCAGCAGTAAGTCGAAATCGCCGCCCTTGTGGATGGTGGCGTTGATCTCGTGCTGACAGCAGGGAACGGAGAAAATGTGCTTCACGCCCTTTTCGACGGCGTACCAGAGGGCGTAGTCCGTGGCGGTGTCGCAGGCGTGGAGCGTGACGACCATATCCACATGGGTGTCCGCGAGCGTGTCGCGTGTGACGTCGCTCACGACGAAGCGCAGGCCGTCGTAGCCGTACTTTTGCGCGATGGCGTTGCAATGCTCGACCACATCCTCCTTGAGGTCGTAGCCGAGGATGGTCGCCTTCACGCCGCGCTTGACGGTGAAGTAATAGTAGAGAATGAACGTGAGGTACGATTTGCCGCAGCCGAAGTCGAGAATGGTGATCTCCTGCTGCTCCGAGGCGCGGAAGGCGTCGTCCACCAGCTCGATAAAGCGGTTGATCTGCTTGTACTTATCATACTTCGCCTTGACGATGCGGAGGTCCGGCGTAAACACGCCGAGGTCGACGAGCGCGGGAATGTTCTCGCCCTCGGCAAGGATGTATTCCTTTCGGCGGTCATGCGCCTTCGGCGCGGCGGTGCGCTGCGCCTCGCCTTTCGCGGTGCATTTGTAGCTGCCGTTCGTTTTGCGGATGTACTGGCGCGTCTCCGTCTCGGTGCAGAGCACGGCCTGAAGATAAAGACCGTCCAGCTCCTGCGCGAACAGCCCGGGCAGCTCGCCCTTCGTCACGTTGCGGTGCGTGACCTTCTGCCCATGCTGGTATTCGAGCTGAAAAAACGCCTTGCCGCGCAGCGACAGCGGGCGGATGGTCACCCTGGAGCAGCCGATGCGCGCGAGCGGCTGAGAAAGCACGGCCTTGGTGAGCGTGTCGAGCCGCGCGGTGAGGTCGTCCAACACGATGCTCATGCGCCGAACCTCTCTTTCAGGGCAAGATGCGCGGCGTAGAGCTCGTTTTTGCTGTAGGTGTTGTTGTCGTCCTTGAGGAGCAACTTGATGGCGTCCTTGGCGGTGCAGTCGCAGCGCACCATGCAGTCCACCAGCAGCGCCTCGGGCGAGGAGACGTGCTCGACCTCGGTGATGAGATAATCCTCCTCCACCTCGCAGAGCAGGACGTATTCGCCCTTATCGTAGCTGCCCTTGGCGAGCAGTTGATCGCGCACCTCGGCGGGCGTGCCGCGGAAGGTCATCTCGTGGAGCTTCGTCATGTCGTTGCACAGGCACAGCCGCACGCCGGCGTGCTCCGAGATAAAGAACTCCACCGCGTCCATGATGCGCTTGGGGCTTTCGTAAAAGCAGTAGGTGCGCGTGTCGCCGCGGCGCATCATGGCGAGCGCACGGCGGCGGTCGGCGGCCTCCCGCGGGAAGAAGCCGAAGAAAAAGAAGGTCGAAAGGTCGAAGCCCGAGATGGACAGCGCCGTGACCGCGGCGCAGCAGCCGGGCACGCCGACCACGCGGATGCCCGCGTCGATGGCGGCGCGGATCAGCTCGTTGCCGGGGTCGGAGATGCAGGGTGTGCCCGCGTCGGTGATGACGGCGATGCTCTTGCCCTGCCGGAGCTGCTCGATGAACCACTTGGCCTTGCAGTATTCGTTGAACTTGTGGTTGGCGGAGAGCTGGTTGCCGCGGATGCCGAGCTTGTTGAGCAGCACGACGGAGCGGCGGGTGTCCTCCGCCGCGATGATGTCCGCCGTCTCTAAAATCTGACGGCCGCGCTCGGTCATGTCGCGCGCGTTGCCGATGGGCGTCGCCACGATGTAGAGCGTGCCGACGGTGTTCATTTTGTCCATAGCGTTCTCCTCTTAGAATAGCATGACCTGGTCGGGGTCGTCGCCCTGCCCGATGGCGCGCAGCTGCTCGGCGTTCTTCTCGCTCAGCGCGTCGGAGACTGCCATTTTGCGCAGAATGTTGTGCACCGTTTTATCGAACTCCGTTCCCTCGCGGTAGTCGGCGGGGAAAATGAAGTCTACGCGCCCGTCCTGCAAAAGCTTTTCCACGCCCGCGCGGTTGCTCTTCTGATAGACCGCGACGGCCTGTCCGCCGTAGGCGCGCATCATCTTCATGCACGGCACGTCGGAAAGTCCATCGCCGACGTAGACCATGTTGGTGAACGGCACGCGCTTGGAGTCGTCGGGCATGGAGTCGTTGAGCTCCTTGTCGCGGGCGATGTCGAGAATGCCCTTGTTGATGCGGTAGACGAACTGCGTCTTGTTCGTGAAGTTGACGTCCAGCTTCGGCCAGGCGGCGAGGCCGCTTTCGTCGTAATAGAACTCGCAGGCGTAGATCTGCTTGAACTCATGGGCGATGCCGCTGCCCTCGATGATCTCACGCAGACCGGAGGAGATGACGTAATGCTCCACGTCCACGCCGAGGTCCGCGCCGTAGGCGGTGATGCGCGCGAACCACTCGCGCACGCCGGGAAATAGCTCGATGGCCTCGCCCGAGCGGACCAGATAATCGCGGTCGAGACGGATGCCCTGCGCGGCGCACTCGCGGATCATGGTGTACATATAGGCGAGCAGGCCGTCCATTTTGTTCTCATAGCCGAAGCCGTTGGCCTTGGCCCAGAACTCCGAGGGCGTGTAGCCGAGGGAGGGAATAAAGGCATAATCCTCCATATCGGTGGTGCAGAGGGTCTTATCAAAGTCGTAAAGGAACGCGACGATAGGGCGTTTGGTCATGGTGTCCTCCTGTGAAAAAAGCGGCTCGGAGAGAGCCGCTCTTTTGAAGTGCGTTTTATTCTTCGCCGTGGTAGTTGCGGCCGAACTTGAGGTCGCTGAGCTTGATGGCGCGGGTCGCGGAATCGAGGAAGGGATTGCCCTCCTCCGGGCTTTCCTCCGGCTCCTCGGGCGCTTCCTCGGCCTCCGGCTCGACCTCCGCCGCCTTCGTGAGGTCGGGGAGCTTGAAGGAATCCATGATGCTCTTTTCGATCTCGCTGACGTCGGCGGCGGGCTTGGCGAGCTCCAGCGGAGCCGCGGGGGCGAGGTCCGCTTCGGGAAGCTCCTCGAGGAGCTTCATCTCACGCTCGTAAAGCTCGCGCACGCGGGCGAGGAAGTCCGCGGTCTCGGCCTTAGCGGCGGTCAGGCGGCGCTCCTCCTGCGCGACCTCATCGCGCAGCGCGCCGATCTTGCGGTTGGCCTCGCTTTCGGCGTTTTCGAGCAGGGACTTTTTCTTCTCCTCCGCCTCGGCGACCATGCTGTCTGCCATCTTCTGCGCGGTCAGCAGCGCGGCGCGCATGGCGTCCTCGGTCGAGCGGTATTCCTCGACCTTGTCCACGAGCACCTTCATCTTCGCCTTGAGCGCGGCGTTTTCCTTGTAAAGCGAGGTATAGTCGTCGGTCAACTCATCAAGGAACTCATCGACCATCTCGGTCTGGAGCATGTCGTCCTGCTGGGCTGGTCGCTGGCCTCCTCCATCGTTGTCAGCTATGCAGCCGAATTTGAGCAGTACAAACTCAACGGCCTCGTGACGATGGACGGCTCGCTGTATCCGTTCTCGGACGCCGACTGGAACCACCACCGTGGCCGGGACTACAATTTGCAGAACTGGTTCGACACCTACCTGCCTCTTTACTATGACCCCAAGCTCTTCTATGACAAATTCATCGCCCGCGTTTCCTGTGCGGAGGGAATGGACGATGAGACCCGTGCCTGGTTCGAGGCCGAGTGCAAAAAGACGATGCCCTGGACGGCGCTGGAGCTGCACTACGACTTCTGCCTGACCGATAATTTCAGCAATCTGAAAAAGGTCACCGTTCCTTACGCCGTATTCGGCGCACAGTCCAAGGCGTATGGTCTGGACATGGTAGACCGCTTTGCCGCCGAAGTGCAGGGCTACAGTGAGGTCCACAAGTTCTACAAGAGCGGCCACCTGATGTTCCTGTACGAGGCGGAAAAGTTCAACGCCTGTCTCGCTGACTTTGTGCGGAAAGCCGACGCGCTCTCCCGCCAAAAATAAAAACACCACACGAAAAAGGAGGAAAAAATAATGCTGCTCGCGCTCACAGGTTTCGTCATGATAGGCCTGCTGATGTACTTCCTGCTGAAGGGAAAGGCCATCCCCGTGACCCTTTTCGTCGTTCTTCCCATCATCGGTGCACTCATCAACGGCTTCGGCATCGCAGACATCACCGATTACATCAAATCCGGCGTCTCCACCACCTGGGGCATGGCCGCCCTGTTCGTCTTCGTCATCACCTACTTTGGCATCATGACCGATGTCGGTATGTTTGATAAGCTGGTCAAAAAGCTCATCAAGATCGCCAACGGCCGGGTATTGGGCATCCTTCTGGTCGTCGTCCTCGTCTCCATCCTGGGCCATCTGGACGGCAACAGCCCCACGACCTACCTCATCGTCATCCCCGCAATGGCACCCCTGTGCAAAAAGCTGAACATCCGCATCAGCACCATCATGATGGTCTGCACAGCCACCATCACCGTCATGAACCTCGTACCCTGGGGCGGCGTGCTCAACCGTCAGTCCATCACGCTGGCGATGGATTCCAACGAGTTGTGGCATATGTATCTGCCCCTGCAGGTCTGCGGCCTCGTCTGCTGTGTCGGTCTGGCCGTTATCATGGCTCGTGTCGAAGTCAAGCGCGGTGCCGGTAAGATCGACGTCTCTGCCACGCAGGAAGAAGAATCTGAAGTCGTAGATAAAGCCGCTGCGAAGCTCCTTCGCCCCAAGCTGCTCTGGTACAACGTCCTGCTGACTGTCGTCGTCTTCGTGCTCCTCTTCACCACCAAGCTTCCCAACTACTTCATCTTCATGCTGGGCTGCGTGTTCGCTCTCGTCGTCAACTTCCCTGACCCCAAAGAGCAGGAAGCCCGTCTCGCCGCACACGCTCCCAAAGCCATCTCTCTGGTCGCCACCGTTCTGGCCGCCGGTGTCATGGTCGGCATCCTGAACAACACCGGCATGATCGTCGCCATGGCAGAGTTCATCATCAACATCCTGCCCGCCGCACTGGCCAAGCATCTGCACCTCGTCTTTGCCTTCCTGGGCGGCTTCATCGGTCTGGCCGTCTCTCCTGACCCACTGTACTACGGCATCCTGCCCGTTCTTATCGAGGTCTGCGGCAACTACGGCATCCCTGCCACCAGCGTCGCCATCGCATTCGGCGTCGGCGCAGACTCCTGCTTCACGATGGCACCGGTCATCGCCTCCACCTACCTCGGCCTGGCCGTGTCCGGTATGTCCCTGAAGGACGTCATGAAGACCAACTTCCTCCCCCACTGGATCATCGGCCTCATCATGATCGTCTTCGGCTGCCTCATCGGCACCATTGTCGTCTGAACCGCATTCTCGCTCCTTCCTCTTCCCGGAACTGGCCGGTGCTCTGCATCGGCCAGTTCCGCTTTTCATTTTTCCCATTTTGCGCTATGATAAAAGCGACGAAACACCCTCTCTGGCAGAATGGAGCTGTCTCATGGAATACCGAGATTTTGAATATGTTCTGACCATCTATCAGGAAAAAAGCCTCTCGAAAGCCGCCGAAAAGCTCTATATCACCCAGCCTGCCCTCAGCATTTTCCTCACACGGCTGGAAACGCAGCTTCAGACCCGGCTTTTCGAGCGCACCAAACGTGGACTTGTCCCTACCCAGGCCAGAAATACATCGAATTTGCCCGTCAGTCCATCGCGCTTGGCCGCAGCTTCGACCAGGAGCTGTGTGAGATACAGGCCGAGCGCAAAGGCATCCTTCGTCTCGGGACTTCTCCCCATATCGGCTCCATCGTTCTGCCCGAGGTGCTTTTTTCTTTCCAGAACCGCTATCCGAACATCCAGCTTGCCATCACAGAGGGGACTTCCCTCACGCTGGAAATGCTCATCGACAACAACGAGCTGGATCTGGCGCTCATGCATCTTCCTCTGCTCTGCGAGCACGCAGTCTATACCCGCGTCAGCGACGACCGCTATGTCATGGCAATAGCGAAAGACAATCCCCTCACCCGCAAAGCCTACTCCAAACCCGGCTTTGCGCACCTCTTTCTCGACCCAGCGCTGGCCGCAGAGCAGCAGTTCATCCTCGCCCACCCTCAGCAGCGCGTCCGG
>ERZ825324.4496-NODE-4496-length-11555-cov-3.574348_pt1 | contig 11555 bp, 14 predicted proteins | sample MGYA00519859_ERZ825324 | MGnify/ENA primary metagenome ERZ825324 (study PRJEB31778, sample SAMEA3449198) | human gut metagenome | biome: human gut; feature: human-associated habitat; material: faeces | place: United Kingdom | collected 2010/2012 ... | reverse complement strand
ACGCCATCCACTACCTGAGCTTCTGCCGCAGCTTCACCGGCGTGGCCGACGCGATGGTGATACGCCGCGGAGAGGACTTCGCCATGGCCCGAGGACTATACCGCCGTCGCGACGCCGACGAGGAGCTCCAGCTCGGCATGCAGCGCGGACGCCGCAAGAGCCTCAAGCGCTCGGGCAAGGAATACACCCGGCTGGCCGACCACATAGGGGCATTCCCGATAGTGATGACCGCCCCCTCCGACACCGACCTGGCGCGAGGGGCGGCCGAGGAGCGCCGCAGGTGGATGGACATGGTCATATCGCAGGAGAGCCACCGCTACCTCGACGCCCTGATGCGCTACGCCACGGCGCTCACACAGCGCAACCGCATGCTGCGCGACGCCTCGGGCGACGGCGCACTCTTCGAGGCCGTGGAAATACAGATGGAGATGGCTGCCGAGGTGATCACCTCGGCCAGAAAGGAGTGGATCGACAAGCTGCGCACACGCTTCGGTGCGTTTTATGCCGCCATTGCGGGAGAGCAGGAGCAGGTGGATCTGTCATACGAGGACAGCACTGCCGATCCCGATGGCTCTCCCACGCGTCTGGCCGACGCTCTGGCACGGGCCCGCCGACGCGACGAAGCGATGCGCCACACCACCGTCGGCCCTCACCGCGACGACATAGCGATGACTCTCGCCGAGATGCCGCTGCGGCGCACCGCCTCGCAGGGTCAGACCAAGACCTTCACCACCGCCCTGAGGCTGGCGCAGTACGAATTCCTGCGCGAAGCCACGGGAATGCGTCCCCTGCTGCTCCTCGACGACATCTTCGACAAGCTCGACTCGCGGCGCGTGGAGCGCATAATACAGCTCGTGGCGAGCCGCGACTTCGGACAGATATTCATCACCGACACCAACCGCAAGCATCTCGACGAGATCGTGGGCCATATGGCCGGCGATTTCAGGATGTGGACGGTCAGAGACGGACAATTCACTCCCGAACGATGAAACGCACCGAACCGCTGCTATTCTCCGAGATCTTCAACCGCGTGGTGGAGCAGAGCGGCCATGCCGACACCTACGCCGAGCAGCGCGCCTGCTTCGTATGGCCCGAGGTCGTAGGGCTGGGGGTCAACCGCTACACCACCCACCGGTATGTGGACCACGGCACGATGCACGTATACATAACATCCGCGTCGCTCAAAAACGAACTCGGGTTCCACAAGGCCGCGCTGATCGAACAGATCAACCGTCGGGTAGGCAGAAACGTTATAACCTCAATAACTATTCACTGACATGGAAGCAGGCACATTTCTCCCGTCCGATAATCCGAAGGTGCCGGAGGCACAGTTCCCGTTCAGGCACGTGCTCCCGGTACAGATGCGTTTCACCGACATCGACATGCTCGGACATCTCAACAACAATGTCTATCTCAGCTTCATGGATCTGGCCAAGGTCAACTATTTCTCGGCCGTGCTCCCCGACGGGATGGACTGGCGCAGCCTAAAGGCCGTAGTGGTGCATATAGGATGCGACTTCTACTCGCCAAGCTATTTCAACGAATCGCTCGAAGTATGGACGCAGGTCACTTCGGTCAGTACCCATAGCTTCAAGATGGAGCAGCGTATAGTCAACGGCGTCACCGGACAGACGAAATGCGTGGGCCACACAGTCATGGCCGGATTCGATCCGGCCACGGCCAAAGGGCAGGCTCTCGACCGTGAATGGGTAAAAGCCGTGGAAAAGTATGAGCAGAGGAAGCTCTGAGATTTGCAGATTACGAGCTTATGCATTAATTTTGCAAAAAACATCCCCAAATGACTGATACCGTTACCGACATAAAGGGCACGATGGCCGCCATACTCGAAGCCGAGAGCAAAGCCGTGGCAGCAATCCCCTACACGCCCGACTTCGACAAGGCCGTGGAACTCATCGTCGACCACGTGAAACGCCGCGGAGGCAAGCTCGTCACATCGGGCATGGGCAAAGCAGGCCAGATAGCCATGAATATCGCCACGACCTTCTCCTCCACCGGCATCCCGGCGGTCAACCTCCATCCGAGCGAGGCCCAGCACGGCGATCTGGGAGTGCTGCAGCCCGATGACGTGATGCTCCTCGTAAGCAATTCGGGCCGCACACGCGAGATTGTGGAGCTTCTCGGTCTGGCCGATGAGCTCTATCCCGGCATCCCCTCGATCGTCATCACCGGCAACGCCGACAGCGAGCTCGCGCAGCGGGCCGACGCCATGCTCTTCACAGGAGGCGCTCCCGAGGTATGTCCGCTCGGACTCACTCCCACCACCTCCACCACGCTCATGACCGTCATCGGCGACGTGCTCGTGGTGAACGTCATGAAAGCCACCGGGTTCACCAAGGCCGAATATGCCAAACGCCATCACGGAGGTTATCTCGGCCACAAAAGCCGCCAGTGAACGGCCACTGAAAAGGAACCGGCTGCCGGCCATCAACTTCCTTTAACCTCATAATCCCATTTTACTTTGAGAAAGATCATAGTTGCGGGCGAATGCTCGCTTGACATAATATTCCCTGCCGACACCGACGGTGACACCATCAGTCTGACGGCACACCCCGGGGGAAGACTGCTCAACGCCGCCGCCATACTCGGCGATTGCGGCCATAGCGTGGAATTCGCAGGAGAGGCCTCCCGCGACCTGACCGGCGACATCATCACAGCTTTTCTCACCCGTCATCACGTAGGCACCCGATCCATCGACCGGTATACGGCCGGAGTCACACCGTCATATTTCATTTTCGATCAGCGCGACGAGGCCACGGTGGCCATGCGCAGCAACACGGTCGAGGGGTTCGACTTCATATGGCCGCGCATCGACGCCGACGACATAGTGATATTCGGCTCATATTTCGCACTCGACAACCGCATCCGCCCCAACCTACCGACTTTCTTGCCAATGCGGCTGAACGCAAGGCCACGATCGTATATCTTCCGGGATTCCTGAAAAAACTGGAGCCGAGCATCACCAAAGTGATGCCTTTCATTCTCGAGAATCTGCAGTTTGCCGACATGGTGGTGACCCGCAGCGGAGATTTCGCCAACATCTTCGGGCCCAACGCCACTCCCGCGTCAAGCTACCGCGACCATATCAGCTTCTACACCCGCCTTATGGCCAACGTTGACGATCAGCGCCGGGAGATAAGCATTTTCCACGGCAACGACACGTTAACAGAGACCTTCACCTCGGATCAGCAGCCACTGAGGGTCAACTCGCTCGCGCTTGCAGCTCTGACCGATGCTCTTGTCGAACTCGGCATCACCCACGACAACTCCTCCAACCTCCCATCCGGACTGCTGCGCATGCTGCTCGCGCACACCTCCGGCTTCATATCATCCCGAAAGTGAAAACCAACGATACATCCCTCTCCTCCGGATTTCTGCCGGGCGACTCGCGCAAAGCCGGCGAGCCGATAGTGAAAGCCATTACAGTAGAAGAGGCAACCTCCCACCTGCGTGACGCCGCTTTCAATAAGGCCTACGACGGCATGCGCCGCTATGCATCCGACGCGATAGCCGCCGGCGAAGGACAGCACGCCATCGACGCTCTTACAGCCATCGACGCGGTGATAGCCATAGCCCCCGATGCCGACAAACCCGATATCGCCGACAAACGCGCGGCTATAAAGCAAGTGCTGACAGCCCTGCACCTGTCGGCAGGGAAAACCGCAGAAGCCATGCAGACTGCAGCCGACACGCTCAACATGCTTGCGGCAAGCCCGAAGCGCCGCGACGAAGCTTTCCTGAGCGTATTGGCATCTCTGCTCCACGACGTGGCCCTGCTCCACTCCGCACGCGGAGAATACCGCCAGGCCGAGCGGGAAGTGGAGAAGTCGATGAAAATACTCGAACGGCTTGCGCGCACTGATCCGCGCCGCTACGCCTCGGCTCTTGTCATGGCCCAGGGATCGGTCACGCAGGTGATGCACTCCCGCATGAAGCAGGCCAATCTCCTTGCCCACACCCAGGCGGCTGTGGAGACCTATATGGCCATGGTGGCCGACAAAGTGCCCGACGCCACCGACCGGCTTGTCGACTCTCTCGCCGAGGAGGGCCATACGCTTGCCCGCATGGACAAGCACCGTCAGGCAGTGCAATATTACACCCGGGCGCTGAAATACCTCGTTGACATCGAGCCGGAAATGACCCTCCGGCAGCTTACTCTCTCCATCTATCTCGGCGAAAGCCTCCTCAACATCAAGGGACAGCGCGACAAAGGCGTACATCTCCTCAACACCATGCTCCATAAGGCCACGCGTCTCGGAGCCGACGACCAGCACCGCCGCATTGTCGGGATACTGCTCAATGCCAACACCCGCCGGCTCGACATCCTCGGCCTCTGGCACAAACTGTTCCCCCGCTAAAACAGACTTCTCATATCCAATAAATCCCACACAATGTCGACATATTCACCACAGACCGACACAGCGGCACCTGCGAATGCACGAATAGCGATCGTCACAGCCGAATGGAACTCCCATATAACCCACCGCCTGCGCGACGAAGCCGTGAAGACCCTCAAAGCCCATGGAATGGCCGACGACGCCATCGGACTACACGACGTGCCGGGCACCGTAGAGCTTACTTATGCCGCCGCCAGGCTCACACGTTCGTCATACGACGCCGTCATTGTATTCGGCTGCGTGCTCCGCGGCGATACGCCTCACTTCGACTACGTTTGCCAGTCGGTGACACAGGGCGTCACCGGGCTTAATCTCCGCGCGGAGGTGCCGGTGATTTTCGGAGTGCTGACCGTCGACACCGAGCAGCAGGCACTCGACCGCATAGGTGGCCCTGCCGGCAACAAGGGAGCCGAAGCCGCCCTCACGGCACTGAAAATGATAACGTTCGACCGAAGCGTCCCGCGCCTCGACCTATAGGACACAGCACATACAACATCATGAAAAAACTCAGACTCATCCTTGCGGCAGCCGTCATATCGGCCTCAGCCGCAACAGCCATAGCCGATGACAAAGCCGAAGGCAAGGAGCGCGGATATCTCACCATCAACCGCCCTACAGCCGAAGCCCATATCGGCTTCCTCGCTTCCGACGAGCTTCAGGGACGCGAGGCCGGCTACCCGTCGGGACGCATAGCTGCCAACTATGTGGAGGCATGCCTGCGCTCGATCGGCCTGGAGCCGTGGGACGGCAAATCATTCCGACAGCCGTTTGCTGCCTACCGCCGCGAACGTCAGAAAAAGGGCCGCTACACAGTCCACCCCGACTCGATAACCCGACTTGAGAGCGAAGTGCATCAGCGGCTGCCTCTCACCAACATCATGGGCCGCATCACTGGCAAGAATCCCGATGAGGTAGTGATCATCGGAGCCCATTTCGACCATCTTGGAGTGGATCCGCTGCTCGACGGCGACCAGATCTACAACGGTGCCGACGATAACGCTTCGGGCGTGGCTGCCGTGCTGCAGATAGCGCGCGCCTTCGTGGCCAGCGGAGTGCAGCCGGAGCGCACCGTCATCTTCGCCCTTTGGGACGGTGAGGAGAAAGGCCTTTTGGGCTCCGAGCATTTCATGCTGCAGTGGCCCGATCCGTCGAAGATCAAGGGTTATCTCAACTTCGACATGATCGGCCGCAACAACAATGAGGCCAACCCCGAGCATGTGGTCTACTTCTATACCGAAGCTCATCCGGTGTTCGAGCAATGGCTCCGCAGCGACATAGAGCAGCGCGGACTCCGCCTGAAACCCAACTACCGTCCGTGGGACCGCCCCATCGGAGGAGGCGACAACGGATCGTTCGCCAAACGCGACGTGCCCATCATATGGTACCACACCGACGGACACCCCGACTACCACATGCCGTCGGACCATACCGACCGCATCAACTGGGACAAGACTGTCGACATCACCCGCGCGGCCTATCTCAATCTGTGGAATCTCGCCAACATGACCGCCTACTGATGCCACGCCGCCGACCATTAGCCATCACGCTGGCATGCGCCCTCATGATGTGGAGCTGCAGCCGGGCCGACCACTTCACCGTGGAGGGAGAGCTCCCGGGAGGAGCCACTTCCAACGTGGAGATGACATATTATGCCGACGGAGGCATCAGGCGCACAGCCACCGTGGCCGAAAACGGCAAGTTTGTCCTTACAGGAGCGTCGCAGCAGCCCACGCTGGCGCTTCTGACAGTATCGGGAGGATTGCCGGCCGCCACTCTCATCACCCGCGACGGCGAGAAGATACGCCTTGCTGTCGACAGCGCCATGGCAGGGCTGACACGCATCTCAGGCAGCGGCCAAAGCGAAAAGATATGGAAATTCTTATCCGGCAACAGCCTGATCCTCTCCTCGGGGAGCGACGCCGAAATCAACCGCCTCGTGGCCGATTATGTCAGATCACACCCATCCGATCTCAGCGCTGCCGCGCTTATGGTCACCGTGTTCCGCACTCCCGGCCATGAGGCCATGGCCGACTCGCTTGTGGCCGTCATTGATCCTGAGGCGCGCCCGCTGGAAGTAATGCACAATTTCAGCGAAGTTCTCTCCACTCAGATATCGAGCGACGCCCGGGGAAAACTCTCCAACATGACTCTCTACGATCGCCGCGACACCACTGTCTACTTCGCGCCCTACAACCAGTCGGCCTGCATGATAGCTTTCGTATCCGACATTCCGCACCAGCGCGACTCCGTCATAAGCGCCATCCGCTCGCTTGCCGACAGTCTGCCACGCCGGCGGTTCAAGGCCGTGGAGGTGACACTCGTGCCCGACTCGGCTGAATGGAAGCGCCTGACGGCCCGCGACTCCGCATCGTGGATCCAGGCATGGGCTCCCGCCGCCATCGCATCGCCGGCCATGCGCCGGCTTGCCGTGCCGCGTACCCCCTTCTTCATAGTGGCCGACTCCACCGGCACCCAGATCTACCGCGGCAGCAGCGCCCTGAAGGCATCAGCGGCCGTCGACGGCATAATTTCACGCCATTAACGTCCTAAACTCTCCCCGGATATGCTCGTCAAGACCTACGGAGCCGCCGTACAAGGCATCGACGCAATAGTGGTCACCATAGAGACCGTCGTCGAACAGGGATTCTCATTCTGCATGGTAGGCCTCCCCGACACGGCCGTCAAGGAGAGCTATCAGCGCGTGCAGGCAGCCATGGCGCAGAGCGGCACCGGCTGGCCCCGGCGCAAGGTGACGATCAACCTCAGTCCGGCCGACGTGCGCAAAGAGGGAGCGGCCTACGATCTGCCGATAGCCATCGCGGCCCTCGCCGCCGACGGCAAGCTCCCCGCTACGGCTCTCGACGGCATGATGATCATGGGGGAGCTGTCGCTCGACGGCTCGCTGCTCCCCATCAAGGGGGTGCTCCCTATGGCCATCAAGGCGCGTTCGCTCGGCTTCAAGGGCATGATAGTGCCGCTTGACAATGCCACAGAAGCGGCCGTGGTCAACAATCTCCACGTTTACGGAGCCCGGAGCCTGCGCCAGGTGATCGACTTCCTTTCAGGGAGAGACGCGATAGAGCCGACGGTCGTGGATACGCGGGCGGAGTTTGCCGCCGAGTCATCGGTTTTCGACTGCGATTTCGCCGAGGTCAAGGGCCAGGAGCAGGTGAAGCGAGCCTTCGAGGTGGCATGCGCCGGAGGCCACAACATACTCCTTGTCGGGCCGCCGGGATCAGGCAAATCCATGATGGCCAAGCGCCTGCCATCAATACTCCCCCCGCTGACGCTGCAGGAAGCCCTCGAAACCACCAAAATCCACTCCGTGGCCGGAAAACTCAAAGCCGGATCACGTCTGCTCACACGCCGGCCGTTCCGCTCGCCTCATCACACGATCTCACCGGTCGCGCTCGTGGGAGGAGGCGCCAATCCCATGCCCGGTGAGATCTCGCTGGCTCACAACGGAGTGCTTTTCCTCGACGAATTTCCTGAATTTTCGCGGTCGGTGCTCGAAGTGATGCGTCAGCCGCTCGAAGACCGCACGATCAGCATTTCGCGCGCCAGATACTCCATAGAATACCCTGCCGGATTCATGCTCGTTGCGAGCATGAACCCATGTCCCTGCGGATACTATAACCATCCCACCCGTGCCTGCGTCTGCCAGCCCGGAGCCGTGGAGCGTTATCTCAACCGCATCTCCGGCCCTCTTCTCGACCGCATAGACCTGCAGGTGGAGATCTTGCCGGTGGATTTCGACGAGATGCAGAGCGGACGCCCCGGGGAGTCGAGCGCGGCCATAAGAGAGCGCGTAGTAAAGGCGCGCAAAGTGCAGGAAGAGCGGTTCCGCGACTGCCCGGGAGTGCACTGCAACGCCCAGATGACCTCCCGGCTCCTCACCACACATGTCCGTCCCACCCCGGAGGCCATGAAGATACTTCGCGACACGATGATACGCCTCGACATGTCGGCCCGCGCCTACGACCGCATACTTAAAGTCTCCCGCACCATAGCCGATCTTGCCGGCTCTCCCGACATCCTCCCCGAGCATATGCACGAGGCCGTCAGCTACCGCGCCCTCGACCGCTCCTCCTGGGGCCGCTATTAGTCATATATGTCCTATAAGTCTTATACCACCAAAATGATAGAGAATAAAGATTTTTTGCCTCTTCGAGGCAATTTCCGACAACTTATAGCCTTCCAAAAAGCTGAATGCATATATGATCTGACTGTATTATTTACCAGGTCTTTTCTATCCTCATCTGACCGCACGGTCGACCAGATGGTGCAAGCTGCCCGAAGCGGCAAACAAAACATTGCAGAAGGATGTGCCGCTTCAACGACCTCCCGTGAAACAGAAATCAAGCTTTTGAATGTCGCCAAGGCTTCATTACAGGAATTGCTCCTCGACTATGAGGACTATCTGAGAATCAACAGCCTCAGCATATGGACAATAGAAAATCCGCGACTTGCAAAACTCAGGAAAATCTGTATTGCCAACAATGATTCTGCTTTTTATCGCGAACTATTCAAAAAATGCAATAACGAAATGGTCGCAAATATGGCCATAACATTGATTCACCAAACCGACGTGTTCTTACGTCGGCTCATTGAGAAAGCAAAAAACGATTTTCTTAATAGTGGGGGAATCCGGGAGCAGATGACCCGCGGGCGCCTCGAATACCGTAAATCCCATCCCGACCGACAATGAGGTATGGGACTTATCAATATTATAAGTCATATAGGACCTATAAGTCATATAACATATCAGATTTGTCTATAACTCTCAACTAAACTGTAACGATTTCAAGCTTTGCCAAAGCTCAGTTAAAATCCAGCGAACAGAAACAACAAACCTATTTCGGACGTTTTGCGAGGGCTTTAACCCTTATAATGTGTTGCAACACATTATAAGGGTTAAAGCCCTGATTTTCAATGCGTTAAATAATATTAAGCATTTGTTTCGCTAAAAAATTCCTTATACCTTTGCAGTCTCTTGAACCACGTCATTGACGTGATAAGATCGGCATTTAGTACATTGACATTTTGGGAGCAAAATTTGGCCGCATGGTTTGGCAACCATTTTCAGACATAGTCAGAAAGGCATGATACGGCCTTGAAGTGAGAATTAACGGGATAAATATCAGATCCCCACTATTAATTTAATTTTTTATATTATGGAGATATTTTTCATCTTTTTTGGTCTTTTGCTTATAGCAAAGCACCAGGTTATGATTCTCAAATATCGGTACAAATGTGCCGAGATTTGTCCCGAGAGACTTTTTGGTAATGCGCATCAGCTATACCTTTTAACAAGACTCTCGGAAAAGCAGCCGCGGCGTCGTACGGTTTTCATCCCGCTTTTGGGTAGACGAGTAAAGAGACTCTTATACAGTGAGATTGCAGGTATATGCATCATCTTCGGGAGTATATATTGGGCATGGAATTATTCAACAGACTTTCCACTTATTCTCTCAATAGTTCTCGGAGGAGCTTCCTGGATTTTCATTACCAAATATGCGCTGACTATTATGCTGAAGTTATGTGATTATCCTTCGGTTAAGCACATAGCTATTGCAGTAATAACCTTCCCTGCGCTATTGTTTGTGTCCTATGCACTCCTATATCTGCTTGTGTTCTTCAACATATATAATTTACCGTATTTTAATATTTAACGTATGATTAAAATATTCACTACTGTTTGGCCGCACAAATATTTGAGGCCGAAACAGGAATTCTCAAAAGAATTTGTAAACAAGCTTATTGCTAACACCGACGTCGAAACGACTACGGCTTTTGATTCAAATGATGCTATTGGACTCATACTTCTTGACCAAGCTGACAGTATGCAAGAGTTCATGCGCCTCCATGGCCTCAATGGACGTGTTGGTTTAATTTACAATCTTTCTTACCCTTATCCTGGGTGGACACTTATAGTTGAGACCGATATTGTGAGAGGATCGAACAATCTGCTCGTCAGCAAATTTTTCCGTTGGGACAGAATTGAATCCCAGAGCATCCTCTCTTTTGATGAAATCCTCGATATGCAATAACAAAATTTATATCAACCCGTAGGCGTCCTCGCGGCGCTCACATAAACAACAAAAAACAATGAAAAAAGAAAATTACTTAAACTCGTGCTTATACAACGAGTTACTCAATTCAATCAAGAAAGCAATAAATAAAAAGAAGCAGATCAAGCTAAATTACACATTAACCCCAAAGAATGAAGCTGAAATAATGTCTCAACTGTCCGATCACATAACAGACGGCCAAATTAAAAAGAGTATATTCATTCATAAAAATCACTTCCGGGAATTCGAGAATGGCACAGAAATCACTATTAATCCAGAAAGGAAGGAGGTCAAATTAGCTTTTAATAAAGATGACTCCAGAAACGATTATGAAGAGATTTTCGCCTACTCTTTCGGACCATTCAATCCTTACAAATATTTCTTATCTCCTAAGAAAATCATAATCGTTGATTGGGAACCCTTTATGCTGGTCGGTGAATTGGAAAAATATCGGGCTGGAGAAATACTTCAGTTAGGAGGACATCTTCAGGCTAAAGAATTTCCCACATATGATAAACTTGAGGCAAATACTCACCGTATAGCTGTTGACTTCTGTAAACACTTAATGTCAAAGTTCTCTGTTGACAAAACGAAAGATGAGATTATGCAAGATCACATGTGCATTCTTGAACATAATTTTTTCCCGGCACTTGCATTCACAAATAATTGTAGTTCCAATCAATCACATATGAAGAAATTTTCCGAATGGAATAAAGACATTTTATCCTTCCTTTTGGATTTCTATGAAGGTGATATAATTATCGGACACAGAGATTTCATGGGACATATTTGTTCATATGGTGGCATGTTCAATGCAGCTCTATGGAAGGACAATCCCGATTCTGAAGGAGAAAGCACCGAGATATTATTGCAGGGGCGCCACAATGCAACAATTATTGGCCGTAGGATAATTCGCTCATGGTTTAATCATAATCTTGGAGGTAAAGGCGCATCAGCTATATTAGATGAGAAAGGAAAGCTTTGGATAGGGTATGTCCATTTTCAATCTCGAAGCATTAGTGTCCACTAAAAAATCATAAGAGTACTTTGAAATTATTGAAATTCAATT
>ERZ825324.4492-NODE-4492-length-11558-cov-3.674867_pt1 | contig 11558 bp, 10 predicted proteins | sample MGYA00519859_ERZ825324 | MGnify/ENA primary metagenome ERZ825324 (study PRJEB31778, sample SAMEA3449198) | human gut metagenome | biome: human gut; feature: human-associated habitat; material: faeces | place: United Kingdom | collected 2010/2012 ... | reverse complement strand
CATTCTTTCGGAGAACCGGTACGCATTGTGATCAAGGCAGATAAAAAAGAAATGGCTGCCGATGGACAGGAGCTGGTATTTGCGGAAATTTCCATTTCTTCCGGCAGCTTCCCGTTGAACGAAATTACCTCGCCTGTGCTGGTGCTTCCTACATCTACAGGGCCGTCGGTTCCCCGTGACAAAATCTGAATCGATTCTTTTGTATTTGCCGGGAAATTCAAACCGATAAACGTGTCGCTGCCACCGAAATGAATATAGCGGCTGTTGATCTTGTCAATAGTCTTCCATCCACCCATTGAGCTTCCGATCCCGATGAAAAGGAAGCCTGTTGCAATACAGATGATCGAGCCTGCAATCATCCCTTTTTTCCAGTTTTTCATACTGCCCGACCTCCTTTTCTCGTCACAATCCTGTGCAGGCAGTTGCACAACGCCCGGACTCCTGTCGGAACCACCTTACCGATCAGCCATCCCATAAGCAGCGTCACCAAAACGCCGATTCCGATTGCTGCCAAACTGATGCCGATTCCAATCATCGCCGCCGCTGGCCACGCTACGATCTGCGTAAACGCCTGAATCAGCGCCCAGATGCCCACACCTGTACAAACGATTCCGCAGACCAGCAGTGCAATTCCTGTGATAAACAGGGCAAAGAGAACGGAAATTGCCGCCACAAGCAGCCCAAACACAATCGGAAGCACCACAGGCGCTGCGAAGACGATCAGCAAAATCCACAGCCAGACCGGGGATTGCTTTCTGCGGACAGCGCTGGAATCATCCTCTGGATCGCTATCCGTGCTCTGCCAGTCCGCATCAGAACGGTCGCCGCACGCAGGTTGCTTTACCCGCTGCAGCTCTTCCTTCTGCGGCTCCCGGTCGACGTAGCCGTTTTCGGAGAAATAACCGCTGTCACCCAGCTGACCGGTGCGGCTGCTGTCCTGCCAATTTTCGTCCGCCTGGCCGCTGCGCTCGCCCGCGTCGCTGCTCTCCTGCCGCAGTCCGTTCCGGATAGAATCCGCGACCTTCTCCGGTGTGCCGAGTTCCTGCAGAATATCGAAATCTCCTGCGTCGCCCGCGTCGTTTAAGTAATCCTCATAATATTGCAGCGCTTCTTCCCGCTCCGCCTGCGGAACATCTAAAAGCTGCGCTTCCAGACGATTTAAAAATTCTGCCCTGTCCATCAATTTTGTCCTCCCTCAAAAAGTGCCGTTATCTTCTCAGAATACCGAATCCATTCCGCTTCATACAGCGAAAGCTGCGCGCTTCCTTGCTCCGTAATCCGATAATACCGCCGGTTCCTGCCTCCGAATTCCATATCGTAGACTTCCAGGCAGCCGTCTTTTTGCAGTCTGCGAAGCACCGGGTACAATGTCGATTCCGACAGATCGATCGCCTGGCGGACCTCCTGCGTGATTTTATAGCCGTATGTCCCTTCCGGCTCCCGGGAAACAACTGCAAGAACAATCGCATCCAGCAGCGCAGAGCCTGTATTAAAAATCATACGTTCCCATCCTTTCCCTAAACCTGTATCTTCTACAATATTATATGTTGTATAATATTGTTTGTGTTATAAACTATAAGCTACGTTTTTCATTTTGTCAAGGGCGACAAGGATGATAAAAAAAATGTGCCCTGGCGCATCCTCGTAGAGCATTTATTATCGTATGGAAACGAAGTTTCCTATACGAAAAAAGAATGTGCCAGGGCACATTCTCGCGCCGAGGCGCGGTTGCTTTAGCAACCATCTACCCTTGCGCCGAGTGCGCATCCTCGTAGAGCGTTTATTATCGTATGGAAACGAAGTTTCCTATACGATAATAAAGCGGAAACGCACACCCGCTGCCGGGCATCCGTTTCCGCCTTGTTCTAATTTTTATTCATGACAATAGAATGCTCGCAGAGCGTGCATTCTATTGTTTATGAAATCTTTCGCTTCCGCACAGAAACCTCTTTTCCGTCGATATCCAGATCAAAGAGCCAGCCCGCCACTTCGAAGCCGCGGATCCTCATGTGACCGCAGTTAATCGGCATCTGCGGATGAAAGACCGGTTCTCCATCCTCCATGGTAAGCCCCAGAATTTCAAAATAAATCAGGGATAAAAATGCAGTTGCGCTCCAGGTCTGTTTGCGTCTGGAATCCCATTCCACGATTCCGCCGGGTCCCTGCTCCTGCATACCACCATAAAGCGCACCGGTATCCGGATGATAAATTTCGGAAAAGTGCATATCCCGGACTGCCTTCTGTGCCATCAGATACAGCTCTTTTTCGAAGCTTTCCTGATGTCCTGCCCTGTGCATTGCGCGCGCCCAGAAGCCCTGGATATGCGGCCAGATCGTGCCGGAATGGCGTCCATAGCCGCCCAGGCACTCATAGCGCCAGAAGGTCGGCCATACACAGGGAATGCCGTGTGCGCAGATATGGGTATTTTCCCGGATCAACGCCGTCTGCCGTTCGTCCGCAATGCCGAACAGCACGGCAAATGCCAGCCCAAGCCCCTCTTCACAATCGCATTCTCCTGCTAGATAATCGTAGCTGCCGCGCTTCTCATTCCAGAAATTTTTGTTGATGGCTTTCTTCATGGCTGCCGCTTTTTCCTCGAACTCTTTCGCGGGCTCGCCAAGCGCATGGGCCATCTCTGCCAGAATTTCATAGACTTTAAAATAAACGCAGTTGGTAGAAAGTGCTTTCATCGGAATGCCGTAGCCCTTGGGATAAACCGGATTACCCGGATAATCCACCCATTCCAGGATTCCGGAACCCTGATTCGGGCATTTGCTGTACTTGTCCGGATATGCCGCAATGCCGTCGCCGTACACAGCGGGACCGCGGAACAAACCGTCCTCTTCATCAAATTCGTCCTCTTCCAGACGATGTACAGAATTTCTGCCGGCTTCAAAAGCAAGGCGATAGAAGTTATCGTCTTTATGAAATCTGCAGTACTCCCTGGCACCGATCATCCAGATGATCGAATCCCAATACTGGCCACCGATATAAATGTTTCCCTCTTCTTCCTCCAAAACCGCAAGCAGCGTGTTTTTGGAAACCTCCGGAGACAAAATGCTTAACGCGTTCCAGATGTTGATTGCCGTATCCCGGGTCCACGGGGTATTGTAGTCCAGCCCCGCGATCATACAGGGCTTTTCCTCCGTCAGCAGTCCGTTCTGGTAATATACGATATTGCCGACAATATCCCCCGCTGCGATCCGATATGCATCGTTTAGGAGCTTATTGTCTGTCTCCATGTAAGGAATATTCAGATTCATTTTGACCTCCTGTCATTTTTTGTCGAAGCCGGAGATCTTTTCCTGTCTCCATACGCCACTTTTTCCCGGGCGGAAAATTTTTAACATCCGGAAAACACCGGCGCGTTCCAGCACCGTCATCACCAGATATAAAATGATGCTGTCCACCGGAGCCTTGATCACATTTTTGATCAGCCGCGCGGGAAGCATCACCATAAACGCCTTACCGTACACCTGAGACAGCCAGAAGGTTCCGAGCAGGACGTTCACCAAAAGCGCCACTGTCAGCTCCGCCGCCAGAATCCGCCAAAAGTTTGTCGGTTTGCGGTACAGGAAAAATCCGTAGATCAGTCCCGCCAGCAGGCAGTTTAAGGTCAGACCCGGAATCCATGCTCCGGTGGGATACAGCAGCAGCTTTAAAATATCCATCGCTGCCGCAAACAGGCTGCCGACCGCAGGGCCAAACAGGACGTCCACCATTTCATTCGGAAGACCGGATACGCCGATCTTTAAGTAATTCCCGATCTGAACGGTGAACGAGTTGAGAATCAACGCAAGCGCCGCAAAAAGTCCGCACGCCGTGATGGTGCGGATATTGCGAAACTCCCGCATGGATTCCGTAAAAAGAGCTGCCATTTTTTTCATTGCATTTCCTCCTTCTACAGACATCGGGCCGCAAAAGGAGATAATGGGATTATCTTCTGCTGCAGCGAGATGCGGTCTGTATACCGCAAGCCGAACCGGCTTTTCGTCCAACAGGCAACTCTCTGTCCTGCCGGCACTTAACGCATACAAACCTACTCTGCATGTTTTATTTTTTTGTTTCGTTTCCCATTATAGCAGTGCAGCCTGCAATATACAATTCATATTTCAGGAAAATCTGTCATGGTCTGCGCAGCTTTCCAACAATAGAATGCACGCTCTGCGAGCATTCTATTGTCATGAAAAAAAGAATGTGCCTTGGCACATTCTCGCGCCGAGGCGCGGTTGCTTTAGCAACCATCTACCCCTGCGCCGAGTGCGCATCCTCGCGGAGCATTTTGATCGTATAGAAGCGAAGTTTTCTATACGATCAAAAAGGGCTGTCGCACTAACGTGCGACAGCCCCATAGGATTCAGAAATGATATGAATTTAAAACAGTCATGGATGCTGCAGGGATTCACTGACCGAATTTCTTCATCAAAACCGGCATGAAGATACCGCCCTGTACGCTTCTCCCCATGAAGTGACAGTATTCGCCGGTTACGGTCTCGTACCAGTCAGAGAAAGGCACTCTGGTTGCGGTGGTTTCCAGATAGTGCGCAACCGGTGCGATCAGCGCCTGCGCCTCCTCGTCGGTCTTTGCCATCGATGCACACCATAATATCCAGTCGCTCTTGGTGTAATCCTTTCTGCTGTCCAGAGGCGTACCGTACTCGTTGGTCTTCTTGACATAGTATTTCAGCTCTTTCTCGTAAACTTCATCCGAGAACAGCTTGCTGCCAAAGAATTTATCCCATACAAGGTTGTATTTTAAGCTCCAGGTATCCGCATTACCGAAGGCCAGCACATAGTGGTCGTCTGCAATTGCGCGCTTCTCCCAGTCTTTTGCCATTTCAGCAGCCTTTGCATGATATTCTTCCGCTTCTTCTGTCCTGCCGAGCTGAGCTGCCAGACGCGCATAGGCCTCTATGCCCATGATCGCTTTTGCAGACAGATTTACATTGTGGGACAGATGTCCTGCAAAGTCGTCGGTGCACAACTGTTCGCCGGGGTCTGCACCGAATTTGACCAGATACTGTGTCCACTGCTTTAAAACAGCCATGTGAGGCTCTGCAAATAAAGCGTTTCCATCCAGCTTGCAGACAGCTGCCGTCATCAGCAGCATGTTACCACATTCCTCAACGGGCATCTGATATCTGAACTCGAAAATATCGGTTCCTGCAGGATACTGGTAGAACGGAGGGAAGATATCGTCGTTCCAGCCGGAGAACCACAGGTCGCCCTTCTTGCCGTTTAAGCCGTAAACCTGTCCCCATGCGTAAGGGTAACGTCCAACGTCGTGCGGTGCGAAGTCAAATTCCCAGGAATCGCAGGCAGCAAATTGAAATACCGGACGCAGCATGCCTTTGACATATTCGGTGTTGAACAGTAAGAACAGGGGAACAGAAGGATAACTTACATCAACCGTACCGATACAGCCGTTGGAGTCGTTTTCCTTGGACAGGAAAATGATATTGCCGTCTTCGTCAGTGATCAGCTTGTGCGCTGCGATGGCATGACGGTAGCTCATGTTGCACAGGAATGCGTATTTCTCGCCGCCAGCCGCATAAGCTTCTTTTTCTACCTTTTCATCGACTGCTGCCGCATGCTTTAACGTCTCGTCGTGATCCGCAAACGCTGCGCCGATTGCATCCAGAATGGTTGCATAGGTATTGGTCCAGTATGCCTTGCGCCACTGTCCGAAGTAGTTGATGGAAAGCAGATCATCATATGCCAAAATCATGCCGGCCTTGTCGTCATCCAGAGGCAGTCTGCAGATCAGCTTTTCATTTGCGGCATCGTAGGTGCATACTGCGCCTTTCTCTGCGGATGCCACATAAACATAACCCCAGTCGATCGTTACATGGTCGCCGCTGCCGCCCAGAGGCTTCTGTGCTGCTCTGCCCATCTGTGCGTAGTTATATGCGGGCGCGTCGTCTTTTTCCGGACGTCTTGCGTTGCAGCCGATCAGCTTCGCCTGCTTCTGGCTTACCAGATCAGAGGCTACGACAAAGTCCACCCTTACGTCGCAGTTTTCTTTCTTTTCTACTGCGTAGTCGATATAGGTACAGGGTCTGGAAACCAGCGTCAGGTCATCCAGAAGCAAAGGGGAAGTAAACTTCACATTCAGGATGATTTTTTCGTTTTCAAAGGTGTAGGTGGTGGAGGTCGCAGTTACGTCCACACCGGTCTGACCGATCGTCTCGTGGAACTCCTTGTCGCCAAGAAAGCTGTAAACGACGCCATCCACATTGACATAGCCTCTCAGCTGCTGGCGAATCTGGCTCCAGTGCACAGGATCCTTGTCATACAGATGATCCGCGCCGGACCAGATAGAAAAATAAGGGTCGTGTGTGACTAACGGAATGCTTGCTGCTCTTGTTACTTTCATATGAAACTCTCCTTTTGGTTTTTTGCTGTATTCCTATCGTACTGACCTTTATCTTACGCAAAATCGGGCAATCCCGCACTAAGTATTATCACAGCAGTTTTGATAGGAGGGTTTGATTTTGTGGATATCGTTGGGGTGAGCGTAAAAGAAAGCAGATTTTGCAATGACGTCTCTGCGCCACGGCTGGACTCGCTCCGCCATTTCTGCCCCTGCAACTGATGAAAAAGAATGTGCCAAGGCACATTCTCGCGCCGAGGCGCGGTTGCTTCGGCAACCATCTACCACTGCGCCGAGTGCGCATCCTCGTAGCGCGTTTTATTTCATAGGACGCATTTTCCTATGAAATGAAAAAGCGCCGCCCACAAGGGGCAGCGCCATGGTTATTTTATTTTTTCCCGCTCTTTTACAAGCTCCTGATACAGTTCCGAAAGCGTCCAGCCGACATTATAAGGCGTAACGATCGCCTTTAGACCTATCGAAATCCGGTTCTTTTTTAACAGCTCCAGCGCCGGGTCGATCATATCCGCCGTCGTCTGTGCGAACAAAAGCATATCCTCTCCAATTCGCGGCGGAAGGGCAAGAACGGGCAAAGGCGTTTCCCGATATCCGGAAACCCCCGCCAGGTAACCGATCTTTTGTCCGGTCTGCATGGCGGCAACGGGCACGAAATCGTAGCCCGCTGTCTTTGCCAGTCCTTCCAGTTCTTTTTTCTTCTGCGGATTGCCCGCATCAAAATAAATCAGTTTCATAGCTCACCCTTACAGATACTGTTGTAAAAAAGCAGCCGACTGCTCCATAAATGCCACCTGATCTGCGGCATTAAAATGCTCGATCGCAAGATAATCCTCATAACCGCTTTCTTTCAGGCGATCCAGAATTTCTTTCATCGGCAGATAGCCCGATCCGACCGCAGCCGCAAGAAGTCCTCGATTGTATCTGTGCTCCCCGGTCAATGCAGGATCAACGTTTCGATCCTTGCAGTGCACATGAACGATGTAATCCTTCAGCACTTCATACGCCTGCACGGTGTCCTCGTCGCTGTACGCGAAGTTGCCGGTATCCAGCGTAAATTTCAGCCCCGGAACATTTTCCATAAACCACAGCAGCTGATACATTCTTGCAAACGGCTGAACCGGACCGTCAAAATCCTCCAGCGTCACAAGAATGCCCTTTTCCTGTCCATAAGAAACCAGCTCTTTTAATGCCTGCGCCATGTTTTGGATCGAGGCATTTTCAGACATGTAGGAATCCGTCTGCTCTTTCGACGCAGAAAGTGCGTTGAGTGCAGCCGCCTCGTTTTCCGACAGCTCGCCCGGAATAATCAGTACCTTGGACACGCCGAACTCTTCTGCGAGGTCGATCTGTTTCTTTCCCTGCGCTGCATCCGGGTTGTGCCCAAAATCATAGAACGCATTGCTGCAGCTGACCTGCATATGGTTTTTCTCCAGCAGCTCTTTGATTTCTTCTTTGTTCTCGCGAAGCAGCGCATCTCCGATTTCAATCCCCCGAATGTTCCAGGATGCGCATTTCTCCATCAGTTCTGCCACACTTTTTCCAGACTGCTTTGCGCCCTCTAAAATGTGCTCATAAAATACAGCTGTTTTCATTTTTTGTTACCCCCTGCTTTTATTCATGACAATAGAATGCTCGCAGAGCGTGCATTCTATTGTTTATAACAACAGAACGTTCGCAGCGCATACATTCTGCTGTTATCTTTTCTCCCCTTTAAAGCCGCTTCCGGCTGCACGATAGCTTCCCTCGCCGGAAGTTCTTCTTCTGCCGCCGTTTTCTGCCTGCCGTCTGTCCGATCTGCGGCTGTCATTGCCAAAACGTCTCTGCCTGCCGTCGCGTTCCGAACGGTAGCTGCCGTTTTTCTCTCCGAAGCGTCCGCCATTTCTCTGGTCGCGGTCATTGAAACGTCCGCCTCTCTGATCACGGTCGCCGAAACGTCCACCGCTTCTGCTTCCAGATCCATCCCGGCGTCTATCCCCAAATCTCCGTTCTCCATCGCGTCTGACTACTTTAGGCTCTTCTACGATTTCTTCCGGCTCACCGCCAACCTGCTCATACAAAAATGCTGCTGCCAGCTCAATTGCGGAAATGCCGGTTTCTTTTTCAAAGCGCTCTACCGCACGATAGCAGTCCGCGGTATTTGCTTCCTCCATCACCTCGCGGATTTTCTGGAGTACAGATGCTTCCTTATGCTGACGCACTTCTTCTCCGGAGGGAAGATGCTTTTCTTCCAGTTTTGTCTTGCAGACCCGCTCAATTTCACGGATTCTGAAGGACTCTCTGCGGCTTGCCAGCGTAAAGCTCATGCCCTCTTTTCCTGCTCTGCCAGTACGGCCGATACGGTGCACATAATATTCGATATCCTGCGGAACGTCATAATTGATAACGCCATCCACATCGTTTACATCGATTCCTCTCGCCGCAACATCCGTTGCGATCAGCATCTGGAGATTACCGCTTCTGAAACGGTTCATGACCGTATCTCTCTGTGCCTGGCTCAAATCGCCATGCAGCCCTTCTGCCGCGATGCCTCTGTTTTTCAGATTCTCTGCCAGCTCGTCCACCATACTCTTGGTGTTGCAGAAAATCAGTCCTCTTTTCAGGTTATAATATTCAATCAGCCTTGCAGCTGCAGCTTCCTTATCCGATCTGCGGATATAATAAAGATACTGCCGGATTCTTTCTACCGTCAATTCCTTTTTGACAACCTTTACCATTTCCGCATCGGTCTGGAACTGATCGGTGATCTGTAAAATCGGCTCCGGCATCGTTGCGGAAAACAGCGCCGTCTGGTGTTCGCACGGAATCTGTCCCAGAATCGCCTCCATATCTTCCCGAAAGCCCATGTTCAGCATTTCATCAGCTTCATCCAGAACGACCATTTTCAGGTTGTCTAAGCGGATCGTGTGGCGTCTCATATGATCCATCACGCGTCCCGGTGTGCCGACAATGATCTGCACGCCGCCCTTTAACGCCTTGATCTGTCTGTTGATATCCTGCCCTCCATATACGGCAAGCACGCGAATATTGTGCATATATTTTGCAAACTGTCTCAGCTGCTGAGCCGCCTGCATCGCAAGCTCTCTCGTCGGGCAAAGGATCATACCCTGCAGCGATCTGTCCTCTTCGTCAATCTTCTGAAGCATCGGGATTCCAAACGCGGCGGTCTTACCGGTTCCTGTCTGCGCCTGTCCGATCACATCTCTTCCTTCCAGAAAAACCGGAATCGCCTTTTCCTGGATCGGCGTCATATGGACGAAGCCCATCTCCTCCACTGCGCGCAAAATCCGCTCGTCAATTCCTGATTCTTCGTAACGTACCAATAATTCTCCCATTTAATCTCCTTTAATCTCTATCACTACAAAACTCTTCTGAGTTTACGCGCCTTATAGCGGTTTTGTCAATGAAAGATTGAAAAATAAACAGGAAAAAAGGATTCATCCCCAGCCTTTGAGAATGAATCCCCTGATCTTCTTTCTATCGAACTTCATCCGTTTCCCGGTACACCGGATACGGGTGTCCGTCTGTCATTTCCATTCCGGGTACGCTGTCAAACGCCGCAGATTCCTTTAGCTCCCGGTCGTAACGCTGCATGCCGCCCTGCCGCGACATCTGCTGCCGGCAGTTGCAGTCCTGCTGTTCCGACATAGATCCGGCAGTTTCGCCGCTTCGCCGCTGCATCCCTGCTGCGTTCTCCCGCTGGCAGTTGCAGCCTGACTGTCCAGTCCAGCCATCATTTTCGCAGCTGCAACCATACTGCACCCTGTCGCCGTTTCTGCAGCCACAGTCCGTATCCCGTATACGCATATCCTGCTGTCGGTTATCTCCTGCGTCTCTTCTTTCGTTCCAGTTTGCGCAATCCGTCCGATTCTGACAGCTGCAGCACATCAGCAATACCAGCAAGTAAAAACCGTTCATCGTTTTCCCCTGTTTCAAACAGATCTGATATCACTGTATGCAAACCTTTCTGGCTCTGTGTCTGTCCGCCCGTCTGTACATCAGGAACTATGTCTGTCTGCCCGACGGCCTTTTTTCAAAATTCTGCGAACATAAGCGAACGTCTTTTCCTCGCCCTCTTCTGCCAGCATCGTCAGAAGGTGCTCCAGCTGCCGTCTCGTCTGTATGTGCATAAACGGCGGCTCTTTTGCGTTTTTGTAATACGCGAGAGGATCGCTGTCTTTATAGGCGCTTCCCCGGTAGGTTTTGGACGCTGCAATCCGGTCCATCAGCATTTCTGCCACATATTTGCGAGGCATCGGCACCGGAGCCATTCCGCCCTCAATGCTCTGCGTGCTGTAATCCACCCAGTATTCGTAATGATGCCTGTTGCGTCCTTTATGATGCAGCCATGCAGAAGAATACCCTATATCCTCCCGCTCCGCGTTGTTCGGGCTTCGATTTCCCTGATAATATTTTGCTCCGACCCTAAATTCCGTCCAGGAATATTTGGAAAGGTCATGACAGATGCCCTGCCGGTACAAGCCGACCGCAAAGCATCCTTTCATCACCAGATACTTATGATAGGTAATCGTCTTAAAATGCTGTAACGCTTTCACTTTTCTTTTCTTTTCTTTCCTTTCCTGACCGGATTTCCTGTGCTTTCCAGAACCTGGATGCAGCGTCCCGGAACGGTGATGGATTTTGTCAGCGGATCGGCCTGTGTTTCCACCACATCGCCCTGTGTATCCAACACCTTTTCCCAGCGCATGCCTGCCGGAAGATCAGGAAGCGCCAGCCGCTGGGGCTCCCAGTGCATGTTCATAGCGATATAGAAAAAGTCATCCTCCTGTGCACGGTCTTTTGGGGCATAACGACCGCAGTACATCAAACCTGCCTCCCGGTTTAACCGGTCGGCCATCAAGCGCCATGCATCCTTTCCATGATAAGATAAATCCGGATAGCCGCACGCCGCATAGTCCATCAGCGTCAGCTCTCTGCTCTGGTGGAGTACCGGATGCGCTTTCCTCAGTGCAATCAGTTCCTTTGTATAGTCCAGAAAATCCTTATTTTTCTCCGTAAGCTTCCAGTTCAGCCAGCTGATCTCGTTGTCCTGACAGTACGGATTGTTGTTGCCCTCCCGGCTCTGTCCAAACTCGTCCCCGGCTGTCAGCATCGGGGTCCCCTGCGACAACAGCAAAAGCGCCAGTGCGTTTTTCATCTGCCTTTTGCG
>ERZ825324.4487-NODE-4487-length-11567-cov-3.022151_pt1 | contig 11567 bp, 10 predicted proteins | sample MGYA00519859_ERZ825324 | MGnify/ENA primary metagenome ERZ825324 (study PRJEB31778, sample SAMEA3449198) | human gut metagenome | biome: human gut; feature: human-associated habitat; material: faeces | place: United Kingdom | collected 2010/2012 ... | reverse complement strand
CGCGTTGGGCAAGCTGCTTGATCCGCTGGCAGATAAGCTGTCTCTGGTGACGCTGCTCGGTCTGTTTGTTTCCGACGGGCAGATTCCGCTCTGGGTGCTGGCCATCATCCTCGTCAAGGAAGTGACGATGGTGATCGGCGGCGGCGTGGCGCTCAAGCGCGGCGTCGTTGTCTACGCGCTGCCCATCGGCAAGGTGACGACGGTGGTTTTCGTGCTGTCCATCATCGCGCGTTTTCTGGCACTGACGCAGATCGCCGATACGCTGCTGTGGATTTCCGTCGCGCTGTCGATGGTTGCGCTGATTTGGTACGCCGTCGATTTGATGAAAAAACTCGGAATCAAAGCAGATTCAACAAAATAGTTCGATGACTTATGGCGGCTCGCGGCCTTGACAAGAGGACGCGAGCCGTTTATAATAGTTCAAATCCCATTTTTGAGTGGCTTTTCCGAACATTTCGCTTCAAAAAGCCCGCACAGTTCAGGAAGACAACAGGAGGAAGAAAGCATGCTGCCGAAAGTGATTCGTGAGGGACTGACTTTTGATGATGTTCTGCTGGTTCCGCGCCGCAGCGAGGTGCTGCCCAAGGAAGTAAAGCTGGAAACGTATTTGACCGATAAGATCAAGCTGAATATTCCGTTCCTGTCTGCGGCCATGGATACGGTGACGGAGTCTAAGACGGCCATCGCCATGGCGCGCGAAGGCGGTCTGGGCATCATCCACAAGAACATGTCCATCGAGCAGCAGGCGCAGGAGGTTGACCGCGTGAAGCGCTCGGAGAACGGCGTTATTTCCGATCCGTTCCACCTCGGCCCGAACAACCTTGTTTCCGACGCGGAAGAGCTGATGGCGCGCTACCGCATCTCCGGCGTGCCGATTACCGACGAGGCGGGCAAGCTGGTCGGTATTCTGACCAACCGCGATCTCCGCTTTGAAACCAACTATTCCCGCCCGATCTACGAGGTCATGACGAGCGAGAATCTGATCACCGCGCCGGTGGGCACGACCCACGACCAGGCGCGCCAGATTCTGGCCAAGCATCGCATCGAGAAGCTCCCGCTGGTGGATGAAGAGGGTCATCTGCGTGGCCTGATCACCATCAAGGATATTCAGAAGGCGCAGAAGTATCCGAATTCCGCGAAAGACGCCTCCGGCCGTCTGCTCTGCGGCGCGGCGGTCGGCGTGAGTCACGATGTGTTCGAGCGCATCCCGGCGCTGATCGCGGCGGGCGTGGATATCATCTGCATTGATACGGCGCACGGCCACAGCGCCGGCGTGCTCCGCCAGATCGAGAAGATCCGCGCGACGTTCCCGAGCGTTCAGCTTGTTGCGGGCAACGTGGCGACGGCCGCCGCGACGCGCGCGCTGTTTGAGGCGGGCGCGGATTGCGTGAAGGTCGGCATCGGCCCGGGCTCCATCTGCACCACCCGCGTGGTTGCGGGCATCGGCGTGCCGCAGGTGACGGCGATCAGCGATTGCGCCGAGGAGGCCGAGAAGATGGGCAAGCGCATCATTGCCGACGGCGGCATCAAGTATTCCGGCGACGTGGTGAAGGCGATTGCGGCGGGCGGCTCTGCCGTCATGCTGGGCAGCCTGCTGGCGGGCACCGAGGAAGCGCCGGGCGCGCTGGAAATCTATCAGGGTCGTCAGTTCAAGGTCTATCGCGGCATGGGCTCCCTCGCGGCGATGGAGAAGGGCAGCAAGGATCGCTACTTCCAGGAGGATGCGAAGAAGCTCGTGCCCGAAGGCGTTGAAGGCCGCGTGGCCTACAAGGGCGCGCTGAGCGACACCATCTTCCAGCTTCTGGGCGGCCTGCGCTCCGGCATGGGCTACTGCGGAACGCCGGATATCGAATCTCTGCGCCATGACGCGGACTTCATCCGCATCACCAACGCGGGTCTGGTGGAGAGCCATCCGCACGACATCAACATCACCAAGGAAGCGCCGAACTACACCCGCGGCGGCATGTAATCTCTCTAATAACAATAGAGCCGGACGACACAAAATCGTCCGGCTTTTGCATTGCCTATGAGAGCAAACGGGCGTCGAGCAGCGCCTGCTTCAACCGGCTGCGATATGGTTCATCCATCTGCGCGAGCGGCAGACGCAGCTCGTCGTGAATCAGCCCCATCATGGCGAGCGCCGCCTTGACGGGAATCGGGCTGACCTGTAGGAACAGCGCGCGAATCAGCGGCATCAGCTCAAGCTGGAGCGCCTGCGCGTCATCCATGCGCCGCTCAAGACAGGCGCGGGTCAGCGCGCGCGTTTTATCGGGCAGAATGTTGGAAACGACGCTGATTGCGCCGCAGCTTCCCTGCGCCATCATCGGGAGAATCTGGTCGTCGTTGCCGCAGTAGATCGGCAGTTCACCGCGCGTTTTTTCCAGAATTTCGCCGGTCAATGTCGAGTTTCCGCTGGCTTCCTTGAGGCCGACGACGGAGGGATGGCGGCTCAGGGCGGCGGCGGTATCGGCGCTGAGCCCCATGCCGGTGCGCCCCGGCACGTTGTAGAGGATCATCGGCAGGGGGCAGGCGTCAAGAATCGCGTGATAGTGCCGAATCAGGCCGGACTGCGTGGTTTTGTTGTAATACGGCGTGACGCTGAGCTGACCGGCAGCGCCGAGCCTTTGCGCCTGACGGGCATATTCAATGGCGCGGCGCGTGTCGTTGGAGCCGGTACCGACGATGACAGGAATCGAGCCGCCCGTACACTCAAGGCCGATTTCAATGATGCGTTCGCGCTCATCCATCGAAAGCGTGCAGGGCTCGCCCGTTGTGCCCAGCAGAACGAGCGCGTCCATCTTCGCCGCTATCTGCATTGCGAGCAGGCGGCGAAGCGCGGGCTCATCCAACCTGCCATCCGGCAAAAACGGCGTAATCAGCGCGGTGGCGCAGCCGGTAAACAGAGGAAAATTCATCAGGCATACCTCCCGACGTTTCAAAGACAGAGAAAAGCCGCTTTGGCAAACAACTGCATCCTCAGTGTCTTCCAAAGCGGCAAAAACCATGCGTATTGTTTTGTAAAGCGGGCGACGCGCCCAACGCGCGTTTGCGGCGAAGAACGGCCGCAAAGCCCTTATTTTTTCGGAATGTAGCCCTGCGCACAGAGCAGCTCGGCAATCAGCACAGCGCCGCCGGCCGCGCCGCGCAGCGTGTTGTGAGAAAGGCCGACGAAGCGCCAGTCGAACAGCGAATCCCCGCGCAGACGACCGAGCGAAATGCCCATGCCGCGCTCAAAATCGCGGTCAAGACGGGTCTGCGGCCGATTGTCCTCCTCAAAATACTGAAGGAACGGATGCGGGGCGCTCGGCAGATTCATTTTCTGCGGCAGGCCTTCGAAGGCGCGCCAGCGCTCGATGATTTCTTCCTTTGTCGCGGGCTTTTCAAAGCTCGCCCAGCAGGTCGCCAGATGGCCGTCCGCCACGGCGACGCGGACGCAGTGCGCGCTGATAATCGTCGCTTTTGCGGGTACGATCACGCCGTTTTCCAAATGACCCCAGATTTTAAGCGGCTCCTGCTCGCTTTTTTCTTCCTCGCCGCCGATGTAGGGGATGACGTTATCCACCATCTCCGGCCAGCGCTTGAAGGTCTTTCCGGCGCCGGAAATCGCCTGATAGGTGGAAACAACCACGCGCGAGGGCTTGAGATCATACAGCGCCGTCAGCGCGGGCACATAGCTCTGGATGGAGCAGTTGGGCTTGACGGTGACGAAGCCGACCTTTGTACCTAGCCGCCTGCGCTGATATTCGATCACATCCGCGTGCTGCGGGTTCAGTTCCGGCACGATCATCGGTACATCCGGCGTGCCGCGGTGAGCGGAATTGTTGGAAACGACGGGCGTTTCGCTCTTGGCATAGGCGTCCTCCAGCGCGCGGATTTCGTCCTTCTTCATGTCCACGGCGCAGAAGACGAAATCGACCTCGCCGGTGACGGCCGCCACATCGGAGGCGTCGCGCACGACGAGCGGACGGACGTTCTGCGGAATCGGCCAATCAAACGCCCAGCGGTCGGAAACGGCTTCTTCATACGTTTTCCTGGCGCTGCGCGCGGAAGCGGCGACGACGGCGATTTCAAACCACGGGTGATCGGCCAGAAGAGAAACAAAACGTTGCCCCACCATGCCGGTGGCGCCGACAACGGCAACACGCCATTTACGCTCCATGACGAATCCATCCTTTCAAAAATCAGCAATATATCCCGTAAAAACGAGAAAAAAGGAATGACCTGCTCATCATAACACCATAAGCGGCGCTTTGTCAACCCTGCCATGGCAGAATTTGGGCGTATCGGCTGACCGCCCTGATAAAAAATACGCTGCATGCGGAGGAAATGTGCGCCCCTGCTTTTCATTTTGCCGCAATTATGCTAAAATATAAACTTGAGAAAGTGGATGTTAAAATGAAGAGAACGGAAAGCGAGGAATCGAGCATGGATTTCAGCGCCCTTGAAAAAGAGGCGAGCCGATACGAAAATCAACTGCGCGCGCATCGACGCGCGCTGCATCAAATTCCAGAAGTGGGCTACGAAGAACATGAAACGCATGCGTATCTGATGGAGCAGCTTCGTGCGCTTGCGCCGGACGATTTGAAGACGTATGCGGAGACGGGGATTCGCGCCGTATTTCGCGGGGACGGGACGGGGCGCGTGATCGCTTTCCGGTCGGATATCGACGCGCTTCCGATTTCCGAAAAAACAGGGTGCGCGTTTGCTTCGCACCATCCGGGAAAGATGCATGCCTGCGGCCACGACGGACACATGGCCAATCTGCTGACGTTTGCCCAGTGGCTCAGCGAGCACAGGGCGAGCCTGCGCGACGACGTGGTGCTTCTTTTTCAGCCTGCGGAGGAAACCATCGGCGGCGCGAAGAACATGATCGAAGAAGGCGCGCTGGAAAACCCGCACGTCGAGGTCGTCTACGGCATGCATATGATGCCGGACGTGTCGATCGGCAGGATTTCCGCCTGTGCGGGGCCGATGATGGCGCAGACGTGCGAAATGGATATCGTCATTCACGGGCTCGCGTCACATGGCGCAATGCCGCATCTCGGGCGCGACGCGGTGATGGCGATGGCGCATCTGCTGACGCTGCTGCAAACGACTGTCGCGCGCAGCATTGATCCGGCGCAGCCTGCGCTGCTGACCATCGGCCGCGTTGAGGCGGGGCACCAGCGCAACATTCTCGCCGAGAAAGCAAAGATGGAGGGAATCATCCGCACGTTTTCCAACGCCGTCTACGCGAAGCTGGAAGAAAAAATCCTTCAGAACATGGCGAGCGTGGACGCGGCATTCGGCACAAAAACCGAGATGTTCAAGCGTGTGTTTTACCCGTGCGTAGAGAATGATCCGGCGGAGGTGGAGCGCGTCCGCGCGCTGCTGGGCGATCGCTTTGTGACGGAAAAGCCGCGCATGATCGCGGAGGATTTTGCCTATTACCAGTTGAACGTACCGGGTGTATTCGTCTTCTGCGGCTGCATGGATGAAGAACACCGGAGTCCGCTGCATGCGGATACGTTTGATTTTGACGAGCGCGCGCTGATTACCGGCCTCGCGCTGTTTATCGGCCTGACCGCCAGAAAGGATAAAGAAAATGGGCTTGTTTGACAGATTATATTACGGCAAAGCGGGCAAACGGGATTACAGCGAGATGGATATGCCGAAAAACCGCATTTCGCTGTTCTTCATGGTACTCAAGGATCACGTCTTTGATTTGATTAAGGTCAATCTGATGCAGCTGATCTTCTGGATTCCGTTCCTGCTGTGGACATATATCAATCTGGCGGCGGTGCAGAGCATCGACACCGAGACGGTGCTTTCGCACGCGGACGGCGCGGCGGAGCTGCTGAGCGCGATTTCCGGCTATCTGATGATGTGGCTGATCGGCCTCATCCCGTGCATCGCCATCACAGGCCCGTCGTCGGCGGGCGCGGCGTATGTGATGCGCAACTGGGCGCGCGATCAGCATGCGTTTCTGTTTTCGGATTTCAAGGATGCGTTCAAATCCAACTGGAAGCAGGCGCTGGGCGTTTCCGCGCTGACCTCCGTTGTGCCGCTTGTGGCGTATACGGCGGTCTCGTATTACGGCGAGATGACAAAGGGCAGCGCGATCATGTTTGTGCCGCTGATGCTCGTGCTTTCCGCCACGCTGATTTACATGGTCATGCTTCCGCTGCTCTATCCGATGATGGTCGGCTACGAGCTGAGCTTTGGGAATCTGATCAAAAATGCGTTTCTGATGGGCGCGGCGCGTCTTCCGCAAATGCTGCTGGCGAGGCTCATCACTGCCGTTCCGGTTATTGCGCTGCTGATGGGGATTTACGCGGGAAACGGCATCGTGCTGATGATCGTTTCGCTGTATTATCTGCTGTTCGGCTTCGCACTGTCCCGTCTGGTGTATGCGTCGTTTGCCAACGGCGTGTTTGACAAGTATCTCAACCCGCACATCGAAGGCGCGCAGGTCGGTCAGGGTCTGCGCCCGCAAAGCGAGGACGACGAGCTGCCTGACGAGGACGACGAGGACGAGGAAGACGAGTAAATCCACATGAAACGATGCCTTTGCGGCCACAATGAGGCCGGGGAGGTGATGAAATGAAAGGATTTACACCGCCGACTCAGCGCGAACGCGACAAATATCGCGCGGCGCAGGAGGCAGGCCTGCTTGAACGGGTGCTGGAGGTCGGCTGGGCCGGGCTGACCGCGAAGGAAAGCGGTCGGATCGGCGGGCTGCTTGCACACAAAAACAGAGAGTAGAAAAAGCGATGTACGACGATTTTGCAAGCGTATATGATACGCTGATGGATGATTTTGATTACGATGAATGGAGCCGACACTATCTGCGGCTGATTCGCCTTGCGACGGGCGAGCTGCCCCGGCGCGCGGCCGAATGTGCCTGCGGAACGGGCAGCCTGACCGTGCGTCTGGCGCAAAGCGGCATGGCGATGACGGGCGTGGATTTATCTGCCGCGATGCTGCGGCAGGCGGAAAAAAAGGCGCGCGATTACGGCGTGGAGGCCGCGTTTGTTCGGCAGGATATGAAGAAACTGACCCTTCCGCGCCGCGTCGGCGCTGTGCTGGCAACCTGCGACGGCGTAAACTACCTGACAACGCCGGAAGATGTGCGCGCGTTTTTCAGCGCGGCATATCGCAATTTGCTGCCGGGCGGCGCGCTGTGCTTTGATTGCTCGACCCGGCATAAGCTGGAGGACATCATGGGCGACGCATTTTTCGGCGAGGAACGGGACGGCGCGGCGGTGCTTTGGCAGAATAAACTCAATCAGGCGGAACATCTGCTTGCCATGGACGTGACGTTCTTCGTTCGCGAGGAGGATGGGCGCTACCGACGCTTCCGCGAGCAGCATCATCAGCGCGCGCACAGCGAAGAGGAGCTGACGCAATGGCTTGCCGAGGCCGGCTTTGAAGACGTGTGCACCTACGGCGAAATGCGGATGGACGCGCCGAAAAAAGACGATTTGCGCATCCACATCACGGCAAAAAAACCTGAAATAGACGGATAATTCGGAGGAATCAACGATATGGAACAGAAGAAATCCAGAATGCTGCGGCTGACGCTGATGGGCGGTCAGGCGCGCGTGTTTATTTGCGATACGACCGAGTTGGCGCAGCAGGCGCGCGACATCCACAATGCGAGCAACACGTGCAGCGCCGCGATGGGGCGCATGCTGGCCGCGACGGCAATCATGGGCGCAAACCTCAAGAGCGAGGGCGACCGGATTACGGCGACGATCAACGGCGGCGGCCCTGCTGGCCCGATCTGCGCGATTGCAGGGCCGGACGGCACGGTGAAGGTGACCATCGAACACCCGGAGGTTGAGCTGCCGCTCAAGGAAAACGGTAAGCTGAACGTCGGCGGCGCGCTGGGCAAGGACGGCCAGTTGACCGTCATGCGTTCGTTTGGCTTCGGCGAGCCGTATGTCGGCCGTGTGGCGCTGGTCTCCGGCGAAATTGCCGAGGATTTCGCCATGTATTATCTGGGATCCGAACAGACGCCGTCCCTGTGCGCGCTGGGCACACTGGTGGGTGAAAACATCATTTCCTCCGGCGGTATTTTGATTCAGGCCATGCCGGATTGCTCGGAAGAGCTGCTTGACGCGCTGGAAATCCGCGCGGAACTGTTCAGCTCAATTTCCCAGCTCCTTTCCGAGATGACGCTGGAGGAGATCGTCGAGGGCTGCTTCCGCGGGTTGAACCCGGAAATTCTGGAGGAAATGCCGCTGCGGCTGCAATGCGACTGTTCGCGTGAATATATCGAGCGTGTGCTGCTGTCGATGGGCGAAAATGAAATCCGCGACATGATCGAAAAGCAGAACGGCTGCGAGGTGGAGTGTCATTTCTGCCGCAAGCACTACCGTTTCAGCGGCGAGGAGCTTGAGGCACTGCTGGCGCAGGCGCACAAGGAGAACGACGGAGACGAGTGAACAGGAGGAGTGTCATGACCAAGGTGGTTTCCATGGCGCGCACAAGTGAATATTGGATCAGCCGCGCGCGGAAGCACCGCCTTGCCGGGCGATATGACGAGGCCATGGCACTGCTGGCAAAAACGCGGGAGCAATACGGCACGGGCGAAGCGCTTGAACGAGAGCTTGCGCAGACGTATGACGAAATGGGCTGCGAGGAAGAAGCGGCGCGGGCGTATCTGCGTGTGGCGCGCATGAAAGGCGAATACCGGGCAGAAGCACTGTTCCAGCTGGCGCTTTCAGCGGCGCAGCGCGCGGAGCTGGTGCGTGCGGCTTCTTATTTCGATCAGTTTGAAAAGAGCGACCGCCGCCACGTATCTCCGGATCTGGTCGCGCTGATGGGTCAGCAGCTCAGGCAGGCGCTTGAAAAGCCCACGCCGCAGACGCGGCGGGAACGCGCGAAGGCGTTGGAACGCCGCGCCGTAGAGCGCTTGCAGGGAGGTCGGGTTTACGCGGCGCGCCGGACGATGCTGCATGCCATTGATCTGTGGGAAAACGCGCAGAGACTGACGCTGCTCGCCTGTTGCGAGCTGATTCTCGGACGGTTGGACGAGGCGCAGACCCACGCCGAACAGGCGCATGTGCTTGCGCCCGCCAGAGTGCAGACGCTCTGCGTGTTGGTCGATGTGCTGTATGCGACGGGAAAGACGGAACAGGCGCGCCGTATGCTGCATATCGCGGTGCTGCGCGCACAAAGCGTGGACGAACGGCTGAACGTAGCCGTTGAATCTGCCAAGCACGGAGAAGACGGCCTGACGCTCAGGCTGACGCGCTCGCTGCTTCGGCGCGATCCATATTGTATGCGCGGCATGATGCTCCGAGGCTGTGCGCTGATGAACCTGCGCCGGTTCGATGAGGCTAAGCGCGTCTTTGGCCGTCTCTGCGTCCTGCTGCCGGAGGATACGGTTTGTCAGGCGTATTACGCGATGGCCAGAAACGAGCAGCCGCCGGAGGGGCGGCTGACGCTGGGGCTGGATGTGCCGCCGGAGGAGGCGGTCAACCGCGCCGTGCGCATCATTTCTGCGATGGCGGAAACGCCGCTGCAGGGAACGCGGGAGCTGTACGAATTGAGCGCGTGGGCGTTGCGCTCGGCCATCGCCGGAACCAATACGGCGCTGCTTGCGATGATGCTGATGAGCGCGTTGGAAACGCCGGAGGCGCTTGACGTGCTGCTGGATGCGCTGGCCGATCCGCAGGTGAGCGACGGTGTGAAGCGGGCGATTCTTCAGGCGCTGACGGCTTCACGCGGGTTTCGACCGTATGACGTGGATATCGGCGGGCGTTATGTTCGCCTTGCGGCAGGCGCTTTGTCCGGACGGACGATGGACGGAGAGGCGGCGCGAACGGTTGTGCAGGCGGCCTGCGACGCGCTGTCGCCCGATTTTCCGCAGGCGCCGAAAATGCTGCTGCCGATGTACATCGCGTTTCTGGAGCAAAACGGTGTGCCGAAGAGGCGTGAACAGCCTGCCTGCGCGGCGGCGCTCGAGTATCTGTTTCACAGGCTATCCGGCAGAAAGGTCGGTTTGAACCGAATTACAGCCAAATACGGCGTATCGCCCAGACTCTGCCGGACGAAAGCAAATAGAATTCTGCGGGCGGTTCGAAAGCAGGCGGAAAACAACACAAAAGGGAGTGTCGATGATGAAATGCATCAACTTTGATCGCGCCTTTGAGCGCTATATGGCCGAATGGATCAAGGAAAACAGCGAGAAATACAAGGATGACATGGATGTGATCGAAGATATGATGCCGGACGTCTATCTGGAATTTCTCAAAAAACCGGCCGATTTTCTGGATGGCGTTGCGCCGCAGGATTATTTTGAGCAGTTTGATAACGCCGATATGCTCGTCAACTGGCTCTGCGATTACATCGCGCAGGGAGTACCGGTGCCGGATCTTCTGCTGGAGCGGGTGACGGCGCTGGGTAACCCGGCTGAAAAGAGCCTGCTGGCGTTGGTAGCCCGCGATGATTTGCCGGAAGAGACGCAGATGACGGCCATTTCCTTGCTCCGCGAGATGGAAAGCAAAGCGCCGATGCAGCGCTACATTGATTATATCGCTTCGCTGGAGGAACCGAGCGACAAGGGCGATCTCTGCGCCGAGGCACTGATGAGCATGGGCGAATCGGTCGTCGAGCCGATTCTGGCCACCCTTTCCGGCGCGGGACAGACCGGACGCGATATTTTTGCGGATGTTTTGAGCAATTATCCCGGCGACGAGCGCATTTATGAGCTGATGATCGAGCGCTTTGTTACGCGAGACGAGCGGCGCGCGCTGTTTGCCTCCTATTTGGCAAAGCTGGGCGACGAACGCGCGATTCCGATGCTCAAGGAGGCCGCGCAAAGCCCGGACATCAACTATCTGGATTATGTGGAGGTCGTTAACGCCATTGAGGCGCTGGGCGGTGAGCGTCCGCCGGAGCGCGAATTTTCTGGCGACCCGTATTATGAATCTCTCAGGCAGGTGTAACGGCCTGAACGCGCATGTTTTGCCCTTAAAGGAGGAGCTGCTTTCGTGATTTGTCCAAATTGTGGTCGTGAACTGCCGGATACGGCGCGCGTGTGCCCGGGCTGTAACGCCGTACAGCGCGCATACAGGCGCAGACAGGCGGAAGCCGACGTTGAATCGGAAAGACCGCGCGCGCATGTGGCGCGCCGGGTAACGCCCGAAGCCGAACCCGCGCACAAGAGAGAACAGACGAGAGCACAGAATATCGGCACGGTATCCACCCCGAAACGGGTTCCCGCGGGCGGAAAAACGCACGCACAAACGGGATCGGGGAGCAAGGTGCCCATCGGGCTGGAAAAACAGAAAGCCTACGAACAGGCAAAGGTGCGGCATGTCCGCCACGCGCCGGACAACCTGCGGCGAAAGGTCGATGCAAAGCCGGAGACTATGAATCCGCCGATCTACCAGCGGTCGCACAAGAAGCTGCTCCGCATCATGGTGATTATTCTGCTGCTGCTGCTCTTCGTCGGTTCGGCTGGCGGCTACATGCTGCTGAAAACCGAAAGCGGCCAGCAGCTGATGGCGCAGTGGGGATGGAGCATCGCCAGAACGGACGCTTACGTTACGCTGGGCAAGGAGCTGCTGGATCAG
>ERZ825324.4486-NODE-4486-length-11568-cov-3.649092_pt1 | contig 11568 bp, 10 predicted proteins | sample MGYA00519859_ERZ825324 | MGnify/ENA primary metagenome ERZ825324 (study PRJEB31778, sample SAMEA3449198) | human gut metagenome | biome: human gut; feature: human-associated habitat; material: faeces | place: United Kingdom | collected 2010/2012 ... | reverse complement strand
GGCAATCTGGAATGAATTTTGGCTACGTTACTGTGAACGGAGTGAACAGTAACGTCTGAGAAATATAAGGCCTGTCACTGTTGTGTAAACGGTTGACAGATGGAATTTCCAATGATAATATAAATTCATTCGACATAAAAAATATTCAGTTGTATTTTTTATATATAGATGTGTGAAAAAACAGTATAAAATACGACAACAGGAGGGAAAAAGATGGAGAACGAAACAGTTTCCAAAAATTTTATTGAGAATATCATTGATAAAGATTTAGCAGAGGGTGTTTATGACACCGTGCATACGCGTTTCCCGCCGGAACCGAATGGATATCTTCATATCGGTCATGCGAAATCTATTCTTTTAAACTATGGTCTTGCACAGGAATATAACGGCAAGTTCAACATGCGTTTTGATGATACAAACCCGACCAAAGAAAAGAGTGAGTTTGTAGAATCCATCAAGGCAGATATCAAATGGCTTGGTGCAGACTGGGAAGACAGACTGTTTTTTGCATCTGACTATTTCGGACAGATGTATGAAGCTGCTGTAAAGCTGATCCAGAAAGGCAAAGCCTATGTATGTGACCTGACAGCAGATCAGATCCGTGAATATCGTGGAACTCTTACAGAGCCGGGTAAAGAAAGTCCATACAGAAACAGAAGCGTAGAAGAGAACCTGCAGCTTTTTGAAGAGATGAAAGAAGGCAAATATGCAGACGGAGAGAAAGTGCTTCGTGCCAAGATCGATATGGCATCTCCGAACATGAATATGCGCGACCCGGTTATCTATCGTGTTGCTCATATGACTCACCACAGAACAGGTGATACATGGTGCATCTATCCAATGTATGATTTCGCCCATCCCATCGAGGATGCGATTGAGGGAATCACACATTCCATCTGTACTCTGGAGTTTGAGGATCACAGACCACTGTATGACTGGGTTGTAAAAGAATTGGAATACCCACAGCCACCGAAGCAGATTGAGTTTGCAAAACTGTATCTGACAAATGTAGTTACAGGTAAACGTTATATCAAGAAATTGGTAGAGGAAGGCATCGTAGACGGATGGGATGATCCGCGTCTGGTTTCCATCGCAGCACTGCGCCGCCGTGGATTTACACCGGAATCCATCAAAATGTTTGTAGAACTCTGCGGTGTATCCAAAGCAAACAGCTCTGTTGACTATGCAATGCTTGAATACTGCATCCGTGAGGATCTGAAACTGAAACGTCCACGTCTGATGGCTGTTCTTGATCCGATCAAGCTTGTGATCGATAATTATCCGGAAGGCGAAGTAGAATATCTGGAAGCTCCGAACAATATGGAGAATGAAAAACTGGGAACCCGTAAAATACCGTTTGGCAGAGAACTCTATATTGAGAGAGAAGACTTCATGGTAGATCCGCCTAAGAAATATAAGAGAATGTTCCCGGGCACAGAGGTTCGTCTTATGAACGCATATTTTGTAACCTGTACAGGATATGAAGCTGATGAAGATGGAACTGTACGTGTTGTACACTGTACTTATGATCCTGCAACAAAGGGTGGCAATGCGCCGGATGGCAGAAAAGTAAAAGGAACCATTCACTGGGTAGAAGCAAGTCAGGCAGGAAAAGCAGAAGTACGTCTCTATGAGAATATCGTAGACGAGGAGAAGGGTGTATACAACAAAGAAGATGGTTCTCTGAATGTAAATCCGAACTCTTTGACAAAAGTTACTGCATATGTAGAACCAGCACTTATGGAAGCAAAAGGCTATGACAGCTTCCAGTTCGTAAGAACAGGATTTTTCTGTGCAGATATCCATGATTCTAAAGAGGGTGCACCGGTATTCAACCGTATCGTGTCTCTGAAGAGCTCATTTAAACTTCCGAAAGCATAATGAGACTGAAATAGTAATATAATCAGAATAAAAAGGGAATGTTGCTTTTACGATTGTATAATCGTGAAGTAACATTCCTTTTTGGCTACGTTACTGTGAACGGTAACGTTTATTCTTCAGATTCAGATGCAGCGTCCATAGTCTCTTCAAAATTCTCGGGTTCATCGGCATCTTCTTCCTCTTCTGCATCTTTAATCTCAACTTCAGCAGCTTTATCGGAAGACTTCTCAGAATCGTCTGTATCAGCATCTTCTTCAGCTTCTTCGCTTTCGGTGTCATCTGTTGCAGACTGTTCGCCTGTATGTTCCCAGGACTGGAAATCTTCGGCAGGTTCCTGATCTTCCTTAGCAGTTTCCTTTTCATCAGTCAGATCGAAATCATCAAAGTCATCTTCAAAATCAAAATCCTCTTTACAGGATCCTTTTTTGGCAATAAGGGCAGCTACAGCACCGGCAGCAGCTGCTGTAAGGGCACCTATTGCAACATATCCCCAGTATTTATTAATTTTAGCCATGATAATCATAAACTCCTTTCTGATATTCTCCTATTTTTGACAGCGAGTCAGGATAAAAATATCTTTTACTCCTGACACCATTTTATTCAGCTATAGGTTATTGTTATTTTAATACTTTTCAGATAAAAAGAAAAGCGAAATTTTATGGAAAGAGTTAATGAAAGCAGTTGCATACCAAAAAGATACAAGGTATACTATGACAGGAAAGAAGAGGTTATTATGAGAAAAATTATTTTGGCATCTGCTTCACCCAGACGAAAAGAACTGTTGGAACGGGCTGGCGTGGATTTTGAAGTGCTGCCTGCATCAGGTGATGAGAATCGTATCTCAGACAATCCGGGAGAGGCAGTAAAACAGCTGGCTTCGGATAAAGCAGCTTCTGTTATCCGCACTATGAAAGATAGTGCCGACGGAACAATTGTGATCGGATCTGACACAGTGGTAGTGTTTGAGAATGTGATCCTTGGCAAACCTCATGATACAGAGGATGCAGTGAATACATTAAAGAAACTTCAGGCAAATACTCATCAGGTATATACCGGCGTTTCTGTATGGGAAAAGAAAGAAAAAGTCTGGACAGAACATACTTTTTATGAAAGTACAGATGTGACGTTTTATCCGGTTTCAGATGAGGAGATCAGAGAGTATGTTGCTACAGGAGAGCCTATGGATAAGGCTGGAAGCTATGGCATCCAGGGACTTTTCGGAATTTATGTAAAGGGGATCAACGGAGATTACAATAATGTGGTAGGACTCCCGGTTGCCAGATTATTTTATGAAATGAAGAAATCAGGAATTAACTTAAGAGGATGACAAAAGATGATTAAAGCATGTATATTTGATTTGGATGGAACACTGGCTGATACGCTGGATTCCATGGCTTATGTGACTAATATTATTATGGAAAAATTCGGGTTGAAAACACTTCCGGTGGATAATTTCAGATATTACAGCGGAGAAGGGGCAAATATGCTGATCCGCCGCGCACTTAAGGATGCGGGGGATCCGGAACTTGCGCATTATGATGAGGGACAGAAGCTTTACCGGGAAATGTTTGAAGCAGATCCGATGTATAAAGTAGTTCCCTATAAGGGAATGCCGGAAACCTTAAAGAAATTGAAGGAACATGGAATGAAGCTGGCAGTTTGTTCAAATAAACCTCATCCTGCAGCTGTGAAAGTAATTGCGCAGCTTTTTGATGGGGAATTTGATATGGTAGTTGGTCAGAGTGAAGCAATCCGCAGGAAACCGGCACCTGATGGTCCGCTTATGGTTGCGGAGAAATTTGGTGTAAAACCGGAAGAATGTATGTATGTGGGAGATACAAGTACAGATATGAAGACCGGTAAAGCAGCAGGAATGTATACAGTAGGTGCGCTATGGGGCTTTCGTGACCGAAAAGAACTGAATGAGAATGGAGCAGATCTTGTCGCTGAGAAACCGACAGATCTGGTAAAAATTTGCGAGGAACATGGAAATGATTAAGTTGGTTGCAAGTGATCTGGATGGGACGTTACTTTTACATAAGGCACAGTCTCTGCCTGAAGAAATTTTTTCGCTGATCAGGCAGTTAGAGGAACTGGGGATTATGTTTGTAGCAGCCAGTGGAAGGCAATATCCGAATATGACAAAGCTGTTTGCACCTGTTGCTTCAGAGATTTCCTATATTTCGGAGAATGGTGCACTGGCAGTGGATCATGGAGAGGTACTGTATCAGGATTCTTTTGACAGAAAGCTGGCAGGGGAGATTATTTCTGCAATCCTGGAAAAGAAGGATGCCGAGTTTACCTGTTCTGCAAAGGATTACCACTACCTGATGCCGAAGACAAAGAGATTTCATGACCATATGTTATATGAAGTAAAAAATGAATGCAGATTTGTAAACAGCATGGAAGAGATGACGGCTCCTATCATGAAGCTGGCTGTGTTTGAACCGGCCGGCCTTACAGAAGAATCTGTGAAATACTGGATGGACAGATTTGGAAAAGAATGTGTTGTTGTCACTTCGGGAAATGAGTGGATTGATTTTATTCCTTTTGGAACAAACAAGGCAAAAGGAATCAGAGAATATCAGAAAAGATATCATATTTCGCCGGAAGAATGTATTGCGTTCGGAGACGAATATAATGATATAGAGATGCTTAAAGCGGTAAAATATGGCTTTGCCATGGAGCATTCCAAGGAGGGGGTACGGTCAGCTGCGTCCTATATGACAAAACAGGTTGAACCGGTCCTTGAGAAGCTGATCCGGGCAAAGGGAAAGATTGAGGAGGTTATTTAAATTGTTTACAGAAGAATGTATTAATACGTTTCTTGAAAATCAGGAGCAGCTTTTTCCACAGGCGGTAGCAGAATCATATGAAGCAGCGGAAGCATTCCTTGAGGATTGCATGGCGCAGGTTGTGGATTCTATTGAAGAAGTGAGAGAATATCTGGAAGAGTCAGGCGCTGATGTGGAAGGAATGTCAGATGAAGAACTGGAAGATGCAAGTGAAGTATTTGCTCTGCCGGATGGAAAATATCTGATAGTAGAAGGATAAAAACTGTTCGGTCAAATTATGGATATCACGTGATATATCGGAGAAATAACTGTAAAACACAGTTCGGTCCCTGAATATTGGAGAAAATTGAACTCTGATACTCAGGGGCTGAAGTTGTTTTAAGGGAGAAAATACAGATTACATTTCCGGAAAATGTGATGCTATAATGCTTTTATACAGAGAAAAAACGATGCTGTGGTCTGTGATGGGAATGAAAAGGGCAGACAGACACAGAAGCATCACAGAACTGTAATTATTCAGTACCTTCAGAGTGGCTGCTGAATAATTACAAATCTTATTATAAATGAAAAGGAGGACTACAGATGGAGAGAAAGAGATTTCTTGCAGTTGTAATGACTGTGATGATGGTTATTTCAATGATTCCATCCATGGTTTTTGCGGCAGCTCCGTCAGGAGAATTGGGCGGTAAGCTTAAGATTAAGGGACTTGCAGCTGTAGGCGTAGTGTTGAGTGCAGATTATGCAAAGGTTACACCGGAAGAGGTTACGGATGAAGATTTCACTTTTTCCTGGTCAAGACAGACCGGGGAGAAGGAGTTAACACAGGTAGGTACTGAGAAGACCTATACGATCACTCAGGATGATCTGGGATGCAGACTGGTGCTTGATCTGACCCCTGTAGATGGAAGCGGACTGACAGGTACTCTTACTGCAAAGACGTTAGAGGTAGCTGCAACTGAAGAAGAGGCGAAAGCAGTGGAACAGGAAGCAGAGGATGCACAGCAGACAGAAACGGCAGATGGAACAGAGAATGCACAGCTGGAAGAAACGGCAGATGGAACAGAGGATGCACAGCTGGAAGAAACAGCAGATAATGCAGAAGGCAGTCAGGATTCTGAAAATCAGGATGTAGATAGAACAGAAGATGTACAGCAGAATGCAGGGAATGAACAGGAAGATGAATCTCAGAACACAAAAGGTCAGCCGGAGGAAACAACAGAAGGTACTGATGATTCCCAGATGAAAATTTATACAGAAGATCAGCTGCAGGTGGATGAGAACGGAAATGTGCAGACAGATGGATCAGAGAAAGATGGACAGGCAGCAGGTGAAGATGATAAAGATAAAAAGACTTACGAAGCGACTGCCACTGTAGAGGACAGCGAAGATCAGATCTGTGATTTTGGAACAGTAAAGAGTGATCTTGAGGATGTGGAAGCACAGTATGTGCAGATTACGAACACCGGAAATGAGAGCTTGAATTTTCAGGAGATCAGTCCGGAACATTTTATGGTTCAGGATATTACAGAACCGCTGAGTGCAGGTGAATCTGTAAGCGTATGGATACAGCCGAGGGAAGGGCTGGAACCGGGTGAATATGATGATATGATCACATACCGGACGGAAGAAGGTATTGAGGTTTCTTTTGAAGCGAAGATTGCAGTTGAAGGTGAGGATGATTCATCAGATGACGAAGATCTGAAGCCTTCGGATGAGCCTTCTGCAGAACCGACAGAGACGCCGGATGACAGCGAGGCTCCATCGGCAGGTGACAATGCAGATGCATCTCTTGAGGCACAGTCTCTTGAGGTAAATACAGGAAGTCTTAATTTCAGCGATATCGAAGAAAATTATACACAGGCCAATGAGACACTGTCCGTAACCGTAACAAATACAGGGGATGGAACTGTCACTTTAAAGATACCGAAATCAGATTATTTTGAGGTGATGAACGAAGATGGAAGTGAAGCTGTATCAGGAATACAGATTGCAAAAGGTGATTCTCTTATGTTCATGGTACAGCCAAAAACCGGTCTGACGAAGGGGGATTACAGTGATACCCTGATATTTGAAAGTGAAGAGGATTCGGAAGTAGCAGCGCAGGTAACTGCGGAAGTATCTGTAAAAGAGGCAGAACAGGAACAGATCACAGCAGTTCAGGCAGATCCGGAATCTTTCAGTTATGATGATCTGAAGGAAGGTTATGATACTCCTGAAGCGACGACCATTACACTTACCAATACAGGAAATACAACTGTTTCGCTGATGCAGCCATATGCAGAGTATTTTGATATTGGGGAACTTTCGGCATCAGTGCTGGAGCCGGGAGATTCTGCTGCATTTACAGCAGTACCGGTGACCGGTCTGAAAGTCGGCAATTATCTGGACAGTATTCAGATAGCCCAGACCAGTTCGGAAGGACAGGAAGATGTATTGACAACGATCAAAGCTTCTGCGACTGTTTCGGAGGTGAAAAAGGTTTATAAATTATCCGTAACACCGGAAGAACTGAATTTTGGAAAAGCAAAAGAAGGATATAGTGAGGCACCGGAAGCGCAGAAAGTTACAGTGACGAATGAGGGGAATACAAATGTAACTTTAAATGCACCGTCAGGTAAAAACTTTAAAATCGGGAAACTTTCAGCCACAGAGCTTGCACCGGGGGAGAGCTGTACATTTAAAATCCGCCCGAAGGAGGGTTTAAAGGCCGGCTCCTATACAGAGTCAGTTGTGATTGATAATGAACAGCAGATCAGTGCAGAAGTGAAAGTTCAGTTTACGGTTAAAGCTGCCCGCAAGGCGAAAATTGCAGATCCGGCAGATAATAAGATTACAGGAATCAGTTCAGATGGATACACAACACAGTCAAAGATTACATTTACAGCAGTCGGAGCGGGTATGGACAATGAAAGTCCGGGAAAGGGAGATGTCCGCTATGTACCGTATAACTGGAAAGTGATCAATACAAATAGCTGGAGCAGTGCACCTTATACTGCTGCATTTGGAATTACGAAGGCCGGAACCTACACATTGACAGTTACATTTGACCGTCAGAAGTATAATGGAAGTGAATGGAAGAATACAGGGGAGCAGGATACTAAACAGGTGAATTTCAGTATTACACAGGCGCAGACTGTAACTGCAACTCCGACTCCACAGCCGAATGGAGCAACTGCGAAATCAGCGGTAAAGACAGGAGATACGACTAATATCACACCGTTTGTGATTATTCTGGCGATTGCAGCAGGATGTATTGTGGGAGTTGTGGTATACAAAAGACGAAAGAAATAAGAGTTATCTGAAGAAAAAATACAGGGGAATATGTAAAATATAAAATTATTAGCACTCATTTTTAGTGAGTGCTAATTTTTTCTTGACTTTTGGAATAAATGGTATTACTATATCTTTCAGAGAAGCAACTTACAGGAGTCAAAAGCTATTTCAAAGGATAAACAGGAGAGGATAGTTTTGGCTTCGGAGGCAGAGCAGATAAGAATGCAGTATATTGACAGATAAAGTTGCGGCAAATGATTAAAAACAAAAAGGAGTGTGGACAGCATGGCTGTAAAACATGGAAATTTATCAATTAACAGTGAAAATATTTTCCCAATCATCAAGAAATGGTTATATTCCGATCATGATATTTTTGTAAGAGAGCTGGTCTCCAACGGATGCGATGCGATCACTAAACTGAAAAAACTGGAAGTAATGGGAGAATATACTTTTCCGGAAGGATACAAACCGGAGATTCAGGTAATTGTTAATCCTGATGAGAAAACTCTGAAATTCATCGATAATGGTATTGGCATGACTGCTGATGAAGTAGAGAAATACATTACCCAGATTGCTTTTTCAGGTGCAACTCAGTTTCTTGAGAAATATAAAGACAAAACTACAGATGATCAGATGATCGGTCATTTCGGACTTGGATTTTATTCTGCATTTATGGTAGCGGATGAAGTGCATATTGATACACTTTCCTATACAGAAGGTGCACAGCCTGTACACTGGTCCTGCGATGGCGGAACAGAATATGATATCCAGGAGGGTAACAAGAATACGATTGGTACAGAAATCACCCTGTTCCTGAATGAAGACTGCCTGGAATTTGCAAATGAATACCGTATGCGTGAGATTCTTGAGAAATACTGTTCCTTCATGCCGGTTCATATTTACCTTTCCAAAGCAAATGCACCTCAGGAATATGAGACAATTGATGAATCTGAGTTAAGAGACGATGATGTAGTTGTTGAACATATTCATGAGGAAGCAAAGACAGAAGAAAAAGAAAATGATAAAGGTGAAAAGGAAGTTGTTGAAATTTCTCCTGCAAAGGATAAAGTAAAGATCAATAAACGTCCGGTTTCTATCAGTGATATTAATCCGCTCTGGATGAAGCATCCAAATGAATGTACAGATGATGAATACAAGGAATTCTACCGCAAGGTATTTATGGATTATAAGGAACCGTTATTCTGGATACATCTGAATATGGATTATCCGTTTAATTTAAAAGGTATCCTGTACTTCCCGAAGATCAATACAGAGTATGATTCCATTGAAGGAACGATCAAACTTTATAACAATCAGGTATTTATCGCAGATAATATCAAGGAAGTAATTCCTGAATTCCTGCTTCTTCTGAAAGGTGTGATCGATTGTCCGGATCTTCCATTGAACGTGTCACGAAGCGCATTGCAGAATGACGGATTTGTACAGAAGATTTCTGAATACATTTCCAAAAAAGTGGCAGATAAGCTTACCGGAATGTGCAAGACTGACAGAGAATCTTATGAGAAATACTGGGATGATATCAGCCCGTTTATTAAATATGGCTGTATTAAAGATGCTAAGTTTGCAGAGAAAATGGGAGATTATGTACTCTTTAAGAATCTTGATGGCAAATATCTCACATTAAAGGACTGCATTGAAGAGAATAAAAAAGAAACAGAAGAAACTGAGGCTCAGACAGAAGAAAAGAAAGAAGATGCAGCAGAGTCTGAAAACAAAGACACTGCGGAAGCGAAAGAACCTGAGAAGACAGTAATTTTCTATGTAACTGATGAAGTTCAGCAGAGTCAGTATATCAATATGTTTAAGGAAGCAGGAAAAGATGCCGTTATCCTGAAGCATAATATTGACAGTGCATTTATTTCCAGTCTTGAGCAGAAACATCAGGAAGTACAGTTTAAGCGTATTGATGCGGATCTGACCGAAGAAATGAAGGGTGAGGGTACTGCCGATGAAGAAACTGTCAAAGCACTGACAGAACTTTTCCGCAAGAGCCTTAATAAAGATAAACTGGAAGTACATGTTGAGAATCTGAAAAATGAAAATGTATCAGCAATGATGACTCTTTCCGAAGAGAGCCGCCGTATGCAGGATATGATGAAGATGTATAATATGTATGGAATGGATCCGAATATGTTTGGCGGACAGGAAACACTGGTTCTGAATGCGAATCATCCATTGGTTAAATATCTGGCAGAGAATCAGGAATCTGACAAGGCTCCGCTTATCTGTGAACAGTTGTATGACCTTGCGATGATGAGCCATAAACAGCTTTCACCGGACGAAATGACCAGATTTGTTCAGAGAAGCAATGAAATTTTGTTGATGATTGCAAAATAAAATAGAAAGCAGGCAATTTGCCGGCAGATCAATGAGAGGACAGATACGCCTGTCAGAATAGCAGAATATCAAATAAGGAGCAGAGAATAATTTTTGCTCCTTATTTTTGTGGAAAACAATTACATTGGTATTGACAAATGTCTTATGAATTCCTATTATTAAGTTGCCGATATTTTAATGAATATGCCGAATCCGCAGAAAATATAACGGGTTACAGAGAATAGTGACTGCAATGGTGCTTCCGGGCAGCCAATATCGTGACTTTCATTTACTTATAGAGAAATGTGTGTAAATAAATGAGATATCCAAATCTGTAAAAACACAGATTATGGAAGTTACAGGAGGAACGATGTATGAGTGCAGTTTATGGAGTTATTAGAAAATTGGGTGCAACATCAAAGTATAAAGGATATTATTATGTTGTGGATGCAGTAGAAATGGCACAGAAAATTTATGAGCGACCGGTAAAAGTCACCAAAGATATTTATCCGGTCATTGCAAGAAAATATAAATCAACGCCGTCTAATGTAGAACACAACATAAGAACACTGGTAAACTTATGTTGGATGAATCATAAGGATACACTGGAAGAAATGGCAGGGTGTACAATGGCAGATAAACCGACGAACAGTGAGTTTATAGATATTCTGGTCTATTATCTGCGTTATTCGGATAAAGACTGATAACAGAATCTACTCATAATTTCTCACAGGGAATGTGATGACTGGAGAGAAAAACAGTCATGGAATCATCCCAGAGATGTTCCAGACGTTTATCCGGACTGAATGAAGTATAAGAAACACCTGTTGTACATAAAAGGGACTGGTTCTTGTACCGGATATTCAGATAAAAGCTTTGCACAGGAATATCTGCAATATGCTGTTCATTTTTTAACAACGACTGTGTCTGATCATGAGAAAGTTCAAATACAATCCTGAAATTCAAAGGTGTGCGTCTGCCGCGTATGATAGAAAAACAATAAGGTTTTACATCATGCCAGAGGGAATATTCTGTGGAATTCTCCTCAAAAGCAGCCTTTGTGTCAGTATCAAAGAAATCGTAATGAAGTTTTCCGTTTATGGTAAAAGTGTTGAAGGTTGTCACAGATGCCTCGACAAGAGAAAAACGGTCAAATACCTCACCGATCAGGAGTTTATTCATAAAATCTTTTACCTGTAAAAGTTGTATTGCAATCATAGTATCCTCCTCATTTTTAAAGTGTAACACAAACCGGATAGAAAAAACAGAGAAAGTATTGTAG
>ERZ825324.4463-NODE-4463-length-11630-cov-3.132095_pt1 | contig 11630 bp, 11 predicted proteins | sample MGYA00519859_ERZ825324 | MGnify/ENA primary metagenome ERZ825324 (study PRJEB31778, sample SAMEA3449198) | human gut metagenome | biome: human gut; feature: human-associated habitat; material: faeces | place: United Kingdom | collected 2010/2012 ... | reverse complement strand
GGCTTTCGCCACCAACTTCAATCCGGAGATCAACATACGCGAGATCACGCAGAACGGCCGTTATTATCAGGACGGCAAGTGGGTGACAACGGGGCCGCTCGAGATACACCGCAATCTGACCTATCCCAATATCGGCGGCCGCGAGTCGTATCTGCTCTATCACGAGGAGCTCGAAAGCCTCGTGCAGAATTTCCCGTCGATAAAGCGCGCACGCTTCTGGATGACATTCGGGCAGGAGTATCTGACCCATCTGCGCGTGATCCAGGATATAGGCATGGCCCGTATCGACGAGATCGACTACAACGGCACCAAGATCGTGCCGCTGCAGTTCCTGAAGGCCGTACTTCCCAATCCGCAGGATCTCGGAGAAAACTATCATGGCGAGACGTCTATCGGCTGCCGTATCTCCGGCCTCGACAAGGATGGCAAGCATCTTACATACTACATCTACAACAACTGCTCGCATGAGGAGGCCTACCGTGAGACCGGCATGCAGGCCGTCAGCTACACCACGGGCGTTCCGGCCATGATAGGCGCCATGATGTATCTCAAGGGGCTATGGAAGAAGCCCGGAGTGCATAATGTCGAGGAGTTTGATCCCGATCCTTTCATGGAACAGCTCTCTCTGCAGGGACTTCCCTGGCACGAGGTGCTCAATCTTGATCTGGAGATGGACTGATCCACGTCTCCGTAGCAGACACAAACATAGACAGTCGGCCGCATCCTGTTGCTCTATCCAGAGCCCGGATGCGGCCGCGTCTTATGGGAACAAACCGGTTATTCTTCGGGAAGAATTTTCAGATGGTCGTGGGCATTCATGCGGTATCGACCCATGGTGCCGGTGGAGAGGTTTCTGACTGTGAAAGTATAGTCGCGGATGTCGAGCAGATTGGCCGGCCCACCTTCGTAGGCTGCCATTACGGCTTCTTCCACATTGTGGTAGCCCGATCCCTGATAGTCGGAGACGGTCTTGCCGTTGATGTCGTTGATTTCTACTCTGACGTCATCTATTGTTTGCAGACGGTTGTTCATGATGCGTTATGTTGGTTGGATTTGACAGACACATAACGCACATGCAGGCTTTATGGTTCAGAGCTGGAAAGCGTCAATCGTGCGTCCGTCGGCTCCAAGCACGGTCACGCTCATGCTGTCGCCTCGGCGGCGAAGCACAGTCACTGTCGCGCCGTCGAGGTCGTAACCGCCTCCCACAATGACCGGAAACGGATTCTCGCCACGCTTTGGATCAATGCGGTTGTATTCGTGGACATGGGCTGTAATATTGATGTCAAACGGCGCTTTCGACAGCAGTGGAGCCCAGAGCTGGGTGCATGGCTGGTAGCTGTCGGTGTTGCCCCACACGGGTATATACACCCATGTGGTGTCGGGTTTGTCCTCTCCGCAGTCGAGTGTGACGAAGCGTGTGTCGCCCCAGTTGAACGCGCCGTAGGTGAGTTCGTCGTTACGGTCCACGAGTGATGTCGAAAAGACTGCGCAGGCCGATCGAATAGGCGTTGCGTATCTCATGGTTGCCTCTGATGAATACGCCCGGACGGTCGGCGAGTCCGAACGCGTCAGCCATAAGATGGATGTTCATGCACCGCCTCCTGACCTCCGATGAGCTGTCGCACGGAGAGAGTGTTGATGGTGTCCGTGCCGTATTCCACTGAGCTTGTGCATAGCGGCCGTGTCTGGTACATTACGGTCACCGCACCATCCTGGCTCATGTTCTGCAGATATGGCTGGTGGTATATGATCCGATCGGCCGGTGTGGGCAGATAAATGTCAGCTACAACAGGCCGGTGATCGCTTTCCACCGGAGCCTCCACCACCCGGTAGCCGCGGCCTCTTGCTCCGGAATCCTTGCTGATCATTATGAAATCGATCTTTTCCTTGGGTTCTGGTGCGGGAAATGTCGGCTTGTCGTCGCATACTCTGGTGAAACTCTCTTCAAGATGCTTTATCACGGGGGAGTCGGGATATGAATTGAAATCTCCGCACAGTATCAGCGGTTTGCCGGCAGCCCTGGCTGCATCTCTGATAATGGCTACAGAGGCCTCGGCGTCGGCAGGCGTCAGCGACAGATGCGTGCATGCCGCCACATAATCCGGAAATTCAGCGATAAGGAGAGCGCGTGCCTCCTCCCGGCCAGGCAGAGCGACTTTCTTCACGCTCAGGGGCTCTTCGCGGCTCAGCATGCCTATGCCGTATTTGCCGCCGTCGTAGTCTATGGCCGGAGCGAAAGTGGCGTGCATGCCGGTGGCTGCTGCCAGATCGCCGAGCACGTAGCGGCCTCCGCTGCGTCCGGTCACGCTGTCTACCTCCTGTACGGCCACAACGTCGGGGTGCTGGCGCAGTATGACGTTGGCGGTGCGGGCTATGTCGCGCTTATTGTCGTATCCCACTCCGTTTCTGACGTTGTAGCTCATGATTTTCGCCTTCAGCGGCTCCTGGGAAGCTGCAGGAACGGCAGCGGCGAGCACTGCGGCCGCCGCGATAAAAATCCTGAATGATCTCATCATAAATGTGTGAATGGTTAATAGTCGGAGAACAGTGTGGGCTTGATGACAATGCCCACTCGGAGCTGTGTGTGGAATTCCTTGTAGGCGAGCAGACCCTCCCCGTAGCCGTTGTAATACTGCAGGAAAAGATACTGGTTGTCGCGTGGGAATATCCTGTAATTAAGCTCTATGATCGTATTGTAGTTGAGTCGCCATCCCTTGCGCTTGGTGAGTATCACCGAGGCGCCGAAGCGTCGGTTGAGGGTGGTGAACGACGTGCCCACCTGGTATATGCCGCAATAATCGAGTATGTCTTTGTTTTCCGCGCCGTCGATGATGGGTATCCAGAATTTTGCATGCACCTGCACCTGCGGCCCTATGATTATGTTTCCTCCGAACGATATCTTGTTCCATGAACGTGAGGCCGTCCCGTCGCGGCCGTTGCTCTCATGTTCGGCCAGCAGGAAGGCTTTGCCTATATACCGGTTTTTGACAAACAGCGGTTTTGCAAGTCCGATACCCGGGTTGAAGTTGAGGTCGGTCATGGGCATTGAGTTCTCAAGCACGTTCCAGAAGCACTTCTGGGTGTAGAACAGGAAGAGATAGCTGTGGAGCGGCATCACCTGCTTGGTGAGACGCTGCGATATGGATATCTGGAATTTGATATTGGAATTCTCTTTGGTCGGACGTTGTCCCACCGAAGTGCCGAAAATAAAGTAGTTGTCTTTGTAGAGACCGAAATACGGGCCGTCATCGAAAGCCTTTCTGATACTGTCGGAACTGATGACACTGCCAGCTACCGAATCTGTACGGACTATCTGTGAGCGTGCGTCGATACATCCAGCCGCAGCCAGAATGGCCACGCAGACAGTAATGCGTATATAATATGATATTGGATTCACTGTAGGGTGAAGGGAAAATGACATGGTGGTGGATATGGTAGTGCAAATTTAATGTAATTTTCGTTGAATGCTGGTCTGAAGGCGCCATTTTTATCATTCTTCGGGTTAAAAGCGAAAAGAATGAGTAATTTTGCATTCTGAAAAGAAAAGCAAATGCTATGAAAGAGATAAAGAACGAAGAGTTTGGCGGTGAGAGGCCGTTGTTTGCCTCCCGTGGCCTGAAACTTGAAAATGTAACAGTCCATGCCGGCGAATCGGCGTTGAAGGAGTGCAGCGACATAGAGGCCGTCGGATGCACGTTTGAGGGAAAATATCCGTTCTGGCATGTCGACCGTTTCCGTATTAGCCGATGCACGTTCACTCCGGGAGCCCGTGCGGCTCTTTGGTACAGTTCGGCTCTGGTGATGACCGACACTTTGGTGGAGGCGCCCAAGATGTTTCGTGAGATGGATGGCCTCAGTCTGTCGGGCGTCAGGATTCCGGATGCGCAGGAGACCCTCTGGCACTGCCGCAACATCATCTGCCGCGACTGCGAGGTGGCCAATGCCGACTATCTCTTCATGCATTGCAGCGATATCCGCATCGACCGCTGGCGTCAGAAGGGCAACTATTCCTTCCAGTATTGCCGCGACGTGGAGATACGCAATGCGCATATCGAGTCGAAGGACGCTTTCTGGAACACCGAGAACGTCACCGTCTACGACTCGGAACTTCACGGCGAATATCTCGGATGGCACTCGGAGAATCTGCGGCTCGTGCGCTGCCACATATCGGGCACCCAGCCTCTCTGCTATGCCCGCAATCTTGTGCTCGAGCACTGTACTTTCGATCCCGACTGCGATCTCGCTTTCGAGGAGAGCTCGCTCAAGGCGGTCATTGACAGCCCGGTGACTTCGGTCAAGAATCCTACTTCGGGATCTATCGAGGCTCCTTCGATAGGAGAGATAATAATTGACGTGAACATCAAGGCCCCGGCCGACTGCAAAATAACCGTAACACAGCAAAAATGAACAAATCGGATTTCGACAGAATCAATCCCCGCCGCAACACGGCGTCGATAAAGTGGGATTCATATACCGAGCGTGAAGTAATACCTCTCTGGGTGGCCGACATGGATTTCCAGACGGCTCCGGTGGTGCGCGAGGCTATGATAAGGCGCGCCGAGAGCGGCGTGTACGGCTATTCGTTTGCCGACGAGGACTACATGGATTCTCTCGAAGGATGGTTCGAGGGGCGCCACGGTTATACGATCGACAGATCGATGGTCATTCCGGTGCCCGGGGTGGTGCCGGCTCTGTCGGCCATCATCAAGGCGCTGGTTAAACCGGGCGAGGGTGTGATCATACAGCCACCGGTCTATAACTGTTTCTTCTCTTCTGTGCGCAATAATGACTGCCTGCTGCTCGAAAATCCTCTGCAGCGCATAGATCTGCCCGACGGACGCTTCACTTACGAAATGGATTTTGACGGCCTGGCCGAACTTGCAGCACGCCCCGACGCGAAGCTGATGATACTCTGCAATCCCCACAATCCGGCCGGGCGCGCATGGCGCGAGGAGGAGCTGGAACAGGTGGCCGAGATATGCCGGGAGAACGGTGTGCGTGTAGTCAGCGACGAGATCCACTGCGAGATCGTCATGCCCGGATGCGAGTATGTGCCTTACGGTACTGTCGACAGGTCGGCCGTCGTATGCACCTCGCCGTCGAAGGCGTTCAATACCGCCGGACTCCATACCTCCAATATCATCTGCCCTGACGCGGCGGTGCGCGAGGCTGTCGACCGTGCGGTCAACGTCAACGAGGTGTGCGACCTGACATGCTTCGGGGTCGACGCCCTCAAGGCTTCATACACTCAGGAAGGAGCCGACTGGATCGACGAACTCTGCGACTATATCTGGGACAACTACCGCTTTTTCGCCGATACGATGGCGAAGCGCCTTCCTCAGTGTCCGGTCACGATGCTGGAGGCCACCTATCTGCCGATGGTCGATGTCAGCGCCATAACCGCATATACGTCGGAGCAGCTTGAGGAGAAGCTGAAGGCCGACTTCGGCGTATGGGTCAACGCCGGCGAGATGTATGGCCGCGAAGGATATCTGCGCGTCAATCTCGCCTGTCCCCGTGCTACTCTCGCCGAGGGACTCGACCGCCTCTGCACAGGGCTTGAGAAGCTCATCGGATAAAAATCCATTCCGGCGATGATAAAGCTTATCCAGTCGGGCGCGCTGCTCTCGCTCCGTCAGCGGCTGCTGCTGACGGCGAGTCTGTCGTGGCCTGCCATTATGGCGCAGCTGTCGAGCATACTCATGCAGTATATCGACGCCGCTATGGTGGGTCATCTCGGCGCCGCCGACAGTGCGGCTGTCGGACTGGTAAGCACCAGCCTCTGGCTCTTCTGGGGCACATGCTCAGCCGCCACGATGGGATTCTCCGTCCAGGTGGCCCACAGAGTCGGTGCGGCCGACTATTCCACGGCCAGGGCTATCCTGCGCCAGGGCATCACGGCCTCGGCAGCTTTCGGGGCTATAGTGGCGCTGATAGGCATGGCCATAGCTTTCCCGCTGCCAGGATGGCTCGGGGGCACGCCAGAGGTCAATCATAAGGCGTCGGTCTATTTCATGGTGTTCGTGGCGGCTCTGCCGGTGCTGACTCTCAATTATCTCGGCTGCGCGGTCATGAGGGCGTCGGGCAACATGAAGGTGCCGGGCGGACTCAACGTCATGATGTGCGCCCTCGACGTGGTGTTCAATTTCCTGCTCATATTCCCATCGCGTGAGGTCACCCTCGGGGGAGTGGAGCTGACGCTCCCGGGCGCGGGACTGGGAGTACTCGGGGCGGCGTTGGGTACGGTTGCGGCAGAGATCGTCTGCGCGGCTCTCGCGCTCTGGTACGTTGCCTGTCGTCAGCGCGGGCTGGCCATATTCGGCCGCAGGGCTACCGACCGCGGTTCGTTCCGTCCGCGCCGCAAGGTGATGCGCAATGCCTTGAAAGTATCTGCGCCGATGTCGCTTGAGCATGCGGTGATATGCGGAGCGCAGATCATGGTCACAGTCATCGTGGCTCCCCTCGGAGTGATGGCCATAGCCGCCAACTCGTTTGCCGTGACGGCCGAGGCACTATGCTACATGCCCGGCTACGGACTGGCCGATGCTGCCACCACGCTGACGGGTCAGAGCTATGGCGCGGGACGTCTGCGGCTCGCCCGTCAGTTTGGCTATCTGACCGTAGTTCTCGGCATGATAGTAATGACCATAATGGGTTGCGTCCTCTGGGTATGCGCTCCGGCCGTCATGGAGCTTTTCAGTCCGGTCGGTGAGATATGCCGGCTCGGCACAGAGGCGCTGCGCATCGAAGCCTGGGCCGAACCGATGTTCGCCGCATCAATAGTGGCTTATGGCGTGATGGTCGGTGTTGGCGACACAGTGGTGCCCGCGGTGATGAATTTTTCGAGCATCTGGCTTGTGCGTCTTCCCATAGCTGCTCTTCTTGCGCCCACCATGGATCTGGCCGGAGTATGGCTGGCCATGTGCATAGAGCTTTGTTTCAGAGGCGCCATATTTCTGTGGCGTCTGATATCCGGCGCGTGGCTGAGACATGGCCTCGACACTTCGGGCGAGCCCGGTCCTCCCCCTCAGCCAGATCCTAATGTATGACAGACTTTAATTTGTTTTGAAATGGATTTCAATGAAATAACCCGGCGGATCATAGCCGGCGCACGTATCAGCGATGAGGAGGCATATGCTCTCGCCGACACCTCCTCGGAGTCACTTCCCGACCTGTGGAAAGCGGCCGAAAGAGTGACTGAGGCGCTCGTGGAGCGGCGTTTCGACACGTGCTCCATAGTCAACGCCCGGAGCGGACGCTGTCCGGAGGACTGCAAATGGTGCGCACAGTCGGCGCACTATTCCACCGGCGCCGACGTATATCCGGTGATCGGCCGCGAGCGGTGCTTGGAGGCCGGCCGGCGCAGCCGCAGCCACGGCATAGGCCGCTTTTCGCTCGTCACGAGCGGACGGGCCATGCGTGGCGAAGAGCTTAATAAGGCATGCGGCCATATCGAGGCTCTCCGCGATGAGGGCGGTCTCGGCCTGTGTGCCTCTATGGGGCTGCTCGGGCCGGAGGAGCTGCGGCGTCTGCGCGAGGCCGGAGTGACCCGCTATCATTGCAATCTGGAGACGGCACCGTCGTTTTTCGGCGAATTATGCTCCACACATACCACGGAGCAGAAGCTCGCCACGATCGAGGCAGCGCGCGCCGAGGGGCTGGAGATATGCTCGGGCGGCATTATCGGCATGGGCGAGACGCGCCGCCAGAGAGTGGAGCTGGCGCTGACACTCCGCCGTATCGATCCGGTGTCGATCCCCATCAACATACTCTGTCCCATTCCTGGCACGCCGCTGCAGGATGCTGCTCCTCTTACGGAGGACGAGATCATCACAACGGTAGCGCTTTTCCGGCTGATTCATCTCAAGGTCACCCTGCGTTTCGCAGGGGGCAGGGCGGCGCTCAGCCGCGAGGGGCAGCTGCGTGCCATACGCGCCGGCATCAACGGAGCCATCACCGGCGACATGCTGACTACCACGGGTTCTACCGTAGAAGCCGATCGGAAACTTGCCGCCGACGCCGGCCTTGAATTCTGAGATAATTCCGACGCATTATGGACGACAAGGAAAGATACAAGGGACATCTTAATCTCTGCGAAATAGATCTGTCCGGCCAGATGGCGATCTCCTCTGCGCGTGTGCTGATAGCCGGAGCCGGAGGCCTCGGCTCTCCTGTGGCGCTTTATCTCGCTGCGGCCGGCGTCGGAACGATAGGTATTGCCGACGCCGATAGGGTCAGTCTCAGCAATCTTCAGCGCCAGATAATGCATGGCACTGCCGATGTCGGCTCCAGAAAGACCGACAGCGCCTGCAGGGCCATGAAGCGCATCAATCCGGCCGTGCGGGTGGTGGAGCATCCCATGATGATAGACGCAGAAAATATCGTGACGCTTCTTGACGGCTACGATGTAGTGGCTGACTGTACCGATAATTTCGCTACCCGCCTGCTTCTCAGCGACACCTGCGCGCGCATGGGGCGGCCGCTCGCCTATGCGGCCGTCGACCGCTTCAGCGGACAGCTTTTTACTCAGCTCCCGGGTCATCGTACGCTTCGCGACATATTCGGCCCGGAGCCGCGCGACGTCGCCGACTGCGGATGCGCACGGCGCGGAATACTCAATGCCGCTGTAGGTGTTGCCGGCTCGCTTCAGGCGGCCGAAGTGATAAAGATCATCACCGGAGCAGGCGATCCGCTCGTCGACCGGCTGCTTACGTTTGATCTTATCACTATGGATTTCAGCGTTTTCGACCTGTAGCCGACGGGCGGAAATAGCGAGCCTCGTGTTGCCGTGGCTAAATAAATTTGGCCGTTTCAGATAAAAAGACTAATTTTGCAGCGGGTAAGTCCTACACGACCAGCTCCCCGGGAACTCCGTCAGGTCTTGATCGAAGCAGCGGTACCGGGTCGTAGCGGTGCGATGTAGATAGCTTACCCTTTTTTTATTGCAATAATGAGTGATAATATAGCGATTATCACTCCACTTTGCTCTTCGCCGTAGGGCTGGTCATGTGTAGCGCATTGACAGCTTGTGTCGACGATGTGATCACGAATGAAGACCGTGGCAATCCTATCGGATTCACCACCTCGGTCAATACTCACAGTCGCACCTCGCTGATACATACTACGGAAAATCTCGACTCGTTCCGTATCTACGCCTACTGTCCCGACGGTCTGGAATTTTTCCACGACCTGCTCGTGACCAAGGTCGATCCTGATTCCATCGAGGCCAACTATTATGCCCTCAACTGGATGATCGAGGGAGGCCCGTACTATCCTCCCGACGACTTCGACTTCGGTCTCGGCGGTGTGGGTATCGACAACGGCGGACAGCTCTCTACCGCCTGCCGCGACAACTGGAAGGCTCTCCCCGGTCAGGACTATGCCGATCGCTATGAGATCATACCCTCTCAGCAGTGCCGCCTGCGCGACCCGGGCACGATGAACTCCAAGAAGCTCTGGGTTGGCAAGAAGCAGGGCGATCCCGTGCTGACCAAGGCCATCGACTTCCGTGTGGTTGTGGATGAATGGAACAACCGCGACATACCTGTTGACATGGAAGACTACTATACCTCCGAACAGGGTCACAACAAGAAGAAGTAAAGCCCCGGCCACGTGTAATTCGCAATCCCCATACCGGTAAATCATCAGCCCCCGCGACGGATCCGTCGCGGGGGCTGATGTATAGTTGGTGCCGCTTCCTTAAACAGGAATGTGTAAAATGGTATAAATCAACGTTTTAGGCCTATGGCGTCAAGCGGATAACGGTATACGCTTTCGTTGTCGTCAAGGGCATAGATACAGTTGTCCCTGGCCACATAGGTGATCGAATAGAGGTAGCGGTCAAGAGGCACGTTAGCTATCAGATTGCCCTGATAGTCGAAAATATGCAGAGAACCTGGCCGTTTCTCTGTCTCCGACTGGTCTGCTCCGTTGTCGCAGAGCGTCATGATATACCTGTCGGACAGTGTCGGCGAACGTTCGTAAACTTTACCATCAGCTACAGCGTCCTTGACCGGGACATTCCCGACCGTTGCGGTCAGGCGTGAATAATCATTGAGATCGATGATATTCACTTCGTTGAGAGCTCTCATGGCCAATACAAGATAGCGGCCGTCGGGAGAGATCACCATGTCGCAGTAAAATGCCGTGAACATCGGTGTCAGATCCATGAGAAACAGTTGCTCCCGGTGTATCTGCGTCTGGTCGGCGGCCGAGATAACGCTCAACGCACAGTTGTTGCCTGAAGCGACAATATCGATGATTTTCCCATCGTTGACGACAGCGTTCGTCACCATCGCATCGGTCATTAACGTTGTATCGACTATGCTCTTGCCCTCGCGCAGACTTTTGCTGAGGTTCAGCCCTTTAAGTTGGCCGACGTTGACATCGTTTATCCATATGCCTACGTCATCTCCGTTGTCAAATCTCTGACCGCTTGTCCAGCCGACAGTAAAATCATTTGGTCCCTGGCCACGCACTCCTATGGATGCCAGCGAATCACCCCTCGTGTTATATAACGCAAACATGGCTTCATTGTCGCGTGTCACCATGCATAGAATCGTGTCGGCCGAGGTTATCTTTCCGGCTCCGAAAGCTTCTTCTATAATCTGTTCGCCCCGCAGGGTGTCTGTCAGCTGATCGGTCGGTCTGTAGACTTTGCAGTTCTCGGTGAAGTAGACTTCATTGATTTGTTCTTTTTTCTCGCATGCGCTGAATACAGCTCCCGATATGACGAGCGCTATAGCCGGGACGAGCAGGGATTTCAATTGTTTGATCATGGTTTGTTATGTTGTAATATGGTTTATTATGAACGTTTATGAATTATGCGGGAGCGGTAGGGCCGTTATGGGTTGTTCAGGCGAGCATCGGGGCGATGCGGCGGAGGGCGGCGATGAATGCATCGGCCTCAGCGAAGGTGTTGTAGGCGGCGAAAGAGGCTCTGACCGTGCCGCTCACTCCCAGACGCTCCATCAGCGGCTGGGCGCAGTGGTGGCCGGTACGCACGGCTATGCCGAGCTTGTCGAGCAGCAGGCCGGTGTCGTAGGAGTGGGCATTGCCTATCAGGAACGATATGATGGCGCCTTTGCCGGGGGCTGTGCCGAATATGCGCATGCCGGGTATCTCCTGCATGCGAAGGGTGGTGTATTCGAGAAGACGCTCCTCGTGGGCGCCGATACGCTCCACTCCGGTAGCCTCAAGCCATTCTATGGCCTTGGCAAGGGCGGCGATGTCGACGAAATCGGGCGTTCCGGCCTCGAATTTGAACGGCAGGTCGGCAAAAACAGTGCCGTCAAAACTTACGGTCTTGATCATCTCTCCGCCTCCCTGATAGGGTGGCATCTCCTCAAGCAGCGAGCGGCGGCCGTAGAGTATGCCTATGCCGCAGGGACCATACATCTTGTGGGAGGAAAACACGTAGAAGTCGGCGTCGAGAGCCTTGACGTCGACACGCATGTGGGCTATCGCCTGAGCGCCGTCGACGAGCACTACGGCTCCGGCCTTATGGGCGTCGGCGATCATTTCGGCCACGGGATTGACCGTTCCGAGCACGTTGCTGACCTGAGTGACGGCCACCAGACGGGTGCGCTCGTTGAGCAGGCTGCGGTAGGCGTCGAGATCGAGCACTC
>ERZ825324.4460-NODE-4460-length-11634-cov-3.148718_pt1 | contig 11634 bp, 12 predicted proteins | sample MGYA00519859_ERZ825324 | MGnify/ENA primary metagenome ERZ825324 (study PRJEB31778, sample SAMEA3449198) | human gut metagenome | biome: human gut; feature: human-associated habitat; material: faeces | place: United Kingdom | collected 2010/2012 ... | reverse complement strand
GACAGTTCGGCGTGGCAAGAAGCATTGCAGACAGCAAGCTGCCGCCGGTTTACGCCTATGCGGTGGAAACGGCGATACAGCTCACTCTTACCGAGCTGAACGAGAATCTGCGGGAGATCTACATCGAAGCCTACTCCCTGCCTGAAACATCGGAGTATATCTACCTGCATACCACGGCGGAGCTGAAGCAGATCTTCGGCGGGAATTTCCCGGATTACAGCGACAGCGATTTTTATGAGATGGAAATCGGCACGGCGGGACTGATGCGCAATTATATGGCACGGAAATGCGACATCCATTTCCCGCTGGAACGCAAGCTCAGCCGCTTTTTGACGGCGACCATGCGGGTGTATCAGGTGCCGGAGGAGGAACAGGCCAAGGTGCTGGCCTTTATCCGATCACTGGATATCAGGGCAATCGCCACCAAGGTCATGTATAAGCTATTCGCCATGCTGGAGATGAAATACGATTTTAAGCTGTCGAGCGGCAGCGAAACGGAGGTAACAACATGAAGAAACGAATACTTAGTATCCTGCTCATGTGCTGCATGGTGTTGACGCTGCTGCCGGTGACGGCACTGGCGGAGGACTCGGCCTACACCGTGGGCGAGGATACCGGCGTATCAGCGCGGGCGCTTGCCGGAACCGCCGGAACAAAGCTGAAAGCGGACAACATCGCCACCTATATCGCTAACGGCTTGGGCGGCGGCGTGTATACGCTGGCGGAGGACGTGACCATCTCCGGCACACTGCGGGTCACGGGCGAGGCCACGGTGGACCTGAACGGCCACATCCTGCGCTATGCCGAAGAAGCGGAGCCGGACAGCATCTTCCGCGTCACCAGCGGCAGCACCCTGACCCTGACCGACAGCCGCCCTGAGGCGGAGCATGAGGATAAGACCCTGCCCGCGGGCGGCCTCATCACCGGCGGCAGGGGCTACCGGCATGACAATGGCGCGGGACAGGCCTACATTTACTATGGCGGCGGCGTGTATGTGGAGACGGGCGCATCCTTCATGCTGGCGGGCGGCACCATCTATGCCTGCGGCGTCCAGAGCGGAGCGAATCAAGCGTTCGGCGGCGGCATCTATGCCGACGGCGGCTCCGTCACCATGTCCGGCGGCGCGATCCGGAACTGCGCTGTCTCAGGCGATTACGGTGCCAGCGGCGGCGCGATCTATGCCAAGGCCGGCTCCGTCACCATGTCCGGCGGCGTCATCAGCGGCTGCTCTGCCATGTCCGGCGGCGGCATCTTGACATCCGGGTGTACCGTCCGGATCACCGGCGGCCGCATCGAGAACTGCAAGGCAAGCAAACGCGGCGGCGGCCTGTCTGTCAGCGGCCACACAAACGGCCCGGTGTCTGTTCTGGACACTGTGATCTCCGGCTGCGAGGCGAAACGCGGCGGCGGCGTGGCCCTGATCAGCTTTGCTGAGCTGGAGCTGGGGGAGAACGCCCGCATCACGGGCTGCACGGCCACCGAAAAGGACGATACCGAGGCAGGCGCCATCGAATACGGCGCTGCAATCTATATGGATCTTAACAACCCCCTTATCGTCAACTATCCCGGCTGCTTCCTCTATGCCAACGGCGGCCGGGTGGAGGGCACGGTGTATGTGGGAACGAACAAGATTGGCACAAAAAATAACTACTTAGACTCCGTAAAGGCCACCAACGCCATCGACCACACGGACGGGAAGCCTACCACGGTCTTCACCGGCGATGTCTACTGCGAGGGCGACATCCGGGGCGGTATTTTCCATGGCAGCGTCACCGTGCTGGATCCTCGTGACGACATGGCCGACGTATCCAAGTATAACTATTGGAAATTCTGCAGCAACCTCTCCGGCGGCAGCTTTTACAAACCCGTCCGCACGGAGTGCCATGTCTCCGGCGGCACATTCTACGGCGGTCTGACTCTGGAAAAGAACGCCAAGCTCAGCGGCAAGCCCATGAACACCGGCAGCGAGCTTACTGACAAGACCAACATCCCCAACCCCAACGGCAAGCCCGTCACCGTGACCTATGCTTACGGGGCTTTGGGCGGGATCTATGCCAAGCAGATCGTCCAGGCGGGCGAGACGGCCAAGACCCCCGCCGAACCGACAAGAGAGGGTTATACTTTCATCGGTTGGGATAAGGCGATTCCCGCAACCATGCCTGCGGAAAACATCACAATCACCGCACGGTGGAAAGACATCGAAAAGCCGACGGGCGAAATTATCATAGGCACAGATAAATGGCAGGAATTCTTAAACGAGCTCACCTCCGGCCTGTTCTTTAAGGATACGCAGGAGGTAACGATAAACGCCGCCGATAACAGCGGGATCGTGTTTGCTTCCTATTTGGTAACAGATCAGGATCTCTCCGAAGAGGAGCTGGAATCTCTTGTGTACCGTGGGTACGATGAGCCGTTCCGCATAGAACCCAACGGAGAGTATATTGTTTATGTAATGCTTGTTGACGCGAGCCTGAACATAACCTATCTTCGTTCCGACCGCCTGACGCTTGATAATGTGCAGCCTGTCATCAGCGGCGTAGAAAACGGCAAGACCTATTGTGGAGCACGGACGGTTACAATTACCGAGAAGTATATAGATACCGTTACCGTAAACGGCACGACGGTCGAGCTTGACGAAAGCGACAGCTTCCGCCTTGCTCCGGCAAACGGCGGACAGAAGATCATAGTTGCCGACAAGGCCGGCAATACCACAGAAATGACCGTGACGGTCAACGCCGGGCACACTTACGGTGAATGGGCATCCAACGGCGACGGTACGCACACCCGAAAATGCACGGTAGACGGCTGCGCTGGCTCCGAAACCAAAGACTGCTCCGGCGGGAAAGCGACCTGTAGGGACAAGGCCAAGTGCGCGGTCTGCGGAAAGACCTACGGCGAGCTTGATGCGAAGAACCACGCCGACTTAAAGCACATCCCGGCAAAGGCGGCGACCTGGGTCGCCGAGGGCAATATCGAGTATTGGTACTGCGAAGGCTGCGGCAGGTATTTCAGCGACAGGGACGGTACAAAGGAGATCAGAAAAGCCGACACCGTAACGGCGAAGCGGAAGAGCAGTTCCGCAGCGGCGAAGCCGGAGGACGATCCCAAATCGCCGGGTACCGGCGACACAAGCAACCTTGCGCTGTGGATCGCTCTGCTGTTTGCCAGCGGCGGCGCAGCCATCGGTACAACGGTTGTCAGCAGAAGGAAAAAGTACAACAGATAATCGACTCGTGGGGAGAGAGGCTGAGAAGGCAGCTTCTAAACGGCATGATCGCGCAGGCAAAACGAACACAAAAAGCACTTTTCTGACAAGTTTGTATGGTGGAAGCTTTCCTTTGTGTGCTGTATAATGATGGCACAGACAAGGAGGTGGTCAATATGCTGGCAGAGAATCTGGCGCTCCTGCGAAACCTCCGCGGCATGACGCAGGAGGAGGTGGCGGAGGTCATCGGCATCTCGCGCCAGTCCTACGCCAAGTGGGAGCAGGGCGAAACGATCCCCGACATTGAAAAATGCGACCGGCTGGCAAAATTCTACGGGGTCGCTATCGATGCCCTCGTCCATCAGGATGAGGAGATCGGCAGGACGCGTGTGGCGCCTGCCCCGGTGGGCAAGCACCTGTGGGGAACGGTGGCGATGGGCACCAAGGGGCAGATCGTCATCCCCAAGGCAGCGCGGGATACCTTCCATCTGAGCGAAGGCGACCGCCTGGTCGTCCTCGGGGACGAGGAGCAGGGCATCGCGCTCATCAAGGCGGAGGTCTTTGAGGAGCGGATGCAGGAGGCCCTGCGTGCAGGTCAGAAATCCAACGAATAAAAGAAGGTGCGATCATGAAATGTCCCGAATGTGGAAAGGAAATGCGGGAGGGATACCTCTTTTGCAGCAAGGACGGCGCGTTCAGCTTTGCAAACGAGGTGCCGGGTGTATTTGAGAACGCGAAGAATGCCGATGGCTTTGTGAAGATCACAGACCTCAAGGCCAGCCACCGGACGAGAGTTCCGGCGTCCATCTGCGAGGAATGCAGGACGGTCATGCTCAAGTATTGAGCGAAGCTGCCGTTTCCGACCGAAAAAGTCCCCAAGCCGTTGCGCCAAAACGGCTTGGGGACTTGCTATATTTGCGCGGTTGAGGGAAGTGCGTCAGATGTTGTCTGATTAGACCTCTTTGCCCATCTGATAGGCCTGCTCCAGCGCGGGATGCCCGGCGATCTCGCCCACGCCGTTCACGCCGCCTGCGAACACCGTGCCTGCCAGTGTGCAGCGGGGGAAGCAGTCCACCCAGCCCTGCACGGCCTTTTCGGTCCCATCGAAGGTCTCCGGCGCGTCCTCCGCCGCCGTCGCCAGCAGATAGGCTTTCGTAAAGGCGTAGTCGCTGTCGTACAGCGGGTTGGCGCGATCCAGCAGGGTCTTGAGCTGACCGCTGACGCAGTAATAGTAGACGGGCGTTGCGAATACCAGCACATCGGCGTCGTGCATTTTGGCGATGATCGCCGCGGCGTCGTCCCTGAGGACGCAGTGTCCCAGCTCGTGACAGGCGAAGCAGCCCTTGCAGTAGCCGATCTGCTTTTCCCGCAGATACACGGTTTCCACCTGATGCCCTGCCGCCTGTGCGCCTTCGGCAAACGCCGCTGCCAGCGTCTCGGAATTGCCGCCCCTGCGGGGACTGGAGGAAATGATCCGTACCTTTTTGCTCATGATAAACCACTCCTTGCGTTTCGATTTTCCCTGTTGTATTTTCATAATAGTACCTGCACCTGGCTTTCTGTCAAGATGCATTTGAAAATTTCGCGCGGGAGAGGGCTGCGAAAAGAGATTGACATTTCCCGCCGACACTGCTACCATGGGTGGGTACGCCGAGAAGGCGAATTTTGAACGGAGGTGAAGGTTCATGGATAGCTGCGGAAGTACAGGACGAAGCCGGATGTGCGGCGCGTGGGAATATGGGCTTCGGATGCGGTCATTCATGGACTTGAACTGACCACATTCCATTTTGTCGTGTTCTTCTGCACCGCATCTCAGGCGTCTTGCTGCGGCAACTATCGCTGAGGCGGTGCATTTTTGCGCCTATTTTCAGAGCCAAAGGAGGACACGACTATGATGAACAACATGGTAAAGAAGGATCTGACCCAGGATATCGGCAGCCGGATGAGCGGCAACTTCGTGTGCATCCGCGACACGCTGACCATCCGCGAGGCCATGAGCGAGCTGGTGCGGCAGGCGGGGGTCCACGACAACATCGCCACGCTGTATGTGGTGGATGCGGGCGGCGTGTACGCCGGCGCCATCGACCTGAAGGATCTCATCATCGCACGGGAAAACGATCGATTGGCGGACATCATCCGCCGCGGCTATCCCTGCGTTTTCACCAATGAGCGGACGGCGGACTGCGCGGAGCGCATCGCGGACTACGAGGAGGACTCCCTGCCGGTGCTGACGGAGGACCGCCATATCGCAGGCGTTCTGACGGCGCAGGCGCTGGTGGAGCTGGTGGACGACGCCATGGGCGACGACTACGCCAAGCTGGGCGGCCTGACCTCGGAGGAGGACCTGCGGGAGCCGGTGCTGGTCAGCATGAAGAAGCGGCTGCCGTGGCTCATCGCCCTGCTGTTTCTGGGTATGGGCGTATCGTCCGTGGTGGGTGTTTTCGAGTCGGTGGTGGCGGTGCTGCCTGTCGTCATCTGCTTCCAGTCACTGGTGCTGGACATGGCGGGCAACGTGGGTACCCAGTCGCTGGCCGTCACCATCCGCGTGCTGATGGACGAGAAGCTGACGTGGCGGGAGGAACTGGCCCTGCTGGGCAAGGAGGTGCGGGTGGGCCTGCTGAACGGCGGGCCCTGGCATTCCTGGGCGTCTACGTCCGCGTGTGCAAGGGCTATGCGTGGCGGTCCGCATTCCTCATCTCCGGCTGCGTGGGGGTGTCGCTGGTGGTGGCCATGGTCATCTCCAGCCTGGTGGGAACTCTTATTCCTATGCTGTTCCACAGGATCCGCATCGACCCCGCCGTGGCCTCCGGCCCGCTGATCACCACCGTCAACGATCTGGTGGCCGTGGTGACCTACTATGGGCTGGCACTGGTGTTTCTGGTGAATATGTTTCATATCTAAGGGAAAACGGGAAAGCTCTCCTGAGCTTTCCCGTTTTTATGCGAATTACTGCTGCTTCGTGACCTGACGGATGCCTACCAGGATCAGCACCGAACCCAGCAGCAGGGCGGGCGTCAGCGGCTCATGCAGGAGAACTACGCCTGCAAACATGGAACACAAAGTGGTCAGAGATCCCAGGGACGACAGCTTCACCACGGACATCTTCCCCGCCGCGTAGTTGACCATGTTGTTGCAGAGGATGGAGCAGAACAGGCTCAGCACCACCACGCAGATCAGGAACTTCGGATCCGACAACGGCCGCACGTAGGCGGCGAGGTCGCCCTTGATGGTGCGGAGGGCCGACAGGGTGAACGCCGCCGCGCAGGCCAGCATCACGACATATGTCCGCTCGAAGGCGGTGAACTCCTGAGCCGTCCGGCGATTCACCGTTTTATACGCGCCGGAGGTCAGGCAGGCGCCCATCAGGAACACCACGCCCAGAGGGCGAATGATACCCATGGAGTTGCCGGAGACCGTCATCAGCATGACGCCCGCCACCGGCAGCAGACAGAACACGGCCTGGCGGCGGGTGGGGTACTCCTTCAGGAACAGCACGGACAGCAGAATGGCCACCACCGGCGCCACCGCCAGCACCACGCCTGCGAACGTGGCGTTGGTATACAGGATGCCGTAGCTCTCAAAGTAGAAGTACATAGGCTCCGTGACGGCCAGCAGAAGCAGCGGCTTCAGATTTTTTCCGCGGAGGGATAGCTTCGCCTTGCCAAACAGGATCATCAGCGTCATCAGCAGCGCCGACAGCAGAAAACGGATGGACAGCAGCACGTCCGGCTGGGCCACCTCCATGGCTACCTTGGAAAACAGGACGCTGAAGCCCCAGATGATATGCCCCAGGGCGGCCATGGCCAGCGGCATCCAGGGACGGTCTTTCAATGGTGTATGCTCCATGGGTCAATATCCCTCCTCAAATTGCGTCCTTATTATAATGAGAGATAGAGGGGTTGTAAAATACAATTTATCATGCTATCCTATTGAGCAGATTCAATAGAAGTGAGGCTTTACCATATGACAAACGCGGGAATCGAGGCTTTTCTCATCGTCTGCAAGCAGCACAGCATCTCCAAGGCGGCGGAGCTGTTCATCAGCCAGTCATCCCTGAGCATCCGTCTGCGGACGCTGGAAAAGGAGGTGGGGTGCCCCCTGTTCTTCCGGCACAAGGGCAGCCGCGAGATGGTCCTGACTGAGGAGGGCAAGCGGTTTTACCAGCTGTCCCTGCAATATCAGGACATCGTGCGCAGTATGCTGGCCATTGGGAACCGGAAAAGCAGTCTGCGGCTGTCCGCTCTCAACAGCGTGTCCACGTATCTGCTGCCGCCGGTGTATGAGCAGTTCATGCGGGACCACCCCGACATCCACCTGGAGATACAGGACATGACCGTGGAGGCGGCCTGCCAGAGCCTGCTGCGGGGCGAGACAGACCTGGCGTTCACCTCGGACGTGCCCCGCACCGACGCCATACGGGCGGAGCTGGTGATGGCGGAACCTATGGACCTCATCTGCGCGGCAGGCTCCTGCTATTCCGACGGCATCGGGCCGGACGAGCTGCCCGCCCGGCAGGAGGTGTACGTGGAGTGGACCGACGAGTTTGCCCGCTGGCATCAGGAGCTATGGGGCGTGGACGCGGTGCCCCGGATCCAGCTGGAGATCATGAGCCAGCTGCAGATGTTCATGACCAAGCGGGACAGCTGGGCCGTGGTGCCCCGCAGCGTGGGCGATGGGCTGTGCGCCGCAGGCGGGAGGCGGCTGGATGCGGCGTTCCCCTTACCGGAGCGCCGCATCCACGCGCTGCAGAAAAAGGCGGTAAGCTTGGAGGCTGCGCAGCTGTTTCTGGGCATCACCCGCCGGCTGTGGGCCGCAGCGGAGGCATGAGCGCGAAGCCGCGCCAACGGGGCTGAGGGAAAGAAAACCGAAAAAAGGCTCCGGCGAGAGGAACTCGCGGAGCGACTCGACGCGGGAAATATGTGGAAAATACAGGGAGGGATCGGTTTTCGCCGACCCCTCCCTGCTGCTATTGCGGCGGTTCAAGGAGCGGTGCTCTTTTTCGGCACGAAAAAGCCGGACGTATCGGCATGCTCCAGCGTCAGCAGCTGCACCTTTCTGTCGATGCCGCCGGCGTAGCCCGTCAGACTGCCGCCGGTGCCCACCACGCGGTGGCAGGGGATGATGATGGAGATCGCGTTGTGGCCTACCGCACCGCCCACTGCCTGAGCGGACATATGGGCGAGGTCCTGCTGCGCGGCCAGCTGCTGCGCCAGCTGGCCGTAGGTGACGGTCTGGCCGTAGGGGATGCGGAGAAGCAGATCCCACACGCGGCGGCGGAACGCGGAGCCTGTGGGGTGCAGCGGCGGCAGGAAGTCCGGCTCCCTGCCGGTGAAGTACATATCCAGCCAGCGTCTGGTCTCCGAAAGAACGGGGGTGTCCTGCTCCGTGTGCTGGATGGGCAGGTCACGGGCGAAGTACTTCTGCCCGTCGAACCATAGGCCGGTGAGCCCCGTCTCATCCGCTGCCAGCAGGATGCCGCCCAGCGGGGAATCGTAATGCTGCGTAAACGTCATGGCGTGCTTCTCCTTTGCTTTTTCGGCTGATAGTCCCTCATCTCCGGAATGGCCCCGCCGGCGACCGCCCACAAATACAGGCTGGCCACGCTGCCGTAGGGACTGAAGCGGCGGCGGTATTTTTCGAACAGCTTGCGGTCAATGCTGCGGTGGTGGTAGACCATCCGCAAGCCCCGCAGGATGGCCAGATCGTCATAGCTGAGGATGTCGGGGCGCTGCAGGCAGAACAGCAGGATCATCTCCGCCGTCCAGACGCCGATGCCCTTCAGGCCGCTCAGGGCGCGGATGGCCTCCGCGTCGGGCATGTGCGCCACGGCGTCCAGATCAAAGGCGCCGGTGTGGACCTTTTCGGCGAAGTCTGTGATGTATTCCGCCTTGCGGAAGGTCATGCCCAGCGCTTGCAGCCGGGGGACACCTGCGGCCAGGACGTTCTCGGCGTTCACCCTGCCCAGCGCGTCCTGCATCCGCTGCCAGATGGTGGCCTGGGCCTTGGTGGAGATCTGCTGGCCCACGATATGGTGGACCACGGCGGAAAACAGATCCGTGTCTACCGCGCGGCGGACAGGGCCCACGCGGTCGATGACCTCACCGAGCCGCTTGTCCTTCTGCCGCAGGTAGGAGAGCTCTGTCTCCCCGTAGGTGAAATACATGTCTGCCGCCTCCCTGCACTCTTGCATATGATGCTCATTATAAATTGGGCGATGGAGCCCGTCAAGAAAAGGCGAACAAAATTTCTACACTTTTGATTTTTTCAGAAAAAGCCGGATTTTCTCTGTACCGCAGGGCGGTATTCGCGGTAAGCTGCGACATAGAAAGCCGTGCGGGACACGGGCCCGCCGCTGAAAAGAGAAAGGAGCCATCCTCATGACGTACAGCTTTGACGAGATCGTTGGCCGTCGCCATACCAACGCCCTGAACACCGACGGCTTCCGGGGCTGCATTGTCCACGCGGCGGAATACGCCGGAAATGCACCCGCGCATTGCCTGCGTGACCGGAGAAGAACAAGCGAAAAGCCGCCCAACGGGCGGCTTTTTCCTGCGTACTCACCGGCGGCAGGGGTGAGACTATTTCTACTTTAGCACGATGGAGCGGCCAATGCAAGAAAAAAATGAGGCTTTGCAGCTATTTCTCCGCGATTCCACATTTTGACGGTGAAATCAGGCGAAATATTGACGAATCGAACCATTGACATCACTTTTCGCGGAGCGTAGGATAGGAGCATATTTTTGAAAATGGGAGATGGCGGGATGAAGTACATTTTTGTGACCGGCGGCGTGGTGTCCGGCCTGGGCAAGGGCATCTGCGCGGCGTCGCTGGGACGGCTGCTGAAGCAGTGCGGCCTGCGGGTGCGCAACCAGAAGTTCGACCCCTATTTCAACGTGGACCCGGGCACCATGAGCCCCTATCAGCACGGCGAGGTGTTCGTCACCGACGACGGCGCCGAGACGGATCTGGATCTGGGACACTATGAGCGGTTTGTGGACGAGGCGCTGGACGGCAACGCCTCCGTGTCCTCCGGCAAGGTGTTCTGGGCGGTGCTGAACCGCGAGCGGCAGGGCGGCTATCTGGGGGGCACGGTGCAGATCATCCCCCACATCACCGACGAGATCAAGCGCCGCGTCTACGCCATGGACAACGGAGAGACCGATGTGGTCATCACGGAGATCGGCGGCACGGTGGGCGACATCGAGAGCCAGCCGTTTCTGGAGGCTATCCGGCAGGTGGCGGCGGAAAAGGGACGGGACAATGTGCTGTATATCCACGTGCCGCTGATCGTGTCCATCCCGGGCAGCGGAGAGCTGAAGAGCAAGCCTACCCAGCACTCCGTCAAGGAGCTTCTCAGCGTGGGCATCCAGCCGGACGTGCTGGTGTGCCGCACCGATGGGCCCATCACCGAGGACGTGCGGCGGAAGATCGCCCTGTTCTGCAACGTGGAGGAGGACTGCGTCATCCCCAACGTCACGGCGTCCACACTGTACGAAGCACCGCTGCTGCTGGAGAAGGCGGGGCTGTGCCGCGTGGTTTGCCGCAAGCTGGGACTGGGCAGCGGCGTGCCGGATATGGCCCACTGGCAGGCTATGGTAGACAGGATCCACGGTGTCCGCAAGCGGGTGCAGATCGCGCTGGTGGGCAAGTACACGGAGCTGCACGACGCCTATCTCAGCGTGGTGGAGTCTCTGTTCCACGCCGGCACTGCCTGCGACAGCCACGTGGACATCAAATGGGTGGATTCCCAGACCCTGACGCCGGAGAACATCGGCGAGGTGCTGGGGGATTGCAGCGGTATTCTGGTGCCGGGCGGCTTCGGCGACCGCGGCATCGAGGGCATGATCCTGGCGGCGCAGTACGCTCGGGAGAACGGCGTACCCTACTTCGGCATCTGCCTGGGCATGCAGATCGCGGTCATCGAGTTCGCCCGCCACGCCGCAGGCTGCGCCGACGCCCACAGCGCCGAGTTTTCCGAAACCACCGCCCATCCTGTCATCGACCTGATGCCCGATCAGGTGGGCGTCACCGACAAGGGCGGCACCATGCGGCTGGGCAAGTACCCCTGCGTGCTGGCGGAGGGCTCCCGCGCCAGAGAAGCCTACGGTACGGCGGAGATCTGGGAGCGGCACCGCCACCGGTACGAGTGCAGCAACGAGTTCCGGCCGGAGCTGGAAGCGGCGGGTCTGCGCATGGCCGGTACGTCGCCGGACGGGCATCTGGTGGAGATCGTGGAGCTGCCGGAGCACCCGTGGTATGTGGGGTGCCAGTTCCATCCGGAGTTTAAGAGCCGTCCCGACCGGCCCCATCCTCTGTTCCAGGGGTTCGTGGCCGCGGCACTGGAACATCAGGAGAAGTAAAAAAGACGGACGCTGCGAAGGGCGACTCCTCATAAGGACATCTTGAAAACACCAGATTAAACCGATTGA
>ERZ825324.4455-NODE-4455-length-11643-cov-2.638160_pt1 | contig 11643 bp, 10 predicted proteins | sample MGYA00519859_ERZ825324 | MGnify/ENA primary metagenome ERZ825324 (study PRJEB31778, sample SAMEA3449198) | human gut metagenome | biome: human gut; feature: human-associated habitat; material: faeces | place: United Kingdom | collected 2010/2012 ... | reverse complement strand
GCACCTTTTTAATCCTCAATAAGGCACCAAATCAAGCCGTAGAGAGTATATTCTAATAATCCGTGTAGGGGTGTACTATAAATCATATAAATGCGTTCAAAACGCTTCTATGAGCCTTACAGCGGCATTTCTTATTCCCGGCGCCGGTATTCATTCACAATAATAACAATAACGAGAAAGAACAATGTCAGCATTAAGCCCGAGACAAAAATTATTTGTAGAAAACTTCTTAATTACTGGAAACGCAACCCAATCAGCCAAAGAAGCGGGATACGCTCCTTCTTCAGCAGGGGAACAAGGCTGTAAGCTCCTTCGGAATCCACTTGTAACTAAAGAAATCAACGAAGCAGAACGGCTTAGAAGCTATCGGCTCAAACTTGCGCAGGATTACGAACTTCTCAAGGCGCTCGAAATCCTTGAGTACGCATTAGAGCCAAAGAAGCGATACACGCAGAAAGGAGAGCCGATGACTGACCCCGAGACAGGGGAATACGTCACGACAAAAGATGTCAACGGAGCATTGAACGCCTTGAACTTCATAGCGAAAATTAGAGGCAAATTCCTTACCGACATCATCACCGCACCTGCTCGGATTATTCAGGGAAGACCGCTGGAAGACTGGACGGAAGAAGAACTTGCGACCATAGACACGGAAAAATTGCCAGCGAAAGAAGCTCAAACCTTGGCGCTTGAACGAGCGGAAAAAGAAGCGTTATCGGTTTATTAACTTGTCAGTAACTGGAAAAAGTTTCTTATCCGCCCAATCGAATTAGATTAAAATCGCACCACCACGGAATAACGAAAACTGAAAACTTCTACCCTGAAATCTTGCGCCAACCCCTTAATTTTGGGAGTTAGCAAAGGATTACGGCGCGAGCCGTATGGGCCCCGAAAGGGTGTAGAAACGACAAAGGCTTGGGGTGCAACCAAGCCAATGTCAGATTTATAAGAGGTTAGTATGGGAAGTACTTTTTCCTCGTGGGAGATTATCTCACACAATACGGTAGTTTGGACAGGCTCAAGTAGAACTTATCTGCCATACATAGCTAAATCTAACCAGAAAAATCACTCTCAATGAGGTACACCCATTTGAGAGTTGAAAAAAGACCCGAAAAACACTCTCAAATAAGTTGATTTTTGACTTATGAGAGTGTACTATCATAATATCTAAGATTTAAATGATAGTGAGATCAAATCATGTGCGCTCTTTTAGCTTACAAGCGAGTTTCGACAATCGATCAAAACACCGCTCGCCAATTAGCCGACTTGAATCTTAAGTTTGAGAAGACCTTTGAAGACAAAGCCAGCGGGAAAGACACCAACCGCCCACAGCTGAAAGCGCTTATGGATTACATGAGAGAGGGCGATGTTGTCTATATTCATTCGCTTGACAGATTGGCCCGTAACCTTTCGGACTTACAAGCCCTTGTTAAACACTTCACCGCCAAAGGCGTAGCTGTTCACTTCGTTAAAGAGAACTTGATCTTTTCTCCGAACGAAGAAACCAACTCTTTCAATAAGCTCCTATTTCAACTCCTTGGCTCCTTTGCAGAGTTTGAGCGGAACATGATTAAAGAACGCCAGCGGGAAGGAATTGCCAAAGCGGTAGCCAATGGCGTGTACACTGGGCGCAAACCCACGCAAGATAAGGTTTACAAGGAAACTAAGGCGCTCATTGATGCTGGGATGACGACAGCCGAAGCAATCAGACAAACAGGGATAAAGCCCGCAACCTATTACCGTTACTTAAAAAAAATCAAAGTAGGTTAATCAGTAGGTTACTTAAATTTACATGTCTGTAACCATATGATTTTACGAAACTACTAACTCTCTCCCTAGGCACCAACCCTCAAGTCTCAAGCCTGCTAGACCTTGTTTTTCAAGGTTTTTTTATTTTCACGGCATCAATATTCCTGCGCCTTTTGACCACATTAGCGGTTTTTTAACGGTTGTAAAACGGTAGTTAAAGACTTTTAATTTTAATTCCGAAGGGGTAAGGTTTTGCTTGTCCAAAGTCCTTCTACTCATCATTTTTGAGAATCAAGACTTCTGTGGCGTTAAAAGGAATTCTTTCGAATTTCAAAACAAACTCAAGGTTAGTCGCTACACAACAGAAACGACTAGAAGCTTTGCTTACCGATTTTTTATCTTTTTTATATAAACTTACGGCTAACCGCCCTTCAGTCTGTCTTGATTTTTTCAGCCAACTTCCCGTGAGGTAAAGCACACAAGATTCATTCAATCTTGGAGCTTTACTTACCACGGTTAGGCCGAAGCGCTCATAACAAGGCTCGCAATGTAACTTGAACGATTCTCGTTATTCTTCCTGGCCAAATTATCCAATCGCCGAAGAACACGAGATGGAAGACAAATATTAATTCTTTCGGTTTTATCAGACAGCTTATCTAAATCGACATCAACCATAGCAAAGATCCAACTCTTGTACTCAGGATTTTTAGCCACTTCATCAAACGAGGAAGGAGGATTGATCGGGAAACCCTCGTCTATCATGTCTTCCATCCATCCAGCAAGCGCCTCGGGTGCATTATTTAACGCTTCTTCTAACGTGTCTCCTCCAGAGTAGCAACCGGGACAGTCGGGAAAAATAACACCAAAAGCATGGGTTTCATCTCCTGGTTCAATAACACAAGGGTAACGCATAACCTCTCCTCAATCTGTAAAGAGAGGCAGGGGCAGAGCCCCCGCCCTGTAACAACTTACCTAAGCTCTAGACCAGTAACACGCCTCAAAGAAGCCAAAACCCCTTTTGATAAATCCTTAGTTGGATGTGGAACGGTGGCAATAAAGCGTACACCATCCTTTTTAAAGTTGAAATGATCCCCTCTAACACTTACGAGCACCCAGCCGTTTTGCTTAAGTATGCTGATTACCTTGGAACTATCCATGGTTTCGCTCCGTAGTAAATCAACAGTGTGTAATTATACACACTAGTAAATCTCTTTCAACCAAATAGTTTGCATAACAACGACTTCTGCAATGCAAGTCTAGGTTTAGATGTCCTTGTTTTCACTCATGTCTCAATCCCCTCAATCCTTGAGTTTAAGTGCTGATCTAAAATAACAACCATCAAAATAACAATCTCTGGGAGCAATCGTGAATCTCAAAACCGTTCAAACCCCGGCCCTTCTCCTTGACCTAGACAAGTTCACTCGGAACTGTAATTGGATGAAAGAAAAAGCAGAACGTCTGCATGTAGCGCTCCGCCCTCACCTCAAAACCGGAAAATGCATCGATTTCGCAAAGGTTCAAATGACATCCCCTTCGGGACCTGCGACTGTTTCAACTTTACTAGAAGCTGAGTATTTCTTTAATCTCGGCGTTATTGATCTTATTTATGCCGTCGGTATCTCACCGGGAAAATTCGAACGCGCCGTAAACTTAAGAGAAGCAGGCTGCGACTTGAAGGTCATCTTAGACAACAAGGAAACAGCCGAGCAGTTCAGCGGTTACTGCGAAGAAAGAAAAATCCCCTGCCCGGTTCTGATTGAAATCGACGTCGACGGACACAGATCCGGTGTTAAACCTGACTCTGATGATCTGATTGAGATCGCAAAAATTCTTCAAGGCAAAGCTTATTTCGCCGGAGTCCTCACCCATGCTGGTGACTCCTATAAATGTGTAGGACAAGCTGCTTGTCTCAAGGCTCAGGAAAATGAAAGAGATTCCCTCGTTCATTGCGCAAACCGTCTGCGTAAGGCCGGATTTGATCCGAAGATTATCTCTGCCGGATCTACTCCAACTGCCGTCTTCGCAGAATCTTGGGAGGGCGTTACAGAGGTTCGCTGCGGTGTCTATTGTCTCTTTGACTTGGTAATGGCAGGCCTGAAAGTTTGCACGATTGATCAAATCGCTTTGTCCTTGTTAGTTGAAGTCACTGGTCATCAAAAAGAAAAAGGCTGGGTCATCACGGACGGCGGATGGATGGCTCTTTCCCGAGATCGCGGGACGGCAGCTCAAGCTGTTGATCAAGGATACGGATTGGTTTGCGACATCAACGGCAACCCGATTGATGATCTCATCGTCGCTTCCGCCAACCAAGAGCACGGCATCATCACTCACCGAGACGGCCGCTTAGTTGACCCGAAGGATTTCCCGATCGGAACTCGTCTCAGAATCCTTCCGAATCATGCCTGCGCAATGGCCGCTCAGCATCCTCAGTACTTTGTCATTCGTAAGGGCAAGATCGTTGATATTTGGAACCGTATCTATGGCTGGCAGCCGAAAGGAATTTCATTATGAGAGAAGTTATTCTTCCATCTTTGCCACCTCCCAACGGCCATTACTCGCATGCTGTCATTTTTAACGGTGCCGCATATGTTTCCGGCGTCCTTCCAATGCGCGTGAAGCCGGAAGCCAGTGTCAAAGAACAGTTTGATGCTGTATTCGACGTCATCGAAGCAATCCTTAAAGAATGTGAGAGTTCTTTAGAAAAAGTAGTGAACTGCCGAATTTATATCGCTGACCTCAATGACTGGCCCGAAATCAATCGCCTTTACAGCGAACGATTCAAATCTGCTCGTCCGGCTCGAGTCGTCGTTCCTGTTAAAGAACTGCATTTCGGCTATCGCCTTGAAGTGGAATTAATGGCTGCTGTCTGACAATTTCGTTAGAGTTTCGGCCTGCTCAGGGTATTCCTTCCCGATTTAGAGCAGGCCTTTTATTTTTGTCTCTGGTTTTTGCATAAAGTGGACTCGACTCATCTATAACTCACTATGCAGCTTAATAAACATATTGCAGCTCTCTGCATCGGAACCTTTTGCCTCGGTGTTGCCGAACTCGGCATCGTGCCGGTGTTAACGACGATCGTTAATGATTTCCATGTCACGATTCCGCAGGCCGGTCTTTACATCTCTGCGTATGCGGCAGGCGTCTGCGCCGGCATCGTCGGCCTATTAGCATTCGGGCGCAACGCGAACCTTAAAACCACACTTTTAGTTGCAGCCTGTCTGATCCTCTGCGGGAATCTAGGTGCTTCTCTGGCCCAGAACAACCTCATGATGCTCGCCGCACGTTTCGTGTCAGGTTCTCCTCACGGAATTTTCTTTGCTTTAAGCGCTGTCGTTTGTGAACGTCTCACCGAACCCGACAAAGCCTCTCGCGATGTCACGCTGATGGTTTTAGGTCAAACATCCGCAAATCTCGTCGGTGTACCGCTGGGATCTCTCATCGGTTTGGCCGTGAGCTGGAGGTTGATTTTCGGCTTCATAGCCGTCCTAGCGTTACTTTTAATCCTAGCTTTAACTCGCTGGCTTCCTTCCATGCCTGTTGTTAAGAAGCCGCTCTCCAACGAGCTTACGGCTCTTAAAAGCTGGCATCCTTGGTTCATCCTTTCAGGAGTCGCTATCGGCAGTGCCGGCTTCTACGCCTACTACTCCTATGCTGATCCGATCATGGCCACTATCGCCCATCTGCCGGCAGCATCCATGACCTTAATCATGTTTTTGGCAGGCGCATCGATGTTTATCGGAAACATCGTTTCGGCTCCGCTGACGAAATATTATTCGGATGTTGCATTGGTCTGCGTCGGCCAAACGCTTATTGCTATTGCTGTCTTAGGCGCTCTCTTCTATTCTCACATTCCTTGGCTGGCAATCAGTTCCATGTCTCTTGCCGCTTTCGGCTATTTTTTCATCTCCGGCCCCATGCAGGCGCTGATTATTGCCGGAGCGGGAGACGCTAAAGTGATTCTCGCGGCTTTAGGTCAGATCGCTTATAACGGCGCCAATGCGATCGGTGCCTTCCTCGGCGGAGAAGCGATCAGACATTACGGATTTGCTAATTTCAGCGCCCTTCCGGGAAGCGTTCTGAGCTTTATTTCCGCCATTGTCTTTATCGGCTTATTGCTTCGATATCCACGCCACTAAGCAAAAAATCCGGCCAGAACCGGATTTTTTGTTGAGAGAAAAGAGTTGAAATTAGAAGCGATAGGTGACGGCAGCGCCGGCCATCCACGCGTTCATCTTTTCAAACTTACCAACTTTTTCGTTGCTTCCAGCTTCTTTATAAAGATCTCTGTGTCCGATGCCGCGAATATGACCATAGGCCATATCAATCTGCCACTTCGGAGTGGGCTTCCAAGACAAGCCGCATGTCAGCCAAAGACGCTTAGTATCCGGAATTAATGCTGTTCTCAGATTTTGTTGTTTGATAGGATCTGTCTCAAGTGCGACACCGCCGCGAATCGTCCACTGATCGGTAATATCCAAGTCTGCGCCGAGAGAGAACAACCAGGCCGCCTTCCAATTATTCTCAATACTAATGTTGGCAAATTTGTTCTGCAGAATTCCTCCTGCGGCGCTAACTGGAACTTTCAATTGCTGTGCAAACCCAGCCAAATAAGGGGAGGCCGTTGAAGTCTGTTCAAGGTTTCCGCTGTTATCCATGCTAAACCGCATGTTCTCAAACTTTTTCCAGTTCGCCCAACGAGCTAAACCAGACAATCTAAGCCTTTGAATAGGTTTCCACGTACCTGAAATATAGACAGTCTCAGGAGTCTGGAGACGCCCCTTACCATCACTTTCTCCGTTCATAATTGCATTACCGCGAATGTAGTAATCACCACGGGCAGTAACGTGTGCTGAAGAGCGATAGGAAACGCCAAACCGCAAGTCTTCATTGGGACTGATCATCAAGCCTAAATTATAGGTAAACATCCAGTCAGAACCTTTATATTCAAATTGGCCGCCACCAATTGGAAGTCCACTTTTAATTTTGGAGTGTGTCCAAAGAGCAGAGACACCTCCACCAAGACTGATGTAATCGTTTACTTTCCAAGCAACATTCGGGTTAATATCAACAGTAGTCACAGAACCGCTAATACCACGCTGATTTTCCGCCCAATCACTTCCATAGCGAATTCTCATGCCATAAGGCGAAGTAATGGCTAAACCCAACCAAAGAGAATCGTTCACCTGATAAGAAAGAAAGGCTGCGGGAACTGTTGCGGGTTTGTCCCGGCCGTTTTCTCTCTCACCGTCAAGTCCCTTGTAGTCAATATCCAAAGAGACATAAGTGCCCGCAACGGTCGTCTGGAGACCATGCAGAAGTGTCATGCCGGCAGGATTGAAATGAATCGCAGAAACGTCATCACCGACGATACCGGCGCCGGCATGGGCACGGCCCATACCTGCCACGCTCTGTTCGGTCAGTTGGAAACCGGCTGCTGAAGCCGTGGATGCACACATAATGGCAGAAGAACAAAGGGCAGCCGCAACTGTCAACTCCCCAAAGGTTGAGTTCTTAATTGTCATAACGATATTTATTAACTAAATAAAAGCAAAAAGGAGAATGGCGTCATTTTGAAGAGGAACCATACATAAAAACGAGTGATTTTTTAGGTAGTTTCCCTAGGAAATCAATCTTTTCGAAAGGAAGCTTTCTGTTTTAAGAACTTTTCCGCTTGATTTTAAGACCTCCCTGTAATCTCAGAAAATCAAGCCCAGAATAAGAAATAACGCAGTTTTTTGATTAATTTTTAAACTCTTTTTACCTAAATAAAGGTACAATCTTTCCCGAAGACACGTCGCCGTCTATCTCTACGAAAGTTTTTATTAACGTTTCGATTTCCCGTTCGTCTTTCCTTTTTATTTAATCGAAAGCCGTTTTCCTAATGCTTATGGATAGAAAACTTCCCAATGACGGCAATACTTAAGAAACGCTGTTTATGGAACAAAAAAGAACACGTCGAACTTTTGATCCTTCATTTAAACATCATGCAGCTCTGCGAGTTGTAGAAGGCAAAGAAAAGGCGGCTGCCGTAGCTGCTGACTTAGGCATCAATATCGTTAGCCTATACAATTGGGTAAAAGATTACGAGAAAACTAAGGCAACGGCGATCGCAAACGCTCAGTCCCAGGCTGCACAAGCAGCTGAGTCCGCTCCGACAACACAAACCCCTGTAGAAACTTCCTCTCCTATTGAATCTCCGGTTGCTGAAGCCCCGAGAAGACCTAAACTCCAATTAAAGAAACGTCCGCCGGAACCTACGGAAGCAGCGGCTCCGACAGCTGTCACTCCGGCAGCAGCTGCCCCGGCACCTGTCAGTCCTGCACCGGCCGTTTCGATGCCCGCACCGGCGCCGACTTTCAGTAACGAGCCGCGAGTCTTTAGTCCGGCACCCGAACCTGCCGTTCAGGAAACTCGTTCCGCACCGGAAGTCAAAGAGCCTGCGTTTGAAACGCCCGCTTCACATTCCGAATTTTCTTCAAACAACAGCCGACGCGAAAACTTCCAGCAGCGTGACAAAGGAAACCGCAGAAACTCTCTCTTCCAGAGAACGATGCGCGGCCGAAATGCAAGTAAGAATGAAAAGGCCCTGCACGACTCGTTTATTCAGAGCGCCGTGGACAACGCCGTAGCTTCTGCTCAGGCCAAAAAAGCACAGGAAAATAAACCCCAGCTTCCCAAACACAACCCAAATATTTATCAGATTCCCGCCTACGACATGGAAAACGAACTTCCGGTGGATATGAACGCTGATGGTCAGGAAGCTGAAGAACCCAAATGGCCTGTCCCCTCTGCTTCTCAAGGTCGTTCTTGGAAAGTCATGCATGCTTTGGATCAGCGTCCGAATTACAAAGAAGAAAGCGCCAAATTCGGCTATGTCGATGAATTTGATCTGCCGGCGGAAAACCTTCCTGAAGTTTGGGCAATCCTTGATCTGATGCAGAAAAACGCAGATAAGCATGCTTTCGAGGAAATGGTTCACTCTAAGGATCTGAACGTTCCGCCCGAAGTTCTTGCAGATCCCCGCACCATGGTCATTTCAGGACCGAACGTCCCGAACAAGCCCTGGCTTCGCAAACCTCGTTTAAATCCGATCGCGGAAGACTTCTTCCAGACGACGCCGGATTATTCCAAGAGCGTCTATGAAACCTACGGCGGCATCACGCTTCGTCTTGCTAAGAACAGTACCGGCTCTCCGATTCTTCTCGTTGAACCCTCTCCGAACGGCGGCAAAGACGTCACCATCGATTTCTCCAAGTTTGACCGCTTCGTAGACGACTTCTACGGTGACTTCGTGCGTGACTGCAAGACGGTCATGATGAAGCAGAATCCTAAGGAATATCCGAGCTTAAATGCCTTTATTCGTATTCCTGACGAACCGATGTGGAACCCGAAACTTTGGGCAGGCGTCCGCACCTTCAATTGGAGAGACGGAGAATCTCTCTCTGAAGCCTGGATTCGCTACGCATATGATCAAAGAAGAAACAGCCGTCATCAAAAATATTTCTATCGCACTGACCGAGAGTAATTCTTCTTAAGCATTCGACAAAAATCCCGCTGCTGTGGCGGGATTTTTGTTGTTATCGGATCGGCGTTTTCTTGACCGAAATAATTCCGGCCTTCTCTCGCCAAGCTTCTATCCACCCGGTGAGTAAAACAGTATCTGCCACTTCTACCGTTAATTTAAACGTTCCGTCTCTTCTCTCTTCCAGCTTCTGCATCCGATTAAACGGTGTTTCTCTGAGAATCAAAGCTGTCTGACGGTTTTTAAATACCATCTCCAGCAATACCTTTTGTGCATTGCCGTAATTAAACGGACTTCTGTCAACGTACTGCTGCAGATCAAATCCCTTCGGCTCTTCAGCTATGAAAGAGGTCAGTTCAACTTTCTTTATGCGATGTAGTGCAAGGTTTCTGATCTGTGTCGTGTCTTCATAACAGCAGACTAAATACAACCTGACATCCTGCTGAACCAGTCCCAGCGGAGACACCCGCAGCTGCACCTCTTCTTCGTTCTCACTTTTGAAATAAACGATATCGAGTTTGACTTGTTTAAATAAGCCCTCGGAAACCTTATTAAATATCGAAGGACGGATCATCGGCGGGCAAAGCGGCAGACTTCCGCTCACAAAACGCACTTTGCTCAGCCACCGCTTCTCCGGCGAAGAGCCCGACGCTGTGTGCATGTAATTTTCTGCTGCATCAAAAAGATAGGACAGCGAATTGGTAAGATCGGGCGGCATTTGATAGCGCAAATGCTCTCGAGCAAGCAGAAGCAAGAGCGCACCGTCGGCGCCAAGCCCTACACGATCCAAGTCGTTGGAATTCAAAAGACGCCGGTATCCGAAGGGCTTCGATTTTCGTCGCACTGAACACCCATGTCGCTTTCAGACAAAGCCTTCAAATAACGTTGCAGAGTCCGGCGGCTTAATTCAAAGCCTGCCGCCGCGAGCTGCTGATGCAGGTCTGTCGTGGAAATTTTACGGTTCAGAGGAATCCGCTTCAGAACCTCCAGGAGCATTTTTGCTTCTTGAAGAGATGAAGTGTCTCGTGCCATGTATCTCTACTCCAAAAAAAGCTCCCGAGTATCAAACTGCGGGAGTTTTGTAGTTAACGCATCTGAAGATTATTTCTTCATGAGGTTTAATTTCTTCGCAATTTCTTCCTGGCTGTCGTACACAGGCTCATCTTTCTTAGGCTGAAGCTTGGTGTAAGAACCGTCGGAATTCATGACCCAGGCGTGGATGTTGTCCTTCAGCTGAGGAATGACGATCTGATTCATAACGTTATTGCGCAGGTTTTCCTGCAGAAGCGGCGTCAACACTTCGATACGGCCGTTCAGGTTACGCGTCATCAAGTCGGCACTGCCGAAGTACATCTCCTCATCTCCGTTGTTATGGAAGTAGTAGATGCGGGCATGTTCCAAAAGACGTCCGACGATCGAACGAACTGTGATCGTATCGGAAACGCCGGGCAAGCCGGGGCGCAGACTGCAGATACCGCGAACGATACATTCGATCTTCACACCGGCGCGGCTGGCTTCATAAAGAACCTTGACCATTTCATAGTCAACCAGTTGGTTGCACTTAATGATGATGTGGCCGTTGCCGTGCTTCTTGTGCTGCTCGATTTCGCGGCGAATCAGCTTGGTGATGCCGGGACGCAGCGTGTGCGGAGACACTAGCAACTTGCGGTAATGGCTGACCAAACCGTAGCCGGTCATCACATTAAACAGATCTTGGACATCATCGTTGATGTCTTTATTAGCCGTGAAGAGACCTAAGTCAGTATAGATCTTGGCAGAAGCAGCGTTGTAGTTGCCGGAACCGATATGCGTGTAGCGCTCGAGCTTGCCTTTTTCGCGACGAACCACGAAGCAAAGCTTAGCGTGGATCTTGAGGCCGGCAAAACCGTACACAACGTTGACACCGTTGCGTTCCATCTCTTCGGCCCAGTTAATGTTCTGTTCTTCGTCGAAACGAGCTTTCAATTCGACGACAGCGGTCACCTGTTTGCCGCGGCGGCGTGCTTCAAGCAAAGCCTTGGCAACGGGAGAGTCGCTGCCGCAGCGGTAAAGCGTCTGCTTAATTGCGACAACATTCGGATCCAGCGCGGCCTGCTTTAAGAACTCCAGCACGCAGTTGAAAGAGTCATACGGATGGTAGACAAGGATATCGCGTTTGCGGATCTCGTCGAAGCAATTGCGGCCCGGTTCAAAAGCCTTTGGTGTCTTGGGATGATCAGCCGGATACTTCAGAGACGGGCGATCGATCTTCATCATGCGGCCGAATTCGGAGAAGGCCAGCGGAACACGGCAGCGATAGAACTGGTTCGGATGGAGATCCAGATGTTCATACAGGAAGTCCTGAAGACGCTGCGGCATGCCCTTTTCAATTT
>ERZ825324.4453-NODE-4453-length-11648-cov-3.502200_pt1 | contig 11648 bp, 7 predicted proteins | sample MGYA00519859_ERZ825324 | MGnify/ENA primary metagenome ERZ825324 (study PRJEB31778, sample SAMEA3449198) | human gut metagenome | biome: human gut; feature: human-associated habitat; material: faeces | place: United Kingdom | collected 2010/2012 ... | reverse complement strand
GAAGGTTCATTTTTCTCATGCTTATTTCCCTCCGTTCTGAATCTGTCCGAAGGCGGCAAAGGCGTCGCTGATGGCCAGCTCCTGCAGCTGCTGGGCGGTCTGCGCCGCCGCGCCGCTGTTGCCGTCCGTGCCGCTGTCCAGATAGAAGCAGTTGCTGATGCTGCTGTTGGCGCCCGGGGCGATAGCGCCGGTATTGGTGCCGGTAACGGCGCCGCTGTTGTAGCAGTTGGCCACCGTGCCCACGAAGCCGCCGCCGTAATAGCCGCGGATACCGCCGCCTGCATAGCTGCCGCCGTTGATGCTGCCGGTGTTGTAGCAGTCGCTGATGTTTACCTTACCGGTGTTGCCGCCGCTGATGCCGCCGGCCCGCTCCTTGCCGCTGATGTCGCCGGTGTTGTAGCAGGCGCTGATGGTGACCACGGTGCTGCTGCTGTGGTTCTTGCCCAGGATGCCGCCGCCGTTGGCGCCGCCGCTGACGGCCACTTCGCTGCCGCACTCCGTGATGGTCACGGTGCTGCCCTTGGTGCGGGCCACAAGGCCCGCCGCGTCGCCGCTGCTGCTGTCGGTGCCGGCGGCGATGCCCTGCACCACCACGCCGCGGATCTCCGCGTCCTTCACCACGCCGAACAGGCCCGCGTACCGGGTCTCCGCCTTCATGCGGGACACCGTATGACCCTGGCCGTCAAAGCGGCCCGTGAACTCATGGAAATCTGCGCCGATAGGCGTCCAAACGCCATCGCCCAGGTCGATGTCCTCCGTCAGGACGGCGTATAGCCTGGTGCCGCCGTTCCCTGCGTTCACCGTCTGGGCCAGCCATGCCAGCTGCTCGCCGTTCTCGATCTCGTAGGGGCTGGTCTCCGTGCCGTCGCCCACCTCCGGCGCCGTGACGGTCTGGCCGTCCCAGGCGGCGGAGGGCTCCAGCGTCACCGACACCGTCACATCTCCGCTGACCTTCAGCGTCTGGCTGACCTTGGCGTAGCCCTTGGCCCGCACCGTGTAGGTGTAGGTGCCGTCGGGCAGCCGATAGCTGCCGTCCTGCTCTGCCGCCACGGTCTTGCCGTTCCACTGCACCGTCACCGCCGCGCCGGCGTCCTCGGGCGTCACGCTGAATCGGACGGTGCGCTTTTCCACCGGCGTCAGCGTGATATCCTTCCGGGCCGCGCCGCTGACCTCGATGTTGCCGCTCTCATCGGCATAGCCGAAGGCGAACGCCGTGTAGCTGTATGTACCCTCCGGCAGGCGGAACGTCCACACGTTTCCGTTCTGCTTGCCCTTTGCGCCGTCGATGCGTACCTCCGCATCCTCCGGCGTCACGGTAAATGTCACCTCATACGTGGTGATCTGCCACGTCAGGATGGGATAGCCCCCGTTGATGCTCTTGGCGTCCTGCATGAACGCCTCGCCCAGCGCCGCAGCGCTGTCCAGCGTTTTCAGCTGCTGCTCCGTCACCTTCACAGCCTTGCTGTCGCCGACGCTCAACGTGTCGGGGTAGTAGCAGTTGGCCACCACCGTCGAACTGGAGTTCACCTTGCCGAACACCGCGCCCGCGCCGCTGCCGGTAACGCTGCCCGCGGCATAGCAGTTCTTCACCGATGCGTAGCGGCTGTCCACATACGCGCTGATGCCGCCGGAGTACCAGCCGCCGCCGGTGATGGTGCCGGTGCTGTAGCAGTTCTCCACTGCCACCTGGCCGCTGATATTGGCCGCGATGCCCGCCGCGCGGTGGCCTTCGGAGGTCACATCCCCCACATTGCCGCAGTTCTTGATGAACTTTTCGGCGCTGCTGGACCCGCCGGCCACATAGCCCACGATGCCGCCCACATACTGGCCGCCCTTGACGGACGCCCTGTTCAGGCAGTTCTCCACGCCGCCCGTGGTGCCGTATAGCTGGCCCACGATAGCCGCGATGCCGTATCTGCTGGAATTGCTGGTGACCTCCACGCGGCCCTCCACCGTCACATTCCGGACGGTGCCGCCGTTGACGGTGCCGAACAGGCCGTAGTCCATGGGCGTGCTGCCGGTGACGTACAGGTTCCGGATGGTGTACCCCTGCCCGTCAAAGGTACCCTTGTACGCTTTGCCGGTGCCATTTCCGATGGGCGTCCACGCCTCATCGCCCAGGTCGATGTCATTGCACAGCACCGCGCTGAAGCTGGTGCCGTCGGACACACCGGCGTTCACCTGCTGGGCCAGCCACGCCAGCTCGCTGCCGCTGGTGATCTGGTACACGCCGTCCACTGCGGCGGGCTCGCTGATGTCGCCCGCGCCCTCCCAGGCGGACTTGGCCGTCATGGGGATGGTCACGCTCCGCGTCCCGCTCTCGCTGACGCCCGTCAGGTCCACGGTACCGCTCTGCTTGCCGTAGTTGGCGCTGCGGAAGCTCCAGTCGTAGGCGTAGCCTGCGGGCAGGCGGAACGCCATGCCGTCGGAGCCTTCCTCCGCCGCCATGTCCCGCTCACCGGTGCGCACCGTCAGCTTCCCGCCGTCCACATCGGTCTTGCCGTCCGCATAGGCGAACGTCACTGTGACCACCGGCTTCTCCGCCAGCACCACCGGCTCCTGTGCGTCGCCGCTGACGGTGACGCTGTCCTGCACCGCCGCGTAGCCGAAGGCGGAGACGCTGTAATAGTAGGTGCCCGCCGCCAGGGTATACGCCGTGCCGCTGTCCGCCGCGATCAGCGCCGTCCGCGCCTCATCGCCGTACAGCGAGAACTGTGCGTCCGCCGGCGTCAGCTGGAACGCCACACGGTACACCCGCGTCCACACGGCGTACAGGTCGGTGTCCTCCGTAATGGTGATACTGCCCTTGTCGGCGTAGGCCACCGCGCCGTCCGGCGTCGTGGCCCAGCCCTCAAAGCGGTAGCCGTCCCGCTGGAACGTATTGGCCTGCAGCGTGCCGCTGCCGAACACGCCCTGCTGCACCGTGGTCTCCGTGCCGTCGTTGGCATGGAAGATCACCTGCGCCGGCAGCGAGGCCTTGAAATTGCTGAGCCACATGCAGTTGCTGCCGCTGCTGGCCCAGCCGCGGTAATAGGAGATGGTGATGACGTCACCGGCGTTGGCCTGCACGGTGGCCGTGCCGCTGTCCGTCCCTTTGACGATCTCTGCCCCGCTGCTGCCGTAACTGCTGTACGTATACAGCGTCTTGCTGCCGTTCTTCACCTCCATGCCGCTCTGGCTGGGGCCGCTGAGCCGGTAATCGAAGGACAGCTCCGCCGCCTTCAGCATCGTCACCGTCAGCGTCGAGCGTGTGTAGCTGGCCGAGCTGTTGCCGGATTTCAGCTCCTCGCCGTCCCTGACAAAGCCCCGCGTGGCCGCGTTGGCCACGGTGGCGATGCCCTCCCACTCGTCGAAAAAGCCCTCCAGCTCCGCGTCGGCGGCGCTTCCCGCCAGCGTGGACACACTGTACCGTCCGGTGTCCTCACTGCTGCGGTAGACGTCCTCCGCCCACACGCCGGTAGGCAGCATGCTGGTAAGCATCAGCACCACCAGCAGCCACGATACCACTCGTTTCTTCATGTCTCTGTCTCCTTTTATCTGTAAATTTTCTGTCTTATAAGAGAAGGAGGCGGAAGGGGTCGGCAAACCCCTCCCGCCCTTATGGAAAGCGGACGGCTTGCGCCGTCCCGACTTGACTGCGGGCGGATGACGCCCCTCCCGCGAAAAACCGGCCTCCCTGACGGGACAGCCGGCGCATTTGCCGCAAAAAAAGGCCGGTCCGTCCCTGTCGGGATGGTCCGCGCCCACTTCTGCTCTCTGCCACAACGAAGAAGCGCCGCTGTGTACCTGTTCTCCGCCGTGCAATTCTCCTGCCCTAACGCCCCGAGGCTGCCGCCTCCCGTACATGACCTACCTTCTCAGGACATCCGTCCCAATGGCTGCTGTTCACCACACGGCGTCTCCGCCGCTTTGGTCACTTCCTTGCGTTTACAGTGCCGTCCGCAGAGGGTCTTACCCCTATTTCTTCAAAACTGCCGCCTGACCGTTTCCGGCCGTTACGGCGCGCAGCCACACGTCGTCACAGAACACGTTATCCACTTGTCGGTCCGGCATCTGCCGAACCATTTATACTATATACGGTTTTCCGCCTCTTGTCAACGGCGGCGCTCGCCAAAAGCTGCCAAAACCCGCGAAAAAACAGGACAGGGACGCACCTGCCGTGCGTCCCTGTCCTGTTTTCAGGAAGGAAACTTTTCGCTGTTACCTCATAATATGTGCGCTCACTCCGCCAGGTACTTCAGCGCGATGGCGCTCATGGCCGCCGTGCCGGACTTGAGTACGTCCTCGTTGAACACGATCTTGCCATTGTGCAGGGAAACCATCTCCTTGCCGCAGCCCGCGTCGGTCATCATGAACGCCGACGGCGTGTTGGTGAGCTTGCCGAAGAAGCTGAAGTCCTCGCTGCCGGAGAAGGGGCGGTCGAGGTGGGTCACCTTGTCCGCGCCCAGCTCCTCCGTGACCGCCTGCTCCACCAGATCGATCATGGCGCCGTCGTTGTACTGGAGGGCGTAGCCCTCCTCCAGCCGCACCTCGATGTCGCAGCCGAAGGCGAACCCGATGCCCTTGCAGATCCGGTCAATCTCCTCGATGGCGGTATCCCGTGCCGTGTCGCTGAAGCTGCGCAGCACCGCCACCATCCGGGCCTCGCCGGCGGTGATGTTCACCGCGTCGCCGCCGGACATGGTGCCCACCGTCAGCACGGCGGAGTCCATGGGGTCGATACGGCGGGACACCACCGTTTGCAGCGCGGTGATGAGATATCCCGCGCAGGCAATGGCGTCGTGGGCGGTGTGGGGTGCGGAGCCGTGGCCGCTCTTGCCGTGTACGGCGATGTGGAACAGATCCACCGCACTGGTGAAGTACCCCTTATAGAGCTGCATCCGGCCCACCGTGTCATTCTCGGAGGGGCAGACATGCTGGCCGAAGATGGCGTCCACATGGGGGTTCTCCATGACGCCCGCCGCCACCAGCGCCCGTGCGCCGCCGGGCATGGTATCCTCGCTGGGCTCAAAGATGAACTTCACCGTACCCGCAAAGGAGTCCCGCATATGGCACAGGGTCTTGGCCGTGCCCAGCAGCATGGTGGTGTGCAGGTCGTGGCCGCAGGCGTGCATGACGCCCTCCGTCTGGCTGGCAAAGGGCACGCCGGACTCCTCGTGGACCGGCAGCGCGTCGATGTCGGCGCGGAGCGCCACGCACTTGCCGGGTCCCTTGCCGCCGTGGAGCAGACCCACCACTGCGGTGGGCAGGGGCTGCTGGATCTCGTCCATGCCCATCTTCTCCAGTTCCCGCCGGATCAGGGCGCTGGTGCGCACCTCCTGCATCCCCACCTCCGGATGGGCGTGGATGTCCCGCCGGATGGCCACCAGCTCGTCGAAAATACGATCTACATACGTCTTGATCTCAGACATTTTCACTACCTCACTTCTGAATATCCGCTTAGCTTACAGCCAGCCGCTCATCACGCCGGCCACCAGCACGGAGGTGATGGATACGGTGACCATACCGGCCACCAGCATCTTGGGCATGATCTGGGCGTTGATGGCAGCCCGCTCCTCGGCGTTGGCGCCGGTGGACTCGGACACTTCGTTGGAGATGATGACGGTTCCCGGGAAGCCGAACAGGCAGGAGCTGCCGATGGCCATGGACATCTGCCAGCTGTAACCGAAGATCTTGCCCACCAGAATAGACACGACGGAGAAGGCGATGGTGCCGATGACTACGCACACCAGCAGAGGCACCACCATGCCGCCCACCATCTCAGGGGTGGCGGAGGCCAGATTGGTGAAGATGGACAGGGTGATGATGGGCATCACGATGCCGGTGGCGTGGGCCTTGCCCAGCGCGTCCTCATCCAGGAAGCCCAGCTCCTTGCACAGCACGCCGAAGATCAGGCACCACACCAGCTTGTTGATGGCGTCGTGGAACAGGCTGGACACCCACACGGACAGCAGCGCCACCAGAATGACCTTGGCGATGATGGCGTTGGGGGTGTTGTACTTGTCGGGCAGCGCGGGGATCAGCTTCTTGCGGCCCGCAGCAGCAGCCTGCACGGCGCCGGCGGCGGTGTCTACCTGCAGTTCACCGGCGTCGATCTGCGCCTTGATGCGCTTGGCCTCGCTCTTGAGGCACAGGGAGGCCACGGGGTAACCCACGAAGCCCTGAGCGCACATGACCAGCGTGGCAAATACCGCCAGATCGGGGAGGTTTGCCTTGTTGGCCATGTCCTGCATGGTCAGCGTGGCCACCACGCCGCCGGACAGAATGGGAGCGCCCACCAGCGCGAAGCCGCGGTCAACGATCAGCTGGCCCAGGAAGAATACCGCGGCGGAGATGGCGATGCAGGCCACGGCGGCAATGATGACGGTGCGCCACTGTGCGCCGAAGTCACGGAGCTTGATGGTGGTGCCCAGGTGTACCAGCAGCATGGTCACCAGCAGGCCGGCCATGCTCAGCAGCGTGGAGTCGGCAAACATGGTGGTGGGGAAGATGCCTGTCCAGAAGCCGGCCAGGAACACCACGGACGCTACCAGCAGCATGGATACAATGGCTTTTGTTTTGGCGGAGATCATGTCTCCGATGGCGAACACCACAAAGATGACCGCCGCAGCTAAGATCGCATTCATTTTGATTTTCTCCTTTTCCGTTTGTGATTTCCGTTTATCTCTAAACTCTGCCAATAAAGAAAGCGGCCCCGCCTGAACGACGAAGCCGCTTATCGACCCTTGTGAGGAGATCGAACCACGTATGTCATTTCAGCCGGTATCCATTCTGGTCGCCGTAATAATAGGCGCACCAAAAGTAGCCCCGATAGCAGGAGCTGTTACCGGCATAGTTATAGGAGGCGGCCTGGAGCTTGCCCATGTCGCTGCGGACCATATCCTGCTGCATCATGTGACGGGTCATGGCTGTCTCCTTTCCGCCGGCACTGGACCGGCACTACTCATTGTGCTGATTTTAGGACTTTAAGGCGCAAAAGTCAATTGGGCATAGTCACAGCATTCTCCCCCTATTTTTCGCTGTTTTTGTCGATACCGCACATAGACGCGTCGTGAATGGTCACGTATAATAATACGAAAGCGTGGATGCCGTCAGGGCGAGGCTCTGTGCGTCCGCGGGAAGTGCCGAAGGAGAAGCGTATGACCGTTCGCATCCAGACCAACTGTACCTGTTGTCTGCCCGCCTGCTGTGCGGGCCTGGTCTGCTGCGCCCATTTCCGTCATACGATCTCTGCCGAGTAACGCGGCTCCTGCCGCGGCCACACCGTATTCTTTGAGGACGGTGGGAGATGTGTGACATCTCCCACCGTCCTTTTTTATTTTGGAGGGTTCAACATGAGCAATACCGCAGAAATTGCACGCGCCATGGCAACGACCATGGAAAATGCGGCCATACCTATGTACGGGAAAAAGCTGCGTCTGCCGGACCGCAGCGCCATCATCGCCCTGCTCAAGGAGCTGCGGCGGCTGTTCTTCCCCGCCTATTTCGGGGACCCGCAGCTGATGGCCCTTCCGGCAGAGAACTATGCCGCGCTGCTGCTGGAGCGCATCGAAACGGGGATGACGGCTCAGATCGCCCTGGCTCTGCCGGACGGCGAGATGGCTCAGGCCGCCCAGATCACCGAGTCCATCATGGCGGAGCTGCCCCGCATCCAGCAGATGCTGCTGACGGACATCGAGGCCACCTTCGACGGCGACCCCGCCGCCGCCAACAAGGAGGAGATCATCTTTGCCTACCCCGGCCTGTTCGCCATCTTCGTCTATCGCATCGCTCACGAGCTGTACCTGCGCCACGTGCCCATGATCCCGCGGATCATGTCGGAGTACGCCCACAGCCGCACCGGCATCGACATCCACCCCGGCGCTCAGATCGGTCCCTGGTTCTTCATTGACCACGGCACCGGCATCGTCATCGGCGAGACCTCCGTCATCGGCAGCCACGTCAAGCTGTACCAGGGCGTGACGCTGGGCGCGCTGTCGCCTCGGGCGGGCCACGCCAGCCTGCCGGGCAAGCGGCACCCCACCGTCTGCGACGACGTGACCATCTACTCCGGCGCGTCTATTCTGGGCGGTCAGACCGTCATCGGCGAGCACACCGTGGTGGGGGGCAACGCCTTCCTCACCAGCTCCGTGGCCGACAACACCCACGTGGTCATCCATGCGCCGGAGATGGTTTTCAAGAACGCCTGAGGGTATAACTATTCATTTTCCACGCTTTTTCTTGCATAAATAATTTCCATCAGGAAGTATTTTACTTCCTGATACGCCTCATCCGGAATTCATGAGGAAATCACCGGCGGACGCGGCCCTTTTGCGGGCGGTGCCCGCCGGTTTTCTGTCCATTTCGGCAAATCTGCTGCCGAATTTTTGTGTACTTCGCGGAGCGCCGGCGGACACACGTTTCTTGCCTTCGCCGCCGTATCTGTATTATAATGTGTACAGAAGCATGTGAGGAGGCGCTTGTATGGAACGCATCAGTAAGGAAAACTACTATCTGGACATCGCCGAAACGGTACTGGAGCGGGCCACCTGTCTCCGGCGGGTGTACGGTGCCATCATCGTCAAGAACGATGAGATCATCTCCACGGGCTACAACGGCGCGCCGCGGGGCCGCCGGAACTGCGTGGACATGGGCTTCTGCACCCGCGAAGCCATGCAGGTGCCCAGAGGTCAGCGGTACGAGCTGTGCCGCAGCGTCCACGCCGAGGCCAATGCCATCATCTCCGCCAGTCGGCGGGACATGGTGGGCAGCACCCTGTACCTGGTGGGCCGCGATGCCCGGACCGGCGCGCTGCTGGGAGACGCCACCAGCTGCGCCATGTGCCGCCGTCAGGTCATCAACGCCGGCATCAGCCGCGTCATCATCCGCCGGACGGAGGCGGAGTTCCAGGTAGTGGACGTGACGGACTGGGTCCGGCAGGAGGACGACGTGCCCGCCTTGTAGGGCGCGAAAAGCCGTACATCCGGCCTGCGGCGCAAGTGCCGCCTGGCCTGATCGCGCCAGTGCGCGGCGCGGAAGCGTCTGCGCTCCGGCGGCAAAATACAACTGAAAAAGGAGAATGTGTGATGTTGAACGACTCTAAGATCGCCGCCTACACGGCGATCCTGCGGGAGGAGCTCCTGCTGGCTACCGGGTGTACAGAGCCCATCGCCGTCGCGTACTGTGCCGCAAAACTGCGCGAGGTGTTGGGCGGAAAACCGGAAAAAGTGCTGGCCGAGGTCAGCGGAAACATCCTGAAAAACGTGAAATCCGTGGTGGTCCCCAATACGGCGGGCCGCCGCGGCATCGACGCCGCCATCGCCGTGGGCATAGTGGCAGGCGACGCCGACGCGGAGCTTCAGGTCATCGCCAACGTGACGGAGGAGGACACGGCGGCCATCCAGGACTATCTGGACCGGACGCCCATGGAGATCACCTGCCCTGAAACGCCCTGCCTGCTGGACATCAAGCTGACGGGCTGGCTGGGCGGGCACAGCGCCTGCGTCCGCGTGGCCAATAATCACACCAATATTATTTACATGGCACGGGACGGGCAGGTCCTGAAGGAGCTGCCGGTGAACGGCAACGCCGAGGATCATCTCCAGGACAAGTCCGTGCTGAACGTCAAAGACATCATCACATTCGCTGAAACCATACCCATAGACGTGATACGGCCCACGGTGGGGCGGCAGATCGAGAAGAACACCGCCATCGCCGCCGAGGGGCTTCGAAACAGCTGGGGCGCTAATATCGGCTCCACCCTGCTGCAGGGCGGGACGGACTGGGCCACCCAGGCACGGGCCTGGGCCGCCGCAGGCTCCGACGCCCGCATGAACGGCTGCGAGATGCCGGTGGTCATCGTGTCCGGCTCCGGCAACCAGGGCATCACCGCCTCCGTACCCGTGTGGAAATACGGGCAGCTGATGGGGGCCGACGAGGAAAAGATCCTGCGGGCCGTGTGCCTCAGCGACCTCATCACCATCCACCAGAAAACCGGCATCGGACGGCTCAGCGCCTACTGCGGCGCGGTGTCTGCCGGTGTGGGCGCGGGCTGCGGCATCGCATGGCTGCGGGGCGCGGACTATGAGGGCATCTGCCACACGCTGGAGAACGCCGTGGCCATGATCTCCGGCTGCATCTGCGATGGGGCCAAGGCCAGCTGCGCCAGCAAGATCGCCATGGGCGTAGACTGCGGCATTCTGGGCTACAACATGTACCGCAACGGCGACAACTTCCGCTCCGGCGACGGCATCGTGGGCGACGATGTGGAGGACACCATCCGCCACGTGGGTGTGCTGGCCACGGAGGGTATGCGGGAGACGGACCGCGTGATCCTGAAGATCATGACGGAGTGAGGAACGCCGCGCGGCGGCAGAAAGCATAAAAAGGAGGACCACCCTGCGGGTGGTCCTCCTTTTTACCGGGGTGCGGGGAACGCGCCTGCGCAGCGCGGAACTCTCCCCGCTGGGGACATGGCGGAAACATGAGCGGGCCGTCGGGGACGCCGGCCCCTACGGGGTGCGTCTATCTGGGTGCGCCGGTATTCGGGAAACCGCCGATATGGACGCAACAGTCCCGCTGCACGATAACAGACCGGCGCGTCTCCGCGCGGTGCGTGGGAGCGGCAGCGGGGATGGGGGTACAAGCGATTCGATGCGGAACCTTTTTGTACCGTGGTTGGAATCGGACAAGGGAAATCCAAAAACCGTTGGTTTTTGGCGGCGTTCTTTTCCATATTTCTTTCGCTGTTGAAAGAAATATGACCGCCGGCGGCATAGAGAAAAAGGTTGTCGGGCCGCTGCGGCCAAAAGTGACCCGCGCCCGGGAGCGCGGAATATTCCCGCCGGAGGGAGCGATCCAAGCGCCGCCGGTGGCGGATACAGCGAGGTGAGCGAGTGGCCGCGGTCAAAATTTCAAGCGCCCGCCGTCAGGCAGCGCAGAAATTTCGGGCACCGCAGCAGTGTTCCTTTTCGAACATAAATCGGGACGCCGGCCCCTACGGGGTGCGTCTATCTGGGTGCGCCGGAAAATGCGGACGGGGTGCGGGACGAAAAAAGCGAGATCAGCCGTCGATAGAACGAGGTGCGCGATAGGCGTCGGGGGTGGTGAGAGCAGGAGATGCCATAGCGCGGGAACAAAATAGGAATATTCTGCTTTTCCACTTCTTTCATTCTCGGAAACGTTTTCGGCGCAAAGCACTATGTTTGCTGAAAAATGGCGATTTTTAACGGGTCTGTATGCGGCGTTAACGAAATCTGTACTTTTTAGAACGTTTATTAGCGCCAATTTTATGAAGATAGTGTTACCATATGAACATCAAGTTTCGACAATCCGGATGTCGAAAGGAAATCTCGTAAAGGAGTGTGTTTTTGTGACAACATTTATCATTGGTCTTGTCATCCTGCTGGGCGGCGCGGCCCTGTACGGCCGCTTCTGCGAAAAGGTTTTCGGACCGGATGACAGAAAGACTCCGGCGTACACCAAACAGGACGGCGTGGACTACGTGCCCATGCGCGGCTGGAAGAACAGCCTTATCAACCTGCTGAACATCGCTGGCACCGGCCCCATCCTCGGACCGATCCAGGGCATCCTGTTTGGGCCCATCGCGTTTTTGACCATCCCCATCGGCAACGTCATCGGCGGCGCCATGCACGACTATTTCTCCGGCA
>ERZ825324.4450-NODE-4450-length-11657-cov-3.168678_pt1 | contig 11657 bp, 9 predicted proteins | sample MGYA00519859_ERZ825324 | MGnify/ENA primary metagenome ERZ825324 (study PRJEB31778, sample SAMEA3449198) | human gut metagenome | biome: human gut; feature: human-associated habitat; material: faeces | place: United Kingdom | collected 2010/2012 ... | reverse complement strand
CGAAATGCCCCGGATTATCGGAAAGCGACTCTATCAGAAACCGGCGGATATCGCCGCACAGCCCCGTAAGCTCGTCGACCGACATGCCGCGCATATCGGCCGGATCGTTCACGCGGCTCAACAGCGGATACAGCTCCCTGTCGGGAGCTTTACGGCTTTCGTCGGCCGCCACCGTGAGAGTCTTGTCGTTTGCCTCGCACATATTTCTTATATAAAGGCACAAACACGATGATGGCCGATGCCACGAGTATGAAAGCCACGCGCAGGGTGAACCGCTGCGACGTCACTACCACGAAGCACAGCGCCACCCACAGCACGATGATACACGTAAGCCTGAATATGTCGGTACCCTTCATGATGAATTTAGTTGTATGGCAAAGTTAGCAAGTATTCTCCGCATACGAAAATTTTTCGCCCCTTTCTCGCAGCGAAAGGCCGGCCGCCGGATACCGGCGGTCGGCCTTTCGAACTCATATTACCCTCCGTAGAGAGATGCCTTGGAGGCCTCGACAGTCTATGATCTCTCCGTATCGAATCTGTCTTACCAATTAATCTTTATAGGGCGTACAGAGCAGCCATAACTGTTACTTGACGCACCATTTATCCTGATATAGACCTCCTTTGGTTTGGACGTTTCATAATATAGTTTTCTGTCATCAATATAAGTTATCACAACCTGTCCCGTCCAGTTGTTATAATAGGGAGCATACTTTTCTAAACACATTGTTTTATACGCTTCATCTGTTTGATCCTCTGTTTGTTGTGGTGCACCTTTAAGATAACGCTGAAAAGTCGAAGAAGACAGGAATGTCAATCTCGCATGTGCCGGGCGACACTTCCTTTCGAAGTATGCTATACACCCTTCCTTACCAGATCCAAAATCATATAGTCCGGTAGAAGGAAACACAATGGTCTTACCATTGTCATCCAATGCACTCCAACCATTGCCATTGCCATTGTGTTTTTTCAAATTTACAGTAACATCAGTCTTTTCATAATTATATTGACCACCCTTCCCCATAAAAGTAAATGCATTGCCATTAGGCACACAAAAACCTGCCGGACAAGGATCATAAATAGTCTTTGTCGGGCGATGCGACACAACTTTACTAACTTTATCTTTACTACCGTCAAAAGGTTCTTCTGCTATTATATCGGGCATCTCTGAATCCCAATAATTCATCAGAGTGCTTTTGCTATCAACTTTAGATCCATTATGCCAATGGCGCTTCCAGTAATCATCTATCGAATTTGCCTTATCGGGGTTCTTATCATCATGCATAAAAAACGCGTACGGCATCTGTATACTCTCTCCGATGGTCTTACCATCAACATCATAATCTACCCTTTCAAACTTATACTCACCGGGATAATACGGTTTATTATCCATGTCGTAATGCAATCGCTGTTTGTCAGTCGTTCCATCTATTACTACTTTTGCTTCATCGCTACCTCTTTGGATAGTCGCTTCATTCCATATGCCAGGAAGAATAGGATCCTTACGCCCCCACTGGTAATACGTGTTATCTCCAGCTTTGGATGCTTCTATGTAGTATTGTTCGAATTTTTCATTAGACTCATATTCTTTTGACTTACCGTCAGGCAATTTCACTTTTATCTTAAGTTTATAGGTTCGAGATTCACTGTCTGCATCATGCGGATCGCAGTAGCCAAGATTGTGAGGAGCTAATATATACGGTTTATCTTTATCATTATCATATTTGGATGTGCAAGTATGGAGATTATCGTCTCCCCAATTCTTATCCGTGACCCAGATATGCCAGCTCCACATAATCTTGTCCGCTGCATTTCTAACGGCGATCACAGCATTTCCCTGATTTATCGCTTCTTTATCTACCTGAAAACAAACCTTTTTACCGTCTTGATCCACACTGATCTCCCTCACAAGATCAGGCGAATCCTGCCATACCAATACAGCGTCCTTTACCCCGGATATATAGGGAAAACCTGAGTAATCTTTGACAGGCTGGTCATCGTAGCCCACAAAGTGCTCCAGCACCATCTCTCTGGGATTGTTATAAGTATAATCTATCTTATCTTCCGGCTTCGCTATGTTATTCTTATCGGTATAATATGCTTTATTACCGTTTTTACTATTCAATGCATTGCCGTAAACCATCGGGAATGAATAGTAACCCGGAGCATTGACCATGTAGCAGTTGGCAGTTTCGCCTCCCTTGCTGAGGTCGTAATAAGAGCCGGCAGATCCTTTTGCAGAATTTGAATACAGATTCTCCCGCATCTCATTGAACACCCCCCTCGGCTCAAGAATAATACTCCCGACTCTATATTCGCCGGCATCTTCTGAAGCCGAAGTTGTAGCTACGTTGCGCTCTTTCCATCCGGCAGATTTCCATTCGCCATCATTGAGTGAATAGCTCACTTCCTCTATTTCCAACCGGACTTTGGCCTCATCCACTCGACTGCTTGATTCATCAAGCTGATATACGTTGGCGTAAGCATGGATTTTGAACTCCGGTATATATCCGCTCGTCGGCACCTTCTGCTCTTTCGTGATCGGCGTCTTGTTGCCGCCTATACTCGTATCGTTTGTAGGCTTTACTACCTGGAAATCGAAGTCGACGACTGGATCCACATGAATTCCTGTGGTATTTATGGAATATGCGACGCGAGTGCCCGCTTTCCATTCAGAGTTCCCTCCAAGCGACGCAGTCAGCGTCCGCTCTTTGCCGGAAAGAGCATCTATGAATTTTATGGTAAGCGTCGATGAAGCGTCGAGCTTCTGCGGTATCATCAGCAGCGTCAGATCGCCGGTTTCTCCCACGATCTCCTGCCCCGGGGCAGTATTCTGCGTGCCGGCACCATCTTCAAGCTTCTTGTCAAGCGTTATGGTATAGTCTTTTTTGGAATCGCTACAAGTCCATTTGCCCGGATCTGTAAGGTTCGTTGGGAATGTATATCTCCCTTGGGACTGTATATTGGAAAAACTCACTTCTTTAACGGTACCAGCGAGCATGTTGTCGCCGGTTTTGACTGTTACGGCAGTCAGAGCATGTCTGAAATTCAGCGTCACATTTCCTCCTTGACTGCCATCACAGTCAGCTATGGCAGTAAGAAGATCCACCTGTTTGTTAACATCATCAGCCAAAACGAAATCAAGCTCCGGCACCCCTTTTACATCGGCATCGCCATGCAAGCTGAGAGATCCCTGATCCGATTTCACATCGGCTCCATATGGTGCATATGCATAAAATCTCACTCTTCCTGAACCCATCCATTCGAGTTTATTATCCGTCGGCTGCCAGAAATCATTGCTTTTGGTCATTTTGATGTTGCGGGCAAAATTCGTTGTCCATCCAGAAGCATCGAAATCATTCTGCGAACCGGTATAGCATATTGCCGACAGTCCGAAACCGCTGTAAAAATTTTCCTCGCTGATTACAGCGCCGCGTGAAGCCGGCATTTCCACTACAGAATCAGGCACCGAGCTGACAGCCGTAATGAGATAAAGCTGCTCCTCACAGTCACTGTCGAGCTTCACTATCGACACATCCTCTATAGCTTCTGCCCGCGATTTCCCGTCCGTCCACTTCTCAGGAACACTCACCTGAAATGCCAGGGTAGCATCTCTACCGTTTTTGAACTGATCAAACGTATCGTCATTGCAGCCGGTCACAGCAAAATATGCCGCGCATATAGCGAGCGCGCGGCATATTGCTGTGAATCGTAGCTGTGAAACGCGTGTTTTTCGCATATTCACTAATTAGTTAGGTCTATTACATATTTTTGTCGGACGACGCTTCAGTCCATGTATCCACGGTCACCTCGAATTTGATGGGATCGTTGAGTACATGATCTCCCTCTTTTTTCTCATCGTCAGGGCGAGAAATCACATTCTCTGTCGGGAAGCCAGGGCCGGGCGTCGGAGGATAGAGGCCTGCACCGCTGCTTTTACCGCAGAACTCAAGAGTATATGTCACTTTCTTTCCGGGAAGCCAGTCCTTGAGGTCAAGGCTCACGCAAGTATATCCATACGTATCGGGATCATAAGTATCGGCTTCAGGAAAAAGCTGATGAAAATGGTCAGTTCCATCACTCCAAACCGGCCCTGTTGCTGTATTGCCGCTGCCAGCGTCACCACTTTTATGATAAGAACCGGGATGCTTGGCCTCAACACGGCAGAGCAAAAGGATATACGCGCCTTGATTTTTTACTACATTATTATCAAATGTTATACCTTTCGTTTCCGGCTGCGGAATAAGCATCAGACTCGTATTGTCTGATCCACCTATAAGATCTGTTGCTGATGAGGTCAACAATTCCGGTGCTGAAAGCACCACTCCATATGATGCGGTTCCATCCTGGCCCGTCCAATTCATATAGCCGGCATCAGCCTGAATCTTGTCACCTTCAGCCTGAGCTACAGCTCCGCCGCCGGATACTTTTGGATCCTTAAACGATAAGGTTCCCTTAGCCTTGGCATTAACTATCCATGCTCCTTTTATTCTGACAATCTTATCGCTGCCCTCCCCAAGTTTCGCCTTGACATTTACCTGCGTAAGGGCATGAAGAAAATTCAGAGGCACGGACCAGCCGCTGACAGCCGTTCGCGCTATCTCCGTATATGCTACAAGAAAATCACGCTGATCCTTGCCTCCGTCCGTCAGACTCTGCCGGGGTGTAAGATCAGAAAACGACTGTTGGTTGACAGTCATGTTGGGTTTTACAATATCCTTATCAAGACCTCCATCATCATGATCGCCCGAAGGGCCGTAGGCCCAGAAGCGGATTCTTTCAATCCCTTTAGGCCAATAATAACTTTTGGGGAGGGAGAATATATTTGAATTCTTGTCATCTTTTGTAGCTTCGTCTCCGTTGATGAACATCTGGTCATAACCGACAGCGTCGGCCCACACATAGAAGCCTCTTAATTTTGATGCTTCGGTTATCTCCGTGGCGCGGCTCATCTGGGTGGAGAAGGTGATCTCCTGACCCTGATTGATCTCGACGACGTCGTCGCTGTCGCAGGCTGTGAACATCATCGCCATGGCTGCCATGGCTGCGGCCGTCGTCGCTGTAAACTTATATCGATCGTTCATAATATTGATTGGTATATTAGTTTATTTGTTATTAATCAGTTCATAGGCAAATCTTTCTCTATGACCTCGGTCCATCCCGATATGTCGGGCGACATGCCCCCGGAGATATCAGGGATCTTCAGTCCGTCGAGCTCTATATACACATGGCGCGGATCGGATGCCTGATGCATCTGCCCGGTGATGTCGTAGTGGTAAAACACCTTGTTGGATGTGTAGACCGAGAAGATGTGGGGCAGCTCCTCCGCCGGACAGTGGCCGAAAGCGTGGAAACACGCGCGGACGGTATGCTCGTCGACTTTCTCCATCCCTACGGGCATCGTGACGGCCGCGCCGCAGTGATGTTGCCCGGCGAGATTGTAGGCCGACGACATGCCCGAGATTGCCGCACTGATCTCGACCCCTTCCGAGAGATTCTCCACGTTTTTGATCTCTACCACATATTCGGCCGTAGCCTCCGCGGGCCTGAGCGTCACCGACTGGCCCTGAATCTTCGGCTTGAGCTCTATCAGCTCATGCACACCGGCCCACACCATGCCCGGGGCGGCCGCCACCGGCTGATCGCTGGCCTCGGGCGGACGGGGAGCGTCGTCGCTGTTGCGGCCCATCGGCGAGAGCAGCGACGAGGCCATGCAGGTGAGCTGATGGTCGTCCCACGTGCTTCCCTGCTCGGCTACGGTCTCCATAGTGCCGTTGTGAAACAGCATCATGTATGCGCCGGCTTCCAGACGCGCCTTGCCGCCCTCTCTCGACGAGAATTCCAGACGCTTGTAGAGCGAGCCGTCGGGACGGAAGAAATGCACCACCATAGTGACGGGCTGCGCGTCGGGAGCGTCGCTCCAGTCGAAAGCCACGTCGAGGTCGGTCATATGGGAGTGGTCGTAGCACAGCTCCTTGTGATCACACCCCTGGAGGGCGGCTCCCACAGGGAGCATGGCTATGGCGGCCGCAGCCGCGAAACGGCTGAAAATACGTGATCTCATCGCGCGCCTCCTTTCTGCATGCTCTTGCCTCCGATTATGTATACGAGGGTGACTCCGGCCTTTGTCGGGCCGAACCAGTGGCGGCGGCTAGTGCGTTCCCACACGTAGCAGTCATCCTCCCGGTGATATTTCTTGTATTTGCCCCAGAGATATCCCAGCCCGATGGAGAAATCGATGTTGAAATAACGGCTGAGCGCCACCGAGTAGCCGTAGGAGAGTCCGGCTGCATAGCTCCAGCGGTCGCCGAGATAACCGTGGCGGCCGAGCTTGAAGTCATAGGTCAGCATAGAGAAGTAAGCGCCGGCATGATGCCCTGTCAGCGAGACGTCGCCTGAAGGCCACCATCTGCGCAACTCAACATTGCCGCCGTAGACACGCCAGAAGCGGCTGCGGGAACTCTTGCTCCACCAGGCATACATGCCGTCGGCCGCTACCGACCATCGGCTTCCGAAAGCTATCTCCACGCCGAGATCGGGTATCAGCGCGGCATCGTAGAGCATATTGGTGGTAAGCGCTACCTTCACTCCGCCGCTGCGAGGCCAGGGCGTCACAGGAGCCACAGGCGCGGCCTCCGCCACGGCGCCGGTATCGGCCGGGAGTTCATCGGCGGTTTCACGGGTCAGTGTATCAGGCTCGGCGGCCACGACGGGATCAGGCTCGGGAGCGAACGTCACACGGCAGTCGGCATAACGCATGGCCGGGAAGAGATGGCCGAGCATGTAGCTCCACGCTCTGCCTCCGCGCAGTCGCCGCAGAGGGGCCGACGGATCCGCCGCAGGATAGCGGCCGATGATCCTCAGGGCGTCGGCACGCCACTCCGCGTCGCTTTCGCCGACCAGACGGGCGAGCATCGGCCAGTCGATACCGGCGGTATCAACCGACACACTGATTACATCGGGAAACATTCGCGCAAGCGACTGCGCGCGCTTGGCGGCCAGGGAATTGTTGAACTCACGGCTCCCCTCGGGAGATGCGCTGCCGCTGACGGTGACCCCGGCTACGGCTCTGCCACGGCCGAGCGCCGAACGCAGCCGGCGCAAGACAGCCCCGTTGTCGACAACTGCCGAATCTACGATCGCACTCCCCTGGGGAAAATGCAGACGCACCGACAGAGTATCGGCGGCCTCTCGCGAAGCCCGGAGATCCACCGGCATCATACATGCGCAGCACAATATCAGTCCAGTCAATAACGCCTTCATTGAATTAGACAGGCACACTGTGTTAGTTAGTACAGATAAGTTAAGTCAATATACGGTTTTGCAAAATTATAGAAAAAGCTTGTAAAACTACCCCCTCCCGAGTTAAATTGTGTTAATCGCGATGCATCGCCGACGCCGGTGCAGACCCGGCGTCGACCCGGCGTCGACACTCCGCGCTGCTATGTCGGAAGTCAGCGCCAGGAATCGAGGGCCTTGATCATGGCGCAGAGCGTGGAGCGCACCTCAAGTAGACGGGTGACAGCCCGGCTTTTGCGGCTTATACCCTCGGGATTGCGGCGCAGCTCCTCCTGAGCGGCGTCGAGCTTCAGTCCACGGTGTTTCACGAGGTATTGGATCATGCGGATGCGTTCGACGTCGTCGGGGGTATAGAAGCGGGTGCCGCGGTCGTTGCGGCGCGGATTTATTATGGTGAACTCACGCTCCCAGAAACGGAGCGTCGTCACCGGTATGCCGGTCATTTCGGCCACTTCGCCGATTTTATAGAATTTCTTGTCGATCGGATCCATTTTCAGAGGTCAGTTTCATTTTTGAAGTAGTCGGAACGGATGGCTGCGTCAGAGATCCGCCGGGCGCTCCGAAGCAATTGCAGCTGACCGGGCGCGAGCGTGGTGGAGTCGCCCGACTCCTCGCCAGTCATCATCGACACGGCGTAGGCGCCCCGGTCGGGGTCGAGAAGGCTCTGTCCGACCCCTCGCCAGCCGTAATCGGCCAAGCCAAGCATATCAAGAAGAGTGGGATAGATGTCGATCTGACCGGCGACAGATCCGACGCGGCCCGCTACGGGCGAATTAAGCACGATGAAAGGCGTGTACTGCCCTGCCGACACAAGCGGAGAAGCCTTGGCGAACTCCCGCCGGTCGCCTGCAAGACCTTCGTGGTCGCCGGTGATGACGATCAGTGTCTCGCCGTAATCAGGCCGTGAGCGGAGCCAGTCGATGAGCGTATGGAGCTGCGAGTCGGTGTAATGAGCCATGGTGATATAGTCGGCAAGACGCTGCGTCAATCCCTCGCCGCTGATATCGAACTCCGGATCGCGCAGGTTGTCGGGCAGCCGGAACGGATTATGGCCCGAATAAGTGATGAAGGTCAGCATGCGGGAAGCGCCTTCGGGCCATATTTCTCCCTGATCAAGCAGCTCGACCGACTGCCGGAGAAAAGAGCCGTCGCTCAGCTTCGCCGGATTTCCTATCAGTTGGTCCATGCGCCATGCGCGGCGGTCGATCAGCGAGTCGTAGCCGAACGCCCGGCTTATGGCCTGCTGGTTCCAGGTGATAGGCTTGTCGCAGGTGAAGATATAGCTTTTCGAGCCATACGCCCGCCGCAGAGCCTTGTTGAGCGACGGATATGTGGCCGATGGATACTTCATGCTGTAGACCGATCCTACTGTCGGCAGCAGACCGCTGTGGATCAGCAGCTGGCAGTCGATCGATCGCCCCGAGGCGACCTGCGTCAGCATATCCGATGCATAGAAAGCTGTCGAGTCGCGCAGCAGACTGTTGAGATAGGGCGTGATCTCTTTGCCGCCTATCTCAGCCTCCAGGGGCCAGCTCTCCAGGCTCTCGCAGATGATCAATACGAGATTACGCCTTGGCGCAGCTCCCTCCGGCAGCTCCGGAACAGCGGTTACGGAGTCATGCGCGGCTATCCAGCTGTCGATTTCCGGCCTCGGATCTGTGCCGTCGCGCCGTCGGGCATCGAGCAAGCAATAGGCCACGTGGCCGGCAACGGTATAGGTCGGGACGCCGCACGTGCTGTAATAGCATGACTGTATGAGCTTGTCGTAAGCGGCATAAAATCCTCCCCGCGCCGCAATCCATATCGCGCTTACGCTACAGATAAGCAGCGTCAGCGACGACAGCCTCATAAAAGCCCTCCGCCCGGGGCGGATCGAGGGCATGCGCCGCATCACTATGGCGGTATCGACGACAATGAGCAGCCCGATCCAGTCGAGCCAACGGATTGAATCGGCCACGCTGGCCGTGAAATCAGAGAGATTGCCTGCGAGCAGATAGCTTTCGGGGGGTATCGCAGTGAGATACGTGCGGCAATACATCAGATTGGCCTCGCATATCCCGAATGCGACAGCGAGCACAGCCACATGAACCCACACGCGGCGTGTAGCGACATAAGGGAGCGTGAGTGTCAGCGTGGCGGCGACAGTGTTGATCCACAGCAGCGGATCGCTCATGGCACGGAATGTGGTGGCCATGCACCAGTCGATATCAAACCAGAGCAGGAGCGCCAGCGACGAGGCCAATGCCTCCAGAATGCGGGGCGTCCACAGATATTTGCCTGCGAGAAAATGCAATAATCTTTTCATCTTCTGAGTTTCAGTGAGGCCCACATAGCCGCCGCCAGCGACGCGAATAGTATCAGACTGCCGAGCACGAGCGCATAGCGGCCCAGACAGAGCATCACATAGCAGCATGAGTATATCAGCACAAGTATCGACGAAATCGTCAGTCCGACACGGATCGACGCCAGCATGCGCCACATGTATATGCCGATCAGCAATACTGTCATGGAAGCAGCCACAAAATAGGCTGCGCCAAACGACGCGAATTCCACGAACGATAGCAGCAGCAGATAGAACATCACCAGCGCGGCGCCTATCAGGAAATAATTGAGGAGCGGTATCTGCCGCCTTGTGATGACCTCCGTGAACAGCAGACTGATAAATGTCAGCACTATCATGATGAACGCATATTTCAGGCTGCGGCTTACCTTGCGGTAGCGGTCGACGCCCACAAGAAACTGTGCGCCTACGCTCGGAATCTCATTACCGTCCATTTCCTCCGGAATCTCTGTCAGCCGGTTGACTGTCGCCGCGTCAAATCCCTCGCTCTCCCACTGAGCTGAAAAGGCACGGTCGGTCACCGCGCGGTCATCAGGCAGCGAAGAGCCGACAAAGGATGGGTTGCCGGCCTCGCCCTCCATGGTCACAAAAGTGTTTCCGCCGATTTGCGCCACCTCAAGACGCCCAGATCCATGGATGCTGAACGAAGTGGCGAAGAGCGCCTCCGCCGCGAGTCCCTCCGTGGGAATCGTAGCCGAAAGCATGTCGCCACGGCGTCGCCACTCCACCTTACGTCCGGCGATTTCAAGGGGTTCTATATCATAGATCTTTCTTGCGGGTACCTCAATCTCGACCGTTGCCTCTTTGCCAAGCGATGAAAGCCTGTCGCCGTCGAAACTGCCCGACATTGTCACTTCGGCATCATATACTTCGGCCTCGTAAATGCCGCGATGGAGCGTCCTGGAGTTGACCTTGACAAAACATCTCATTGTCGTGGCGACTGCTGAGGCCCTGTCTCCCGAAACGGGATAAACCAAAGGCCCCTTTATGCTCACCTCCCCGCCCCATTCCCCGGCGATACTGTCGGCGACGGCATTGACCGACGACTGCCGGTCATAAGTCAGTCCCCATACAATCAGAGTGGCGATAAAAAGCACCACGCACTGCACGACGATCATAGCGATCTTCGCGCCCAGTCCTGGCCCCTTACGGGCCGTAGGTAACGCCTGAGGAGGCAACGGAGGGGGTGTGGCCGGCATCCGGTTCATTTTATTATCAGTTCGCCTTCGGACGTCTGACGCATGCGGAGAGTGAAATACATGGCCAGAGCTATGATGACAAACAGCAGGAGGCTGCCGATGAGGAGCGCGAGCGATCCGATGTAGATCAGCACGAGAATTACGGCATATTCAGCCGCAAGGATGGCAGCGGTAAGGGTCACGGCCCTGGCGTTGGCCGTAATACCTCTGACAAAGAGCGTGATCAGACCGGCCGTCATCAGCGTCACTATGCAATAGGCGCACCAAAACGGCATGAACTCCGCCATCGCCAGCAGAAGCAGATAAAAAAGCCCGAGAGCACACCCCATCAGCGCATACTGGAGATAGTTGATATGCTTGCGGAACGCCACCTCGATTAGAGTGAGCGAGATAAGAGTGATAGATATCAGTGCGAAGCAATATCCGGCCGAATCCGAGAGCATGGCGTTGCTCGTCTCAGACAACAGCCCCATACTCTGACGCTCCGCGCCGTAGCCGCTTATACCATTGGCTATCAGAGCTATTATGCCGGCAATAACGGCAATAACGAGAGTCTGTATGCCAAGCCATGCCGTAGTATGGCGGGGAGAACTGGCGGCAGGAGGCACCGGAGGCACCGACTGACCGTCGAAAGTATGCATTGGTTCCATTAGCAAAAATATGATGTCCGTTATCCGGCAAATTTAGTCATTTGCCTCTTCAGGTGCAACTATGGCCGGGGGACAACATTGTCGCGCCGCTACGTTTTTGCGTTTTTTAACTCTATCGGATTTCAACGGCGCGACCGTCGCAGAATGACATAGAGTATCACCGGCACTCCG
>ERZ825324.4447-NODE-4447-length-11666-cov-3.479631_pt1 | contig 11666 bp, 9 predicted proteins | sample MGYA00519859_ERZ825324 | MGnify/ENA primary metagenome ERZ825324 (study PRJEB31778, sample SAMEA3449198) | human gut metagenome | biome: human gut; feature: human-associated habitat; material: faeces | place: United Kingdom | collected 2010/2012 ... | reverse complement strand
CCTGCAAAGTTGCGGATGGACTCGCCAAAGTTGATGCTGGGCACGCTGCGCTGGGCCGTGGCCTTGACGAACTCCAGCCCCTTGCTGGTGCAGGAGGTGTCATCGCCATGGACGGGCACTGCATCCGGGCCCACGATCAGGTTGCCGTGGACGGTGGGGGAGACCAGCACGCCCTTGCCCAGCTCGTTGGGGCACTGGAAGATGACGTGGTTCACACGGGTGCCCTCGCTCTTGTCCAGCAGGTAGTACTCGCCACGGGTGGGAGTGATGTGGAAGCTGGCGGGCTCCACCATGCAGTGGACTTTCTCGGCCCAGATACCGGCGGCATTGATGACGTAGCGGGCTTCCACAGTGCCTTGGGTGGTGGTCAGGCGGTAGCCGCCGTCGGCCATGGCCTCAGCGTCTTCCACGCGGCAGCTGCGGCGCAGCTCCACGCCGTTGCGCACAGCCACTTCGGTCATGGCCAGAGCATACTCCCAGGGGCTGACGATGGCGGCGCTGGGGGCCCACAGGGCACCGCAGACATTCTCGGAGAGGTTGGGCTCCATGGCCAGCGTTTCTTCCTTGGTCAAAATTTTCATATCGGGCACGCCGTTGGCCGTGCCGTTCTCGTACAGGTGCTGCAGGTGGGGCAGCTCGCTCTCGGACAGAGCCAGCACGAGGGAGCCGCACTGCTTGTAGGGAACATCCAGCTTTGCGCAGATCTCCTTGGCCAGCTCCACACCGCGCACGTTCAGCCGTGCCATCTTGGTGCCGGGAGCGGGGTCGTAGCCTGCGTGCAGAATGGCGCTGTTGGCCTTGGTGGTGCAGTCGGCCACGTCGTTTTCTGCCTCCAGAATGACGACTTTGTTCTCGTAGCGCGACAATGCGTAGGCTGTAGCGGCGCCGATCACACCACAGCCGATGATAGCAACATCATACATTACTCTTTTCCTCCTGTCAGTTCCGCCTTGGCCCGTCGGGAGCCGGGGCGCTGTGCTGTTTGTACAAAAAAAGAGCGAACCAAAACAAAGGCATAGCCCCTGCTCGTTTCGCTCATAACTCTTTGAAACAAACAACTTATGTTGGCTCTATCATACCCTCCTGCGGCCCAAATTGCAAGGCGTTTTAGAGGATTTGCACTCGATTTGTAGGAAGCCACAAAAAGCCGCTTTTCTTTTTGCGCATATTGCAGAACATGCGTCTCACATGTTCCAGACCGCCTGATTGGTGGTGGAAATGGCGGTGGCACCGGCATCCAGCGCGGCCATCACATCCTCTTTGTCGGCGATCAGGCCGCCCGTGAGCACCGGCACTTTGGCGTCCGCGCAGACCCGGCGCAGAATTTTGGGCATGGTGCCGGGCAGGATGTCCAGACAGTCCGGGAGGTTGGCGGGCATCTTGCCCAGGCTCTCCAGCGAGATGGAGTCCAGCAGGAACACCCGGAGGATGGCAGCCAACCCGAGTTCTTTGGCCCGGCGGATGAACGACTGGCGGGTGGAGATGATGCCGTCGGCCTCGGTCTGGCTGCGGATAAAGTCCACGGCCACCTCTTTGCTGGCAAGGCCCGCAATGAGGTCTACATGGACGATGGCGAATTTGCCCGCTGCGTGGATCCGCTGCACCAGTGTGGAGATATTGCAGATATCGCCATATAGGATAAAGACCACCCGGATATTTTCGTTTTGCAGCGCGTTCTGCAGCCCGTCATCATCCTTGACCGCGGCGATGACGGGCGTTTCCTGAATGGCGTCCATCAGTTCCTGTTTCATGAAATTGAGATTCCTCACTTTCCTGTTTCTAAAATTCTCTCTTCTCTAGAAACATTATGACGGCTTTGCCAAAGAAAAGCAATCTTTTTTGAAAAATTCAACAATGAAACTGGTAAAGATGCTGGGTTTTTGGAGAACAGATTCGACAAAACATACAAAGATTTTGCATTCGGAGAACTTTGTATTGACAAATATGAACATCGTGTGCTACTCTCTGTGCATAGATTTCGGCCTGCGGCAGAACGCGCGCCGGACAGAAAAGAAGATGTGGCACAGCCGCCTGAAAGAGCAACGAGCAGAAGCAGCGGCTTGAGAACGGGAAAGATTTATCCTCTCAAGCTGTAGGTCTGCTCTTTTTTTGTGTACCGGGGGCGGGAGCGGGGCAGCAGGTCTGCTGATCGCTATGAACTTCGCAGACGGTTGAGGAGGGCTCTGCCATGATGAACACCGTGCAGCAAATGTCTTCGTTTGAATTCCAGATGGTCTGCGTGGTGCGGCTACTGCTGGCTTCTGTCTGCGGCTTTGCCATCGGCATCGAGCGCACCAACCGCCTCAAGGATGCGGGGATGCGCACCCACCTCATCGTCTGCATGGGCGCGGCCCTGATGATGCTGGTCTCCAAATATGGCTTTTTTGATGTCTCGACCCTCACCGAGTTTTTCAAGGCGGATGTCTCCCGCGTGGCGTCCAGCGTGGTCGCGGGCATCGGCTTCCTCGGTGCGGGCATCATCTTTGTGCGCAACCGCAGCATCACGGGCCTGACCACTGCCGCCGGCATCTGGACCACCGCCGGCATCGGCATGGCCATGGGCGCGGGGATGTATCTCATTGCCGTGGCCGGTACCATTATCCTCATCACGGCCCAGAGCCTGCTCCACAACGAGCACATCATCGGCGGCGGGTTGATGTTCCTGGTCCTGCGCATCGATGGACGGAATGGCACCGTGAGCCAGACCGTCCAGCAGATCCAGGCACTGGGCGGCGAACTGGTGGACCTGACGGTAACGCAGAAGAAAAACGACATCATCCGTGTGGAAATGCGGATCAAGCCCGGTAAGAATGTGGACCAGCTGACCATCATCGGCGAGCTGGAGAAACTGCCGTGGGTGCTGGAAGTCAACGAGTGACCCGCGCCGGGCATCACCGAAAGGGTGGTATAAAGTATGACCGACAAAATGAAACTTCTCAAGCGCACCAGGCTGTTTGTGCTGGATATGGATGGCACCTTTTATCTGGGCAACCAGATCTTGCCCGGAGCGGCTGATTTTTTGAAAGCTGTGGAAAAAGCAGGCAAGCAGTACCTGTTTTTTACCAATAATTCTTCCCGTTCGCCCCGGGACTACATGGCAAAACTGGAAAAGATGGGCTGCCCCATCACCCGGGACCAGATCATGACCAGTGGCGATGTGACCATCCGCTATTTGCAGACCCATTACCCGGATAAGACCGTCTATCTGGTGGGCACGCCCCCGCTGGTGGAGAGCTTTCAGGAGGCGGGCATCCCTCTGGTAAATGAGAAACCGGACATTGTGGTCATCGGGTTTGATACCACCCTGACTTACGAGAAACTCTCCAACGCCTGCACGTTCATCCGGGAGGGGGCGCTGTTTTTAGCCACCCATCTGGATATCAACTGCCCCACCGAGACGGGCTTTATCCCGGACTGCGGCAGCTTTTGTGCCGCCATCAGCCTTTCCACCGGCAAGCAGCCCAAGTACCTGGGGAAGCCCTTTGCCGAAACCGTGGAGATGGTGCTGGACAAGACCGGCTTTGCCGCCCCGGAAGTGGCCTTTGTGGGCGACCGCCTGTATACAGATGTGGCTACCGGCGTGAAAAACGGAGCCGTCGGCCTGCTGGTGCTGACAGGGGAGACACATCTGGAAGATGTGCCGACTTCCGAGGTGCAGCCGGATGCCATCTTTGCCTCACTGGGCGAGATGGGCCAGCAGCTCTGTCAATTGTAAAATCTGCCTATAATTTGCGTTGGATTTAGTCAAAGTAGACGAAATTGGTCAAGATAGGCAATAGAAATTGTAAAAAATACGTTTTTCCCGTTGAAAAATCCAAGATGATATGATATCATCAAAACCAGAGAATTGCATCACGAACCCTGTATCTAGCTTGCAGAGATGAGAGCGCCAAGCGGACAACCAGAAAGAGACTTGAAGAGCCATTCGAGCCGTTTTGGATTGTTCGCTTTTCTTTTGTCCCTGAAAACGGAAGAGCGGGGAATGGGATGCCAATTTACCATGGACCCTGCGCTCTATGGAACGGGCGCTTTTAAAAAAGAAAAAAGAACAACCAAAACACGAAGGAAAGAAGGAAGAACTATGAAAAAGATCTCTCGTCGCAGCTTTCTGACCGCTACTGGTATCCTGACGGCTTCTGCAGCATTGACCGCGTGCTCTGGCGGCGGCTCCACTGGCAAGGCCGGCGCGGCGGCTTCTTCCGCACCCGCATCCAGCGCGGCCGCTTCCGAGGCTGCGGACCCCAGCAAGTATGAGGTCACTGAACCCATCACCATTACCTGGTGGCACGCGCTGGAGTCTCAGTACGACGATCTGGTGGCCGACGTGGTCAAGAAGTTCAACGAGACCCAGAACCTCATCACCGTCGAGGCCCAGTACATCGGCTCTTACAAGGACATCAACGAGGCTCTGGTGGCTGCCCACGCGGCCGGAACCGGCCTGCCCGCGATCGCCGTCGCCAACACCGACTACGTTGCTTCCTACGGCGACAGCGGCCTGTTTGAGAACCTGGACCCCTACATCGAGGGCACCAGTTATGACACCGATGACTTCTCCGCTGGTCTGCTGCTGAGCTCCCAGTTCGAGGGCAAGCAGGTGGCTCTGCCGTTCCTGCACTCCACCCAGGTCATCTACTACAACAAGACCATGGCCGACGCCAACGGCTGGACCATCCCCGAAAAGATCGAGGACTTTACCCCGTTCCTGGCCGAGGTCCACAAGACCGCCGGTGTGTACGGCACCGTGGTTCCGGGCTGGGACCAGTGGTATTTCGAGACCCTGTACCTCAATGAGGGCGTGCAGATCATCACCGATGACAACACCTGCGACCTGGGCAGCGACACCGCTCTGGGCGTGACCAGCATGATCAAGGACTGGTGCGACGCGGGCGATGCCTACTTTGCAGCCGGCACCGATGCTTCCGCTACCATGCGTCAGAACTTCTACGATCAGAAGACGTTCTCCGTGATGCACACCTCTTCCCTGTATAACAACTATGTCAGCAAGTGCCCGGACTTCGAGGTCGGCATGGCATGGTATCCCGCCGCTTCTACCGGCGATAAGAATTCTGAGGTCGGCGGCTGCGTGCTGGGCATCCCCTCCAAGAACGACCAGGCCACCAAGAACGCTGCATGGCAGTTCCTGCAGTTCCTCTGCGGCAAGGAAGTCAACATGGAGTGGGCCGAGGGCACCGGCTACCTGCCCACCCGTAACTCCGTGCTGGAGACCGATGAGGGCAAGCAGTTCCTGGAGAAGAAGCCTGCATTCCAGTGCATCTTTGATAACCTGAACCTCATCAACCCGCGTATCCAGAACAGCGCCTGGAGCGAGCTGGCCACTACCTGGAAGAACTACATGGAAGTCATCATGAACCAGGGCGGCGACGTGAACTCCAACTCCGAGGATATGGTCACGGAGATCGACGAGATCCTGGCGGACCACGCTTGATAAATAAGTATTTGACACCTCCTGAAAGGACGTGAGATCATGAAACAAGCCGCTGCGGGCGCAGCTTCTGCCACACAGGCCGTGAAAGCCGACAAGAAGCCGTTCTTTTCCCAGCGCACCCTTTCCCATTTTATTGATTTCCTCTTCGTTCTGCCTGCTCTGATCCTGTTGGGCGTGTTTACTTACTACCCCATTGTGAAGCTGGTGCAGATCAGTTTTACCGATTGGAACCTGCTGAATGACACCTGGAAATATGTCGGCCTGAAAAACTGGCAGTGGCTGTTCGCAGGCAGCGGTGCCAAATACCTGTGGAACTCCCTCAAGGTCACGTTCCTCTACTCGATGGGCGAGATCCTCGTCACCATGGTGGGCGGTATGCTGCTGGCACTGCTGTTCAACCGGATGACCCGCTCGTTCGGCCTGATGCGTGCCTTTGTGTTCGTGCCCAAGTATGTGGCCATGTCCTCCGCGGCAGTGGTCTTCCTGTGGATCCTGAACACCGATTCCGGCGTTCTCAACTACCTGCTGCAGTGCATCGGGCTGCCGGCGGTGGACTGGCTCAACCAGCAGTCCACGGCGCTGCCCTCGGTGTTGATGCTGACCGGCTGGCGTGTCATCGGCTACGGCATGATGATCTACCTCTCGGCCATGATGGGCATTTCGCAGGAGTATTACGAGGCGGCTTCTCTGGATGGCGCAAACGGCGTCCAGAAGTTCTTCCGCATCACGCTGCCCCTGCTGTCTCCCACCACGCTGTTCCTGCTGGTCACCACGTTCCTGTCTTCCATGAAAGTTTTCCAGTCGGTGGATATCCTGACGTCCGGCGGCCCCGCCCGTTCGACGGAAGTGTTCGTCTACCTCATCTACCGCTACGCCATGGTGGACTTCCGGATGGATCGCGCGGCCACCGCAGCCGTCATGTTCTTCCTCATCCTGCTGGTTATCACCGTGCTGACCATGAAAGTGTCCGACCGCTCGGTCACTTACGACTCGTAATGCTTTGAAAGGAGAATGCAGACATGGCTACGCAGAATACAGCTATGGACAACGCGGCTCTGATCAAAGAGGTCAACGAGGCGCACAAGCACAAAAAATATTCCGTGGGCTACCATGCACAGACCGTTGTGGCTGTCATCGTTACCCTGATCATGCTCTTCCCGCTGTACTGGATGATCGCAACGTCGTTCAAGTCCGCCGAGGAAGTGCAGCTGGTCATCCCCACGCTCTTCCCGCATGAGTTCCACCCCGAAAACTATCTCAACGTGCTCCAGAAAGCCAACTTCATGAAATACTACTGGAACACCATCGTCATGACAGCGGGCATCCTGCTGCTGCAGGTGGGCACCGGCGTCCTGGCGGCGTATGGTTTCGCGGTGGGCCGCTTCAAGGGCCGCAACGCCCTGTTCTATGTGGTGCTGGGCGCGTTGATGATCCCCCTGCAGGTCACGTTCATCCCCATCTACATCATGTGTGCCAACTGGGACCTGTGCGATACGTTCCTGGGCCTGATTTTGCCGGAAGCAGTTTCCGCTTACTACATCTTCATGCTGCGGAACACGTTCATGTCCATTGACCAGAGCTACATCGACGCAGGCCGCATTGATGGCCTGAGCCGTCTGGGTACCATCTGGTATGTGCTGGTCCCCATGAGCAAGGCCACCATCTTCACCGTGACGCTGGTCACCTTTACCAACGGCTGGAACGCTTACTTCTGGCCCAAGATCATTGCCAAGAACGAAGTCCGCCGCGTGCTGACCGTCGGCTTGGCACAGCTCAAAAACACCTTTGCCGGCCAGGCAGTTTCCAACTATCACGAGATCATGGCGGGCGCCGTGCTGGCCATCATCCCCGTGGTCATCCTGTTCCTCATTTTCCAGAAATATATGATGACGGGCTACTCCAAGGCCGCAATGAAGTAAATTCCTCCACACAACCGGAAAAGGGCAGCCCACGGCGGCTGCCCTTTTGCCGTTCTGGCACAAAGCAATCAAGGAGGCACATGCCATGTTCTCGTACATTGCCCCGGGCGCGAAGCAGTACCGCGCCAACCTGCACTCCCACACCAACCTTTCGGACGGCACCCTGACGCCGGAACAGATGGTACAAGCCTATCAGGAAAAAGGCTACTCCATCCTGGCCATCACGGACCACGAGGCTCCCTATGACCACACGGCCCTTTCCACGGACGATTTCCTCATGCTGACGGGCTATGAGGCCTATATCCGCCCCTCGCCCACCTGCGAGTTTGACCTGTTCAAGCCGGAAATTCACCTCAACCTGCTGGCAAAGGATCCGCACAACACCGCCATCATCGGCTGGGACCCCAATTTCTGCAAGTATATGCCGCTGGAAGTGGCCGAGCATCAGCGGGAGCACAAGGGCGACCTTGGCCCCCGGAAATACAGCCGGGAATATATCCAGCGGTTTATTGATACGGCCCGGGCCAGCGGATATCTCGTCACCTACAACCACCCCTGCTGGTCCATGGAGGCCGAGGAAGACACCCTGAGCTATGACGGCTGCTTCAGCCTGGAGGTGTTCAACACCGGCTCGGAGAAGATCAGCGGCTACGAGTGCAACATGGCCCTGTACGATAAGTTCCTCCGCAAGGGCAAATTCCTCTATGTCCATGGCGCGGACGACAACCACAACAAGGCACCGTTCGGGGACCTGATGTGCGATTCGTTTGGCTCCTGGACCCAGATCCTGGCCGAGGAGCTGACCTACCCGGCGGTCATTCGGGCGCTGGAAGAAGGCCGCTTTTATGCCACCACCGGCCCCGAGATCACCGAACTGACGTTTGACGGCAGCCATGTGCGGATCGGCTGCAGCCCGGCCCAGCGGATCGTCGTCCACGGCAGCCCCAAGATGGGCAAGAGCTTTTACAACCCGGACGGCAGCCCCATCACCCACGCGGAGCTGGACCTGCCGCCCATCGGCGAGTACGTCTATTTCTCGGTCTACACGGCCGATGGAAAAGCCGCCCATACCCGGGCGTTCCGGCGGGCAGAGCTTGCGGAATAGCCCGGAAAAGATCATACAAAACAGAATAAACACGAACAAAACAACAAAATGGAAAGGATGAAAGCGATGTCCTGTTTCAAAAAAGGGTTATCCCTCTCTGCTGCCCTGCTGGCAGGGGCCCTGCTCCTGACGGCCTGCGGCGGTGCTCCGGCATCCTCGGCTTCTTCCGTGCCTGCATCGTCTGTGGCTTCCTCGGAGGCGGCAGAGCAGCCGGAAGAGCCTGCCATGAAGTACACCCAGACCCCCACCGTGCCCACGGAGACCTACAAAGAGGAAGCGGATTTTGCGGATTTCATGAGCAAGGCGGAGCCGGGGCTGGTCATTCCGGGCCTTGCGGAAAACCTCATCCCCCAGGGCATGGACCAGTGCGATGAAACAGGCATCCTGTACATCTCCGGCTATTACACCACCGACGGAAAATCCTCGGCCATTCTGGCCGTGGACACCGCCACCGGGGAGCTGACGGCGGAGTATATCCTGCTCAATGCAGGCGGCACCCCCTTTGACGGCCATGTGGGCGGCGTGGCTGTCAGTGAAGACACCCTCTACGTCTCGGGCCAGAAGCAAAACGGCCTGTACACCATCTGCGCGATTCCCCTCAAAGACCTGCCCGCCGAGGGCAGCCACGAGGTGAAGCTGGAGCAGACCATCCCGGTGCCGGTCTCGCCCTCGTTCCTGAGTTACTCCCACGGCTATTTGTGGGTGGGAAATTTCTACCACCCGGGCGCGGATTACCCCCTCTCGGACGGCATGAAGTACACCACGGCCAGCGCCGACGGCGAGGACTACGGCTGCTACATCATGGGCTATGACCTCAGCAAGGGGAGCCTTTCCGTGGCGGACGGCGACGATTACGCTCAGCCGGATGTGGTACTGGTCGGCCCCAACAAAATTCAGGGTGTCGTGGTCGGGGAGGACGATACCGTCACCCTGAGCCAGTCCTATGGCCGGAAGAACAACGCCAGCCTGCTCCACTACTCGCTGGCACTGGGAGAGACGCTGGACACCATGCTGACCGTGCAGGGCAGGGATGTGCCGGGTTACATTCTGGACAGCAAGCGCCTCAAAGAGAGCGTGACCGCCATGCCCATGACCGAGGCACTGGCCGACGCCAAGGACGGCGGCATCTATGTGCTGTTTGAGTCCGGTGCCATCCACTACGCCAACGGCGCGTTCCGCACCGACCATGTGTGGAAGATCAAATTCTGATACCGGATGCAAAACACCTCTGCGCCCCGTGTGCAGGGGTGTTTTTCTGTCTGCGGGTTTTTCTGTCTGCGGGATTGATAAAATCCCACCGGTGCGGTATACTGAAACAGATTCTACGGAAAGGGGGCGGCGGAAATGTCCATCGGGCCAAGCAGGCCGCTGGTGCTGGAAAAACCGGCCAAGATCGATATCCCGCAGGCGGCGCGCTACTTTGGAGCCCGGGGGGAGCCGGACACTGCCACTCGGACACTGCTGGAAAAATGCGCGGTGCCCATTCTGGCAGCCGCCACGCCCCGGGCCGTCTGGCTGGAAGCCGATGTGGACAGCCTGCTGGAAGCAGGGATCCTGCAGGGCGGGGATGTGATGAAGCATCTGGAGGGCTGCCAGCAGGCACTGATGCTGGCAGTTACTCTGGGCCCCGGCGTGGATGCACAGATCCGCCGGGCCGGGGTGGGGGATATTGCCGCCTCCGTGGCGTCGGACGCGCTGGGTTCCGCCCTGGCGGAGCAGGCGGCGGATGCCGCCGAAGCCGAGCTGCGGCAGTGGGCCGCGCGGGAGGAAAAGTACCTCACGGGCCGCTTCTCGCCGGGCTACGGCGATTGGCCCATCACGGTGCAGCCGAAAGTAGCGGCAGTGCTGGACACCGCCCGGCGGGCGGGCATCTGTGTGCTGAACACCAACCTGATGACCCCCCGCAAGAGCGTGACGGCCATTCTGGGCCTCAGTGACCACCCGGTCAAGGGACATTTAGCGGGCTGCGGGCATTGTGTGCTCCGTACCCGGTGCGAATATCGAAAGAGAGGGAAGACCTGTGCAAGCGAGTGAACTGTTCAACCAGCCCAATACCATCCTGCTGGATGGCGGTATGGGCACCATGCTGCAGGCAGCCGGGATGAAGCTGGGGACCCGGCCGGAAGATTTGAACATTGAAAACCCGGAGCTCATCCGGAGCATCCATGCAAAATACGCGGCCGCTGGCAGCCGCGTCGTCAACGCCAATACCTTTGGCGCTTCGCCCCACAAGCTGGCCGACAGCAAGTACACGCTGGAAGAGGTCATCACGGCGGGCATTGCCAACTGCAAGCAGGCCGTGGCTCCGTATGGCGCGCTGGTCACGCTGGATGTGGGCCCGCTGGGCGAGCTGCTGGAACCCAGCGGGACGCTGGCCTTTGAGGACGCCGTGGCGGAGTATGGCCGTATCGTCCGGGCCGGTGTGGCCGCCGGGGCGGACATCCTCTATTTTGAGACATTCACCGACCTGTATGAAATGAAAGCGGCTCTGCTGGCCGCCAAGGAGAACAGCACCCTGCCCATCATGGCCAGCATGAGCTTTGAGGCCAATGGCCGCACCTTTACGGGCTGCACGGTGGAGAGCTTTGCGGCCACGGCCCGGGGCCTGGGGGCCAACGCCGTGGGCATCAACTGCTCGCTGGGACCCAAAGAGATCTTCCCCATGGCCAAGCGGCTGGCGGAGGCCGTGCCCGGAGATTTCCCGGTCTTCGTCAAGCCCAACGCGGGCCTGCCCCGGGCCGACGGCAGCGGCTACGACATCACCCCGCAGCTTTACGCCATGCAGATGAAGCCCTACCGGGATCTGCACCTGTTTGCGGCGGGCGGCTGCTGCGGCACCACGCCGGAGTTCATCCAGATGCTCAACGGCGTGTTTGCCGATTGCAAGCCGGGCCGCCCGGAGCACCCGATGCTCTCGGTCATCTGCAGCCCGGTGGACTGCGTGAATGTGGACGGCATCACCGTGGTGGGCGAGCGGATCAACCCCACGGGCAAAAAGCGGTTCCAGCAGGCCCTGCGGGACGGCGACATGAACTATATCCTCGAGCAGGCGGTCAGCCAGGCCGAGGCCGGAGCACAGATCCTGGACGTCAACGTGGGTGCCCCCGGCGTGGATGAGCCCGCTCGGATGGAGCAGGTGGTCAAGGCTCTGCAGAGCGTGGTCAGCCTGCCCCTGCAGCTGGATTCTTCCCACGCC
>ERZ825324.4446-NODE-4446-length-11669-cov-5.951094_pt1 | contig 11669 bp, 8 predicted proteins | sample MGYA00519859_ERZ825324 | MGnify/ENA primary metagenome ERZ825324 (study PRJEB31778, sample SAMEA3449198) | human gut metagenome | biome: human gut; feature: human-associated habitat; material: faeces | place: United Kingdom | collected 2010/2012 ... | reverse complement strand
GATGCCCCAGACACCAGCTCACCACGCAATCCCCACCCTCCAGATACCCGTCCTCCTGTCGGTATGCACCGATCACTTTTGCAATGGATTTCGATACACTCGGTTTTTCTGCAATCACCAGATATTTCAACGCTTTCTCCTTTTTGAAAAAAGCAGGGATAGCCTTTCGACTACCCCTGCCCCCTTATCTCACGGTTTTACTCCTGCTGGCTGTCCTCGTTCACAGTCGCAAGGCTCTGGTCGGTTTCCAGATTTTCACTCTGCGGCGTTTCTTCCTTCGGCTTCGGCTTATAAATGTAGAAGTAGAAGAAAGCACCTGCACCGCCCAGTGCCGCCACGAATACCAGCAGCAGAATCTTATTCATGCCACTGCTCGATTCCTCTTTCGGTTCTTCGATTTCCACATCCGGGGTAGGTTCGGGTTTGGTTTCGGGCAGAACTACCGCAGGCGTTTCTTCTTCCTGCTTGCCGTTGCGTTCTTCATCGTCCAGAAACTCCTGCAAATCGTACTCGTCGATCATCGAGAGCATATAGACGTTTTCGCTGTTTCGCGCCCGGTCGATCACCAGAAAGAACGTATTGCCGCCCTTGGTCTTGACCGTGAAGAACTCCTTGCTGGGGTCATCCACGATGTTGTCCTCCACCTCGCCGTTGCCTGCGATGGTGAACGGGATTTTTTCTTCCTCGGTCGGTTCCTCTTCCTCGATCACCTGCACAGGTTCCTCCGCCACCGCAGTGGTATCCACATAAGCAAAGGCCGGTGTCGAAAGGCCCACTGCCATCAGCAGGGTCAGAATTGTGCTGGGAACAACAACACCCAGCCGTTTAAGCATCTTTTTCAATCGCTTCCTCCGTTTCTGCTTCATCCGAAGCGTTGTTTACAGCGGTCAGGAACGTCACGTTGCCCGCCTGAATGTTGTCCAGCAGAGCCAGCAGTTCGCGCCCGCCCATCTTGGTGCTGCGGATGGCACGAATGATCTCGCTGTCCTCTTCCTTTTTCTGTGCAGCCCGGACATTTCTCAGGTACTCTTCCAGTTCCGCGATCTTGCTTTCGGTTTTCTCTGCATCATTCAAAAACCTCTTCAGTTTTTTACTCATTTCGTGCCTCCTCTCGTTCTATTTGATTCTGCCAAAACCAAGGAAGTGGTTCTGCCAGTAGGTCGAATTGATGCTGGTATAAGAAATCGGGTCGCCGCAGTGAATCATCATGCCGTTGCCAACATAGATGCCAACGTGCGACGCACCAACGGTGTTGTAAGTTTTTTCAAAGAAGATCAAGTCACCCGGCTGTGCATTTGCAGGAGAAACATAGCTACACTTGCCTCGCAGTCCATTCGCTGTCGTGCGCCCGACGTTCCAGCCATTGTCACAGTTATTGATGACCCAGCAGACAAAGCCGGAGCAGTCAAAACTGGTGCTTGGGGAACTGCCGCCCCACACATACGGCATTCCCAGATACTTTTCGGCTTCTGCGATCATCCTTGCAAACTTTTCATCCGACAGGGCTTCTTCTGGAATGTCATATTGGAAACCACCGCCGGAGCTTCCGCCTGTTCCACCCGAACCACCAGAGCCAATGCTGCCTGTTGTGCCGCCACTGTATGTAGGGGAGCCTGCGCCAAACAGTTCTGGGCGATTGCCATAAGTCAGATTGTAGGCATCATACCGCCCAGTCTGCTTCCGATCCATGTTCTTTCTGGCAATGGTGTCAAAGCCCTTATTTTTCAGTAGGACATTGAGGATTTTGTACTCATACTCCACTTCTTCCTGATAGGTATAGGTTTCCATGCTGACGTTTCCAAAAGCGTCAATCGTTGGCCGAATCCCTACTCTGGTTTCCATGCGTGTGCGAATCTCTATCGTTTCCCAGACTTTCAGGAGATACTGCTGCTCAAACAGCGACTTGATGACGGTTTTCACCTGTCCTCTGGTGAACTGCTCATATACGGCAGTCAGATGAGAGATCAGCTGATAAGGGTCATGCCCAATTTCGTCCAACTGGTAACGGTATTCGTCATAGCCGGGATGTGTGGACTCCATCTGCCGTATCTGCTCATCCAGCTTCTTTTCCAGTTCCAGATAATCTTCTTCTGCACCTTTCATGTCAGCATCCTTACTAGGATACGTCGTTCCGATAAAGGTGCTACCCGTTCCCTGGATCGCTGCGGAACAGCTTGAAAATGCGCCCATAATCAGCATGAGCATCAGTGCTGCGATGCCAAGTCCCGCCCACAGGGTCTTGTTCTGCACAACGATTTCCTGCACCGCCGCTTTTGCTTTTTCGGCAAGCGTGTTCGCCGCCGTTGCCGCCTGCTTGCTGGCAGCGTTTCCAGCTTTCCGACCTCGCTTGGCTGCTGCATAGGCATCCTTATACTGCTTTTTCTGATAGAATTTTGAACCGACTGTCTTTGTTGCTTCACCTCCTGCGGCAGTCGGTGGTGGCAAGTGCGGTTTCTTTTTCAGTGACGTTTCTGCCACTTCTTCGGCCATGCCGCCCTCACTCTCCGAAAATTTCAGACGGCTGGATTTTTTCTCAACCTCGACTTTCTTCTCAGCTCTGGCAGATTTTTCTCTGGTCTTTTTCCTGCCTTTAGAGAAACGGTACAATCCTTCCAGCGTTTCTTCGCTCTTGTGCGCCGACTCCACACCGGAGTTTTCCTTTTCGACCTGATGCACCTTGTTATGGGCAAAACCAGTGGCAGTATCCACTCCTTTCTTCGCCACTTTCTTAATGCCCAGCCCTGCGCCCCGGACGATGCCGCCCTGCTGCTCATCATCAAAGGATAAGCGGCCCTTTTTCTTCAGCGCAGGCTCTGCATCTTCGTCCACTGGCGAAGCATCTTTTTCTTTCGCTTTGCCATCCTCCTGATGGGCTTTATAATACTCTGTACTCTGTTTGGCTGTGCTGCGCCGTGGCTTTTCCTCCTCTCCCTCCTCGGCATCCATGCACACCTCTTCTTCCACAACAGGGGTTTCTTCTGCACTTTCCACAGCGTCTTTTTCCGAATCTTCCTGCTTCGGCGGTTCTTCTGCAACTGCGAACTTGGTTTCCCCGGTGCGGAGATTCTCTTCCACCAGACCGTCTTTGGTCATTTTCTGGACGATTTTATCTCTGCCCCGGAATCGCTTATCTGCCATTGGATTCACCTCCCATCCGGCAGGAAACTCACGCAATCAGAGTTGCATGAGTCTCCCACTTATCGAGAATGCGCTCCAGCTCTCTGGCAAAAGCGATCAGCCGGGAATTGACCTCTGTGCGGTCGATGTAGCCCCGTTCTTCCATGTGGAATCCGTGGGTCAGTTCATCTGCCAGTGCGCCGACTGCGTAAAAGTCCTCCAGCACCGTATGCACCACCGATTCCTCATCGTGGAAATTCAGCATTTCCACTTCCTGATAAGGCGGGCTGGAATCGCCATCGTATTTTGCTGCCTCAGCACGGTCATGCAGCTTCAGGATCATCTGGCTCAGTTTTTTCTCGTTCATCATGCGTCTTTCTTCTCCCTGTATTTTGCAATTTCATTCGGTTTCGTGGTCATAAGGCCATAAAGTTTCAGCGAAGTATCGAACTTATCCTTGAACGGAATAATGGTATTGCCGTAGAACAGCAGCCCCTCGCCCTCGTTGCTGTTCGTCACATAGGAAAGCTGGAATGGCGAAATGCTGAGCTGCTTTGCAAGAATCTGCCTATCACCGGATGCCTGATTCAGCATATAGATGAAATCGCTGTTCTCAAAGATGTTCTCGATCTCCCGGCTGGCAAGCAGATCTTTGATGTTCTGCGTGATGCCCGTAGGGATGCCGCCCCATTTTCGGAAACGCTTCCAGATTTCAACACTGTATGCGGCAGTCTGCTCTTCCTTTAAGAGCAAGTGGAATTCATCAATGTAGTATCGTGTATTTTTCTTTGCATTGCGGTTGATGGTAACACGATTCCACACCTGATCCTGCACGATGAGCATACCCAGCTTTTTGAGCTGCTTGCCCAATTCTTTGATGTCAAAGCAGATAAGGCGGTTATCCAGTTCCACATTCGTCTGGTGGTTGAACACCCGCAGCGAACCATTGACGTAGATTTCCAATGCCGTGGCGATACGCTGCGCCTGCCGTTCTTTCTGCTCCCGTAGGCAGTCATATAAATCACCGAGAATCGGCATATTTTCCGGCTTCGGGTCATTCAGATATTTCTGATAGACCAGCGGCAGACATCGGTCAATGACAGATTTTTCTTCCGGCTCCATGCCATCCCGTGCGCCCATGATAAGTTCGCACAGGGAAAGGATGAAATCCGATTTCATGCCAAGCGGGTTATCATCGTCCGCATAGTTCAGGTTAATGTCCATCGGATTGATGTAGTCCCGGCTGGTGGATGAGATATGAATGACCTGCCCGCCCAGGGCTTCGACCAGCGGATAATACTCGCCTTCCGGGTCTGCGATGATAATATCGTCCGTTGTCGTGAAGAACACGTTTGTCATTTCACGCTTTGCGCTAAACGACTTTCCACTGCCCGGTGTTCCAAGAATCAGACCGTTCGGGTTTTTGAGCTGTTTTCGGTCTGCCATAATCATGTTGTTGGACACTGCATTCAGACCGTAGTAGAGGGAATCGCCCTCCATGAAAAGTTCCTGTGTGGTGAACGGCACGAAGATGGCGGTGGAAGTTGTAGTCAATGCCCGCTTGATGGGAACCAGATTATTGGCCAGCGGCAGACTGCTCATAAGCCCCTGCTCCTGCATATAGTCCAGTCGATTCAATGTGCAGTTGAACTTCTGAGCGATACCAGCCGTCTGAAACACTGCACTATCCAGCTCCTGTTTGGTTTTCGCAGCATTGAGGAACAGCACCGTAATAAGGAACATGCGCTCATTGCGGCTCTGCAAATCATCCAGAATCTTCTTGGCTTCACCACCATAAGTTGCAAGGTCACTCGGAATAATTTCCATATCATAGCCGGAACGCACCGCCTTTTTCTGTTCCTCAATCTTCATGCGGTCAAGGTCTGTGATCTTGCCCTTGATGAGTTTGATTGCCTTGAGCTGGTCTACCGACTGCACATGGATGCTGACCACCAGATTCTTGTCCATGTCCAGAAACTCTGCCAGAACCTTATCCGTCAGTTCCGGGGCAAGGATGTTCAGATAGGATACTGCGCCGATAGTATCTCCCATCTGGAAGTCCTTGCCGTTCTTGAACAGAAAACTGGTCGGAGCAATGAAGTCCTTGGTAGTCATGCCGCTTTGCAGGATGCGGTCATAGCTGAACTCAAACTTCCGTTCTTCCTCCTGATGGAACATCTCGTACATGATCTGTAAGCGTTCCACACCATTCAGCGGATATGCTTTTACGCCCAGCACCTTGAAATTGTTGAGAATATCGGTTTCGATACGCTCCAGCCGGGGCTTTGCTTCTTTCACGCTTTTGGCTTCAATGCTGAACGTGATGTATTTCGTCCGAACCAGACCGTTGTTGCCCTTGGCAAGCTGCTGTTTCAACATCTGCGCATATTCCATGCGTACATCATCGAACTGGTCATGCTGCGGCTCAATCTGAATGACCTTGTTGTATTCGCTCATATCACTTTTATGGTTAATGAACGAAAGCTGAAAGCGGATGCTGGAATCAAAGTAGTTGAGGAAGTCACACCAGCTTTCAAAAATGGTGTTCTTATCTTCGTTTTGCGCGAGCTGATAGTTGATGTCATAGAAGCGGACGGTTTTGGAATACAGATGTTCCTCCACCCGGCAGATGCCGTCCCGTCCCATTTCCAGATACGGAATCGACCGCTGCACGGTCAAGTGATGCTCTTTCTTCCTTTTTGCTTCTGCCTTTGCAGACGGCTTGAAGAATTTCTGGAAGATGCCGCCGAACAGCGGCTTCTTATCCTTTTCTTTTCCCAATAATGCCTCCCTTCTTCATTTTTGGTGTTACAGGTTTCTCCGGCTCATATTCGTACAGATTTTCGATCTCGTAGCGGCGAACCGCCGGACGTTTGAAACGGACATTGATGAAGTTCGTCAGGATGGTTTCAAGGTGCATCCCGTTTTTCTCGAACAGCGCAAAGAAAAATTCCGGGAGCATCAGCAGCACCATGCCCGCCGCCGCGTTGCTTGTACCAAGCGTTTCCCGTGTAAGAAAGTAGAACGGGACACCGATGGATGCCGCAAAGCCCATACAGATGAGTTGTCGCTTTGTCAGGTTGAGAAAGACCTTGTTCTTCACTTTGGACAGGTCTTTCGGGATCGTCACATAAGCCATTCTTCACCATGACAGTCAGACACGCCGCCGGGATACGGCTTTCTGTCTGCTGTCTTTCCTTTCCTCGGATTTTCCCGGTTTTAGTGACTGCCGAAGATCTGTTTGGACAGACTTCCTGTTTTCATCAGGCTGAAGCACAGAATCACGGTATACGCTGCAACGCCGATCAGCGCGGAGTGCATATTGCTGGAAATCCGCACCGAAGAAATCAGTGCTGCGTAAATCGCCACACAGACCATCATCAGAAATGCCTGAAATGCAAGGGCGAACAGCCCTCTGAAATAATTGGTTCCTACATGACCCCATTCACGGTTGCTCATCGTTGCGAACGGGATCGGGGCAAGCGATGTATAGAGATAAATCTCTATCATGCGCCCATAGACAATGACAGTTATCACCACCGACATAATTTTCATGCAGAAGCTGACAAGGAAGGTTTCAAGAGCCAGCACCACCAGTTCACCGATCTCCATGGTTGCCATCGCCGCCTGCATCTGCATGGACAGCGAACTAACATCAATGGCAGTCTCGCCGTTGATGATACCGGAAGCCGAATTGACCACCGATTGTCCAACGTCAAAGACTGCCATTGTAATTGTGAACGTATTGCTGACCAGATAGATTGCGACCCATGCCTTGACAAAATACTTGAAGAACATCCATGTATCTACATCATGCAGGTTGTTTCGCTCGGTCAGCATCGAGATCAGCTCATAGCAGAGTACCAGAGTGATGATGATTCCGGCAATCGGAACCACCACCGACTCTGATAAGTTCTGAATCATACTGAAAACGCTGCTGTTCCAGTTTTGTGGAGTGCGTCCAACCTGAGCCGCGATCTCACTTGTCTTTTCATTGACATCCGTGAACATTGTACTCATGTTGGACTCCACCATTCCTGTCAGAAGTTCCCGCATCCATTTTTCGATGGCTGCAAAGATATTATCGAACAATGGCGGGAGTACCTCCTATCGCGGGTGCTTAGCCGAACAGACCAGAGAGCAGAGGGATCAGCTGCGTACCGATGAGAATGACGCCGCCACCGCTCATAAGCTGCTTCATGCCCTGAGACTTCGCACCCGATAGCCATAGGTAAGTCTTTGATATGATCTCCAACTTTTCCCCGGCTCCACACCGTGCGTGCAGCTTTCACCGCACACGGCATTCCATCGAATTCAGTTGCACAGGGCTTGCAATACAACTTACACACTTCGTAGCTTGAACAAGAAAAGATTTTTAATCAATCAAAGGCATTTCTGCCATCTCACGAAACTTATTCAGCTTTAAAATTTGCGTACTATCGAGATTGAGAAGGTTCAGGTAAAACTTTATGGTAGCCATGTCAGAAGCATGGATAAGTTTGTGGACGGGAGCCGATATAAGAACGAGGTTTCCGTATTCATCTGTGCCGCCCTTCGCAGCAGGCCTCTTGTGGTGGCAGTGGATATCATGGGCTTCCATGATTGAACCCGTCACTGCACATTTTCCATGCTGCGCTGCATACAGAGAAATTCGATTATCTGCGTATTCTATCGACCTGCCCTGCACAGGATTTCGCATCAGCCAAAGCATCGTCTTAGTGTCGATGTTCAGATTCTTGTGAATCAGTTCCCGACCTTCTGGCGTATACTTGTTGACCGACTTCCTTTTGTGCTGGGCATTTCTGCTCTGAACATATCCAATAGGAACTACTGGCCGTCCATGCAGAAATCGCAGTTGACTGCTTTTTCCATACTTTTCTTTGATATAGCCTTTTTTCAGTTCGCCTTTGCGTGTCAGGTCATTCCGCAGACGATTGTGCATCTGCTTTTTGACCCCATAAGCCAGCTTTCCAAAGTCCTCAGAAGCAGCCGTTGCAATGCAGTAATACTGGTGTATTCCTGCCACCACAGCATTGTAGGTCATCAGCTGCATGAACTGAGCCTTATCATCTGCCGAGTGTTCCAGCTTTTTCACTTCTTCTGTGAGCTTCTTTTGAACTTTCTTGTACGCTTTATCGCACATATGCGATTTTACAACGTACTTGTTGCTGCGCTTTTGCACTTTCAGTTTAAAACCAAGGAATTCTGAATACTGCCGTTTCAGATTGACAATTCTCGACTTTTCCGGGCTGATATCCAGTCCCAATCGGTCTTTTAACCATTTGGCTGTTGCATGATATGCCTTTACTGCATCCGTATGGGATGAGCAAAAAATCTTGAAATCGTCCGCATACCGAACCGAGTGCATTTCTTTCAGATTACTGCGCCGCAATGCCCGGTAGACATGGCTTTTTATTTCTGCACCTGCACGATTCTGCCGTATCGTGAATTCCGTTCTGGTCGGCATATTCTCCCACTGGGATGCAATCCACCAGTCCAGTTCGTTCAACACGATATTAGCCAGCAGTGGAGAAAGAATTCCGCCCTGCGGCGTACCCTTGGTTGGGTAAATCTTTTCACCATTTGGCAGGATAACAGGGGCTTTTAGCATCTGTTTTATAATGCACAGCAGTTTCTTATCCCGAATACCAAGTGACCATATTTGCCGTATCAGCTTTGTGTGATTGATATTGTCGAAGAAGCCTTTAATGTCAAGGTCTACTACATGGTACAGGTGTTGTACCTGAATCAACCTGCAACACTGTGCAATGGCAGTTTCGGCGGAGCGATTTGGGCGAAATCCGTTAGAATTTTCACTGAACTTCGCTTCGCAGATTGGCTCCATGACTTGCAATATACATTGCTGCACGATACGGTCTGAGATTGCCGGAATCCCCAGTGGTCTGGTTTTCCCATTATCCTTTGGTATTTCCTCACGCCTTACTGGGCGAGGATGGTAATTACTGAATTTCTTCTTTACAAGGCGGACATACTCATCCTCGTTTAATTTTGCGAGATTTCGTATTGTCTTCTTATCTACACCCGGCGTTTTACTTCCATGGTTCCTTTTGATAGTTCGGTATGCCAGTTTAATGTTTTCTTCACTCTCAATGATTGCCATGAGGTGATTGAATGTTTTGCCATTCCTGCTTTCCGCATACAACGTATCAAAGATGGATTCCATGCCGTAGTATTCCGAGTTTCGGATTTTTCCTTGCTTCTTTTCTCGCCGCTCCGAAGTCAACACAGGCATCCTCTCCTTTCGGGTTGGATTTTCTTAGTCTTACTCGAAGCTGTGTTTGTTGTATCTTGATGTTACTTTCACTGAATTCGACTTGTGGCCTTCCCTCCACCGCTTACTTTTTCACGGTTTCACAGGTACTACGCCACTACTTTCACTGAAACAAAGAATGGTTATTGCCCTCTCACGAAGGTATTCCCATCCACCATCTCACAGCCTTGCAACAGGCTAAATGTTTTCAGCTTCCTGCGTTCCGATATTTCTATCATGGGCCGCATTTAGGTTCTTCCTCTAAGCCTGTATTCAATTCTTTACGAATCGTGCCGCCTGTAACGGCACATGGACTTTCATAACAACCATTTTTACTTGTCCACGAATACCTCCGTATAAGGAGTACCACCGTTTCGATGGTATCAACGTTTAGACTTGTACATTCAGAAGTTCGTCAGTATTTCCATACATACTAACCATGGGCGGCTGACACCCGGCATATCCGATGCACCGTCCACCTCTGGACAGCTTTCGGCTCTGACCTTGCGGCCAGAACTACGACATCTTTCTGCCGACTTCACCGAGCTTCTGACAATCGGCGGTTGCGCGCCTATGCCAGTCGGAGTATCAGTGCGGACGCTTCGGGGCGTTACTCCCTCATTTCATCCATCGAAATATCAGTTCTCCAAGATTCTGGACTTCTTTAGTCCTTCAACTTGTGCCTGACCTTTTCAGTCAGGAACGCATCGCACGATTGTCGTTGCCATATCCTTCCATCAGATTGACAACGCCCCAAACGCCAAGACCTGCGCCAATAGCCACAACGAGAGTCTGCAGAACGGTAATAGACTGATTAAAGAATTCCATATATTATTTTCGCCAGACCGCAGATTTGATGAATATTTGCGATTCCAAAAGGAAAGCGGGCTGGCACATCTTCGGTGCTGCCCGCTTCCTGCGATTCTGGCTTCTCCTTTCATTTTCAATAAAGTCAGCCTTTTGGAATCACATGATAGATGGTGGTTATTTCGTGTCGGTCATACGGATCACCTGTTCAGGGTCTGCCCGAACGGGTGGGAGGGTGTATCGCTTGCTGTTGATAAAAGCCTCCTTCCTTATCCTTGTGCCTGTTCGGTCACATCCACTTCATAAAGGTCAAATTCTTCCGTGGTGAGCAGCCGCAGTTCGTGTTTCAGGTAGCGTTCTACGTCGAACTCGTTTTTCTTGTCGAAATCCGAAAGTTCCTTGTACCGCTTATGTTTGGTAATATCAAACTTATCGCTCAGGAATGGTCTGACACCTCTTAACTGTAAGATGCACTTGCTGCCGTCCATGACTGCAAGCTCATCCCGGCTCATCAGTTCTTTTCCGGTCTTTTGGTAGTTCGTTCCAAAAGAGGGGCTGTTGCCACGGGTATCTGATGTGTTGTAAAGGTCGATGGTTTCCTTGCCCAGCGTTTCGGAAATCTCCTTGAGGGTGGAACTTTCCTTGCCGCCAAGGAACAGCATCGTGTCACAGTTGCCGATGATGGTTTCTGCGGCATCCTTGTAAATGGTCTTTAGCTGGCTCTGCGATTGGAGAATGATCGAAGCTGAAATCTCACGGCTGCGGATGGTAGCGATCAGCTTATCAAACTTAGGGATTTGTCCGATGTTTGCAAACTCGTCCAGGAGCAGCCGCACATGGTACGGAAGTCTTCCGCCGTGTTCATCGTCCGCCTTATCACAAAGCAAATTGAATAGCTGTGTATACAGGATCGACACCACAAAATTGAAGGTATCATCCGTATCGGAGATGATAACAAACATTGCGGTGCGCTGATCTCCCAGCATATCCAGTTCCATCTCGTCGTACGCCATCAGGTCACGCAGTTCCTTGATGTCAAACGGAGCCAGTCTTGCACCGCAGGAAATCAGAATGGACTTCGCCGTTTTACCTGCCGCCAGCTTGTACTTTTTGTACTGCCGCACGGCAAAGTGTTCTGGTTTAGCCTTTTCCAAATCCTCAAATAGTTCATCGACCGGATTCTTGAACTCTTCATCATCCTCGCGGGCTTCGCTGGCATTGATAAATTCCAGCAGCGTGGAGAAGTTCTGTTCTTCTTCCGGGGCTTCATAGTAGATATAGCCGATGAGTGCGCAGTAGAGCAGGCGTTCTGCCTTGACCCAGAAATCTTCGCCGGACTTCTCGCCATCTCCTTTCGTGTTGGCGATGATCGTATTGACCAGTTTCAGAATATCTTTCTCGCTGCGGATATAGTGGAACGATAGTGATAGGTAACCCTTTGAAATTATCTCCGGGTTTTCCCCCACTTCACACC
>ERZ825324.4445-NODE-4445-length-11670-cov-5.329574_pt1 | contig 11670 bp, 9 predicted proteins | sample MGYA00519859_ERZ825324 | MGnify/ENA primary metagenome ERZ825324 (study PRJEB31778, sample SAMEA3449198) | human gut metagenome | biome: human gut; feature: human-associated habitat; material: faeces | place: United Kingdom | collected 2010/2012 ... | reverse complement strand
AGAACATGGAGTTTGACGACATGGACAACATCGCTACCACTGACCTGCGCTAAAAAGCACCATACACAAGCCCCGTACCGGGTCCACCGGTACGGGGCTTTTTGCTAAAAATTTAACTTGAGAAGGAGAAAATCATGGATCTTTCCGCTTTCAACCTGCAGGGCAAGGTGGCTCTGATTACCGGCGGTGCCCACGGCATCGGTTTTTCCATCGCCGAAGGCATGGCCAAGTGCGGTGCCGCCATCTGCTTCAACTGCTCTTCCGAAGCAAGCCTTGAAAAGGGCCTTGCAGCATACAAGGCAGCCGGCATCGACGCACACGGCTATGTGGCAGATGTGTCCGACGAGGACGCCGTGAACGCCATGGTTGCAAAGATCAAGGCCGAGGTGGGCCCTGTGGACATTCTGGTAAACAATGCCGGCCTGATGAAGCGCGTGCCCATGATCGAGATGAGCCACGCCGACTTTATGCGGGTCATCGATGTGCATGTAGGCGGTGCCTTCAACTGCTCCAAGGCCGTTCTGCCGGACATGATGGAAAAGCGCGAGGGCAAGATCATCAACATCTGCTCCATGATGAGCGAGCTGGGCCGCGAGACCGTCTCCGCCTACGCTGCCGCCAAGGGTGCACTGAAGATGCTCACCAAGAACATCGCTTCCGAGTACGGCGAGTACAACATCCAGTGCAACGGCATGGGCCCCGGCTACATTGCCACCGCCCAGACCGCACCTCTGCGGGAGGTGCAGCCGGACGGCAGCCGCCACCCCTTCGACCAGTTCATCACTGCCAAGACCCCCGCAGGCCGCTGGGGTGAGCCGGACGACATGGTGGGCCCCTGCGTGTTCCTTGCAAGCCACGCTTCCGACTTTGTGAACGGTCAGATCCTGTACGCCGACGGCGGCATTCTGGCTTACATCGGCCGCCAGCCCAAGTAAAGCCATTTGGGCCCTGCGTCTTCTTTAACCTTCCGACCAGACAGCTCTGTGCAGACCAAGATCTGCATGGGGCTGTCTTTTTACGAAGCGGCAAGCAGCCTTCCATACAATACTTTGCTTCATGTGAACTCATGTTAAAATGTTCCAATTTCATGTCAAATCGGTAACAGTTCCTGTTTCATCGTTCAAAATGCACATAGGCGTCTTGATTTTTTTTCGAAATTCCCGTATAATCGTCTTCATCATCCATCACACCCTGTTGGTTGATCTGAATACGAAGAAATTTCAAAGGAGTATATTTCACATGAAACTCAAGAACATTGCGATTGTTGCTGCCGCTGCAGCACTGGCTGTTGGCATGACCGCCTGCGGTTCTTCTGCATCCTCCACCGCCGCTTCCTCTTCTGTGGCTTCTTCTGCTGCTTCTTCCGAGGCTGCAAGCTCTGAGGCTGCTTCCAGCGAAGCTGCTGAGCCCACCACCGCTGAGTACACTGTGTACAACACCACCGGTTCTACCGTCACCGACCTGTATCTGTACGACGCAGGCAGCGACGAGAAGGGTGACAATCTGGCCGGTGAGAACGGTCTGGCTGACGGTGAGAACATCGTCATCACCCGCGACGTGGAGGCTGACAAGCAGTCCGACGTGACCTACATTCTGGAGTTTACCACCGAGGACGGCCAGACCCAGAGCTTTGAGACCCTGCACTACGAGGTCGCTCCCATCTCCCTGCTGAGTGTGGATGCCGCTGCAGGTGCTACCCCCATCGCTTTTACTGCACCGGAAAAGTAAGAACTGTCTCATCCTTGCAAAACGGGAAAGTCTGCGGGCTTTCCCGTTTTATTTTTTGCCAAAAGAGGGCTGAGGCTGTCATTTTCCCTTGCAATCACGCCAAAAATCCGCTATCATAGACGCAAATACGTTCCCTTGCGGCATAAAGGGAGTAAAGGAGTGGATTTTCTTATGGCAGAAAAAGAGATCAAGGGCATCAAAAAGTTTTTTGAAGAATTCAAGGCCTTCGCCATGCGTGGCAATGTGCTGGATATGGCAGTCGGCGTTGTCATCGGCGGTGCCTTTACCGCCATCGTCAACTCACTGGTGAACGACATCATCAACCCCTCCATCGGCCTGTTTTTCAACGCCGATTTCTCGGACGTCGGCATCCATGTGGGTGACGTGATGATCTGCATTGGTTCCTTTATCAATGCCATCATCAACTTCCTGATCGTGGCATTCGTGCTGTTCGTGGTCATCAAGACCATCAACGCCCTGCACAAGAAGCCCGCAGAGCCTGCTGCACCGGCAGCCCCCACCACCAAGGTGTGCCCCTACTGCCAGAGCGAAATCTCCATCAAGGCGGTGCGCTGCCCCCACTGCACCAGCAAGCTGGAGGGCTTCCCGGAGATCAACAATTAAATTTTGAATGGCCTCCGCTTTGCTCTGGCCATATTCAGCGGAATCATTTTCTAAATTACAAATCGGGAAAGTCTGCGGACTTTCCCGATTTGTTTTTTCACCGGCGGAGCCGCAAAGGCAAACAGCATAATCAACGCAAAACCTCCCTGCCCGGCCGCAGTCGCTGCGGTTCCAGAGCGGGGAGGTTTTATTTTATCCGGGAAAATACGGAAAATCAGTCTGGTGAAGCTTTACTTGACCTTGGTCAGGTCGGCCAGCTTGTGGAAGATCTCGGTGTTGTCGAACACGCCGCCGAACTTCTCCGCACCCACGCCGTTGGCGTAGACGTTCACCATGGCACCGGTGTGAGCGTAGGTGGTATGATCCATGCCGGACTTGTGGTTGATGGTGTGGCAGATTGCCATGCTGAACGGGATATAGGTACCGTACAACTCATAGTCCTGCTGAGACATGTCCTTCTGGCTGGCAGAGCCGACCTTCAGGGTGCGCTCGTAGGCGGTGCGCAGGTTCTGCACCTCGTAGTCGGTCAGCAGCAGCTTGCCGGCGTTGGCGGCATCCGGGTCGCTGGGCAGGGTCAGACCGAAGCTTGCCTTCACATCCTGCATGGCAGCCTCAAAGGGGGTCTTGTTGGCGATGTAGTTCTGCACATAGGTGGAATCAAACTTTGCGTAGGACATCTTCTGGTGGGTCAGGTTCGTCAGGAAGGTGTCGTAGTTGGTGGTCTTGTAGCCGATGGCCATGCCGCCGGTCTCGTGGTCGGCGGTGACGAGGATCAGGGTATCATTGGGGTGCTTCTGCTGGAACTCCACGGCAGCCTGCACGGCGTTGCTCATCTCCAGCACATCGTGGATGGAAGCAGCGGCATCGTTTGCATGGCAGGCCCAGTCGATCTTACCGCTCTCGGTCATCAGGAAGAAACCCTTGGGGTTATCCAGCAGCTCGATGCCCTTTTTCACGTAGTCGGTCAGCTGCCACTCGCCTGCAGCAGCGTCCATGGCGTAGTTCATGGCCTTGCCGTCGGCCAGATTTTCGGCAATGATCAGGGTCTTGCCTGCGCCTGCGGTCAGTGCAGCAGCACCCGCCTGCGTGGTGACCACATTGTATCCGGCCTGAGCAGCCACCTCGTGGTTGTTGGGGCCGGTGCCGTCGCCGTTCACCTTCTGGAACTCGCCGCCGGCGAAATACTCGAAGCCGGAGACAGCCAGCTCCTTGCCGATGGCGTAGTAGTTCTTGCGGGTCTTCTGATGTGCATAGAAGGCGGCGGGGGTGGCGTGGTCGATGTTGACGGTGGACACGACGCCCACCTTGTAGTTCTTCTGGGCGTGGAGCTTCTCGGCGATGGTCTCATAGGGCACATCGCGGGTCCACGGACACATATTGATGACGCCGCTCTCGGTCTTGTGGCCGGTGGCGATGGAAGTGGCAGTGGAAGCGGAGTCGGGGCAGAAAGAAGTGCTGTCGTAGGTGGTCACACTGCCCACCTCGGGGAACTGAGTGAAGCTCAGCTCGCCCTCGACGACAGCGCCATTATTCTCCACCGTACCCTTATAGAATCGGGCGGACTGTATCTGGGCCGTACCCATACCGTCGCCGATGAAGAGGAAGACATACTTAGGTTTGCCGCCGAACACGCCCAGCAGTCCGTTCTCTTCCTCTGCTGCGTTGGCGGCATTGGGGGCAGCGGCGTTGGCAGCGGCAGGCGCTGCGGCCAGCATACCGGCGGCGGATGCAACGGCACCGACCTTCAAAAAGCTGCGGCGGGACATTTTATTCTCTTTCATGCGAAAGTCCTCTCTTTCCATGAGCCTCATGGCTCCTTCTCTCTTTTTCGATTTACCGGGAACGGCCTTATTCTACCGCCGCAGCCGCCCGGCCCGAAACCATGCGGACGCAAAATCGGCGTAAAACCCCGGCGGCGGCTTTGGGCCGTCTGTAAAAAAGAAGACTTCTGCTGCGCAAAAAGCGCCCCTCCGGTAAAACGGAGGGGCGCTTTTGTATGTTACAGGTCAATTATGCGTTGAACTTTTCCTCGTCCAGCAGACCCTCGCTCTTGGCCACGCAGATGCTGGCGACAGCGTCGCCCACCACGTTCAGGGAGGTGACGAGCATCTCGATGGGGCGGTTGATGGCGAGGATGAGGGAGTAGGCCAGCAGGGCGCTGTCATTCACGAAGCCCGCGCCGGACAGGATGGTGAAGAGGATGACGGCCCCTGCGCCGGGGGCGGCAGGCGTACCCACCGAGGCCAGCAGAGCCAGCAGAGCGACCACGACCAGCTGGGCGGGAGTAACGGTGTAACCGGCGCAGCCTGCGATGAAGACGGTGGCCACCACCTGCATGATGGCGGTGCCGTCCATGTTGATGGTCATGCCCAGAGGCAGGACGAAGGAGGCGATGGACTCATCGACGCCGAAATCCTCGGTGCAGACCCTGATGTTCAGGGGGAGAGTGGCTGCGCTGGAAGAGGTGGAGAAGCCGAAGACGGCCACGTTGGCGATCTTCTTAATGAAGGTGATGGGGTTCTGCTTTGCGCCCAGCGCCACCACCAGAGGATAGGCCACCAGCAGGAAGACGAAGAGCAGGACCACCGTGACCACCACATACACCAGAGCGGGCTTGAGGTAATCAATGCCGTAGATGGCGAAGGTGCGGGTCAGCAGCACGAAGACTGCAAAGGGCGCGAAGTTTGTGACAACGAAGTTCAGGAAGACCACCACCACGTCGTTCACCTCGCCCAGCAGGCGGCGGAGGGTGGAAGTACGGCTCTCACCCAGCACATTCATGCTCAGGCCCACAGCCACCGCGAGGAAGACGGAGGAAAGAACAGCGTTGTTGCTGCCGAAAGCCGTGACGATGTTGGAGGGGATGACATTCAGCACCACATTCAGGGGGTTGGAACCGGTGGAGCCGGCGGCTTCCGTCAGGCCCTCGATGTGAGCGTTGAAGAGGCCCATGGAATAGGTGGCGTAGCCCACGCATCCGGCCAGTGCCAGCGCCATAAAGGAGCAGAGCAGGAACCAGAAGAGGGTCTTGGCCGAGATGCGGCCCATGGTGCGGGTATCGGCGATGCTGCCGATGGCCAGCGCGATGGAGGTGAAGACCATCGGGATGATGACCAGCTGCAGTGCTTTGATGAAGAGCTGGCCGATGATGTAGAAGAGGCCGAGCGCACGTTCCGCGCCCTCTGCGGTAATGTCCTGGAAGAGCAGGTCGTTGATGGTCTGCCAGATGCCGCTGTTGCCGGAAGCCACGAGCTTTTCGCGCAGCATTATAAAGGCAAAGCCTGCCGCCAGACCGCAAACCAGAGACACCGCCATCTTTCTTGCCAGTGCCGAGCCGCTGTTCTTATTTTTTTCCATACGATTTTCCTCACTTTTGTCCATTTCCCAGTGTGTTTCGGTCACATTCGACCTATCCTACCACGGCAAACTGTTGGACGCAAGGGAAAAATCGGCTTTTCAGGCGATTTTTTCGCAAAAGTATGACGCATGAAAATTTGATATAAAAATTACGTTTTGGATAAAAAGAAACCTCTCCGTCTCGCCTACGGCGTGACGGAGAGGTTTGATCTTATGTATTGTCTGCGCCCAGCTCTGCGGCTTCCAGCACCTTGATGCCTTCGGCCTCGAACGCGGCGCGCAGAGCCTCGGCAAAGCCGGGGCGCGGCACCTTGTTCTTGACGCAGAGGGTGATGATGCCATGCAGGCTGGTGCATTCCAGACCGATGGAAGCGCCGTCCGCCGGCACCCAGGTCTGGAAGTCCTCGATGTACCAGGTCAGTTCCGGGCTGGACGGGGCGAAGGGGTCGCCCAGATAGCTCACCCAGAAGTCCGCCGGGAAGCCGCTGATGTACTCGCCCATCTGGAAGATGCGCTTTTTGATGCTGAGGCTGGCTTTCTGCTGGTAGACCCGGTAGACCCAGCCCATCTGCTCCGCAATACGGAACAGTTTTCGCTCAGCGGAAAGGTTCTCTTTCAGGTCAGCGTCCACGCCCACGGCCACTTCGGCCAGCGGGGCATCTGCCGTCAGCGGCAGCTTGCGCTGGAAGGAGGCCACGCAGTTGTAGAGGGCGTTCGGCGCGCCCAGCGCGTCGCGGGCGTCTGTCGAGTAGCTGTAGAGCACCTCGTCCTTGTCCAGATACGCCCGCACCGCCTTACAGAGCAGGGCCGTGAGGGTACTGAAAGGCTTGACGCCGCAGCGGAGGGCGGCGTCCACAAGCCCCGCCTTTTCCAGCCGGATGCGGCAGCAGGTGGGCGTCTCTTCAAAGGTCTGCACCACGGGGCGCTGCATATCGTTGGCCACCTGACTCTCGGGGTACTTTGCAAGGATGTCCTCGATGTCGTAGGCAGGGTCCGTCTCAAGGGTCTGGCCCTCGAAAGCCGTACCGTACCGCAGGTTGCAGTAGAACTGCAGCACCATGGTCATGAAGGGTGCTATGCCCCGGCCATCGGTCAGAAAGTGGAACCAGTCAAAGTAGACGACTTTCCCCTCATAGCTCAGGGCAACCGTAAAGCCGTTCTCGTCCGGAAATTCGGGCTTTGCGCTGCCCTGCCGCACCGGGCAGGGGGCGTCCGACGGCTCGAGGTGGAGCAGCTTTTTCTCCCACACCGGCTTCTGGAAATAGTAGGGTGCCTTTGCCCGGGCCGCATCCAGAGCCTGCTGCAAAAGCGCACCGTCCACGGCATCTTTCAGCGTGACCTGATAGCGGCAGTTGACCATGTTTTCGCGGTAATAGTAAACGATACCCTGAAAAACAGAGCGCTGTTCGGCATCCATTCCTTATTCCCCCGCGTGTGCGGCCAGATAGTCGGCCAAATCGCTGACGGTGACGAAGTTGCGCAGCTCCTTTTCGGGGATGCGCAGGCCGAAAGTCTCCTCCAGGTCGGCGACGACGGTCAGGATCTCCATGGACGACAGGTCCAGATCGTCCATCAGGACGCTGTTCTCGTTGACATCCTCGGGGGAAATCTCTGCAACATCTTCCAGAATTGCAAGGATCTGGGACACGATCTCGGTTCTTTCCATAGTTTGAATCTTCCTTTCGTAATTCCATTAAAGGCGGCTGCGGCTCTTTTCCAGTATTCCGCAGCCTGCCCGGTTTATTCTTACTTGCGCAGCAGCTTGCCGGTGCCGGTGCGGGGCAGAGGCTCGGTGCTGAACTCCACGGCGCTCATCCGCTTGTAGAGCGGCAGGGTACGGTTGGTCTCGGTGATGAAGTCGCGGACGATCTGCTGGTCGGCCTCGCCGCAGTAGATGACGGCACAGATCTTCTTGCCCTTCTCCCTGACGATGCATTCCTTGACGGCCTCGCACTTGGACAGCAGATTTTCCAGTTCTTCGGGGCTGACGTTCTCACCGTTGTCGAGGATGATGATATTCTTCTTGCGTCCAGTGATGTAATAGAAGCCGTCCTCGTCCACACGGGCCAGGTCTCCGGTGTGGAACCAGCCGTCGGCGTCGAGGACTTCTGCGGTGGCCTCGGGGTCCTTGTAATAGCCCAGCATGACGCAGCCGCCGCGGATGCAGATTTCGCCCGTCTCGTCCAGCTTGTACTCGGCGTGGTCGTCGGGCTTGCCCACGGCGCGGATGTGCTTTTCGTCCTGCTCGTAGTTGATGATGCCGTCGCCGCAGGTCTCGGTCATGCCGTACACCTGAGTGATCATCATGCCCTGCTGTGCCAGCTCGGCCAGCATGGCGCCGTCAAACATGGCAGAGGAGCCGCAGGGGTTCCAGATGCCGTTCAGGCGGGCACGGCGGCCCCGCTTGACGTCTTTGTAGATGGCCTCCATCAGCATGGGAGCCACAGCGATGGCATCGCTGTGCATCAGGCCGAGGTCGCGGTAGAAGTCGCGGATGTCGGCGGAGAGGTTCAGCGCCCAGCCCTTGCAGGCCCAAACGAAGAGGCAGATGAACGTACCCAGATGGAACAGGGGCAGGATGGCGAAGTTGCTCAGGACGTCGTTTTTGTCCTCGGGCATATGCTCGTGCTTATAGTCCAGCATGGCGCCGCCGAATTTGACCTGGCACTCCACAGTGGTAAAAAAGTTGTGCTCCGAGAGCATGACGGCCTTGCTGCGGCCGGTGGTGCCGGAAGTGAACATCAGCACCATCAAATCATCATGGCCCACGCAGTCAACAAGCTCTGCAGGCGCGCTGTCCTTGAAGGCGTCCATCGGGCGGAGTTTATCGCCGTAGGCGGCCTCGATGTCGGGGCGGCAGCCATAGTCGATGCCGTCGTTGACGATGAGGGAAGGCTCGACAAGGCCCAGCTCATATTCCAGCTCGGGCCAGGTCTTTTTCTGGTTGATGGTCACGACGACGGCCCCGGCGAGGATCGCGCCGAAGCTGTTGACACCGTACTCATAGCAGTTGCGGCTCATAATGCCGACACGCTTACCCTTGATGTCGGGGATATTCTCCTTAAAATAAGTAACGGCCCTGCGGATGTCCTGCACATACTGGGCGTAGGTCTTTTCCACCACAGTCTTGCCATCGGCGGCCACATAGCGGAAAGCCACCCGGTCGGGGTACTGCTTCGCCATGACGTCCGTGATGAGCTCATATACAGTATTTATCATTTTTGTCGCTCCTTGCTGTTTTTCTTTATTGCAGCGAAACGCCGGCATTTGACATATTCTGCCTCAGAGTAATAATACCTGTTTCGGCAGAGAAATGCAACTACGCGGCGTATCCTTTTCACTGTTTCTTCTTACTTGTTACTTGCGCAGCAGCTTACCCAGAGCGTTGCGGGGCAGGGGCTCAACGGTGAACTCCACGGCACTGATGCGCTTATACAGCGGCAGGCTGCGGTTCACCTCGATGACGAAGGCTCTGACCTCTTCCTGCTTATCCTCAGGGCAGTAGATGACGGCACAAATTTTCTGGCCCTTCTCCTTCACGATGCACTCGGTGATGGCCGGGCAGAGGGCCAGCTTCTTTTCCAGCTCTTCGGGGCTGACGTTCTCGCCGCTGGCGAGGATGATAAGGTTCTTCTTGCGGCCGGTGATGTAATAGAAGCCTTCCTCATCCATCCGGGCCAGGTCGCCGGTGTGGAACCAGCCGTCGGCGTCGATGACCTCTGCCGTGGCCTCGGGGTCCTTGTAGTAGCCCAGCATCACGCAGTCGCCCTTGATGCAGATCTCGCCGGTCTCGTCCAGCTTATACTGAACGTGGTCGTCGGGCTTGCCCACGGCACTCATGTGCTTTTCGACCTGCGTAAAGTTCAGGATGCCGTCGCCGAAGGTCTCGGTCATTCCGTAGCACTGGTTGACGACGAAGCCGTTCTGGACCAGCTCCAGCAGCATCTTGGGGTCGAGGGCAGCGGAAGAGCAGCACAGGTCCCACAGGCCGTTCAGACGGCTGACGCGGCCACGCTTCATGTCATTGTAGATGGTCTCCACCAGCATGGGGGCCGAGGCCATGACGTCGCTGTGCATCAGGCCCAGGTCGCGGTAGAAGTCGCGGATGTCGCCGCAGAGGTTCAGAGCCCATCCGGCAGGCGGGTAGGACATAACGCAGACGAAGCAGGCCATGTGGAAGAGGGGCAGCAGGGTCATATGGCTCAGCGGCAGCTTCTGGCCTGCCGGGAGGCGGTTGGTGATCCAGTTCTCTGCCACCTCCGAATAGGTGTGCAGGCTGGCGCACATATTCCGCTCCGAGAGCATGACGCCCTTGCTGCGTCCGGTGGTGCCGGAGGTGAACATCAGCATCATCAAATCATCGTGGCCCACGCAGTTGGTCAGCTCGCCGGGGGCAGTCTCTTTATAGCAGTCCATGGGGCGGAGCTTCGGGCCGTAGGCGGCTTCCAGCTCGGCGCGGCAGCCGTAGTCGATGCCGTCGTTCAGGATGAGGACGGGCTCCACGAGGCCCAGCTCATATTCCAGCTCCTCCCAGGTCTTTTTCTGGTTCAGGGTCACGAGAACGCCGCCGGCGAGGATGATGCCGTAGGACGCCACGCAGAATTCATAGCAGTTCCGGCTCAGCAGAACGATGCGCTGGCCCTTGATGTCCGGCACTTCGGCCTTGAGATAGGCCACCATCCGGCGGATGTCCTGCGCATACTCGCGATACTTCTTCTCCACGACGGTCTTGCCGTCCTCGGCCACATAGCGAATGGCCACATGATCAGGAAACTCCTGCTCCATGCAGCGGGTCACCATGTCGTATACGCCTGCGGGTACTTTGATGTATTCAGCCATCGGTTTTTCTCCTTTTTTGTCAAATTTTCAGCTCAGCACTTTTTTCATTCACCTTCCAGAGTCATTCCGAATCTCTGGCAGTTCGAGGAAAACTTTGGCACGGCTCCTTATGGCAACAGTATACCGCAAGCAGAGCGTAAACGCAAGATTTAATTGCACAAATATGCAACTTTAACTTGCATTCAATTTGTGCAGGCAGATGTAATTCTTTCCTTTTGTTGCGATGCGCGAAAAGCTGTGATACACTTTTTTCGTCAGGACGAAACTTCGCCCGGAGGTCGAGTCCTTATCAAATTGACAGCAAGCCCAAAAAGCATTATACTGTTTATATCATTTAAACCGATACCTGCCTTTTTTAGCAATATCTCGCAGCCTGCCTGTATCGCACCCTTAGCAAGCTGGACATTTCGTATGTCATTCTGTGTTATTACTATATTATTTTCTTCTGATAATATGAAACAGTTTCCATCCTTATCATCACTTTTTAAATGTTCACACAGATTTATATTAACATTCTGCCTTAAGGCTTCCTCTCTTGTCAACAAATATCCGTCTTTTTTAAGAAGTCTTGCTTTCATAAGCTCTGAAATTGCATCTATGAGCCCCGAACCACATAGTCCTCTCGGATTTTCTGCTTTTCCATCATCAAGCATACCAAGTATGATATTTCCGTTTACCCTGCTTATCTTCACTGAATTTATTGCTCCCGGTGCGGCACGCATACCTGAGCGGATGCCTTTACCCTCAAATGCCGGGCCGGCCGCTGTCGAAGTTACAAATACTTTTCCTGAACAATTTAACAAAATCTCCGCATTTGTACCTATATCTATCGCAATTTCATTTATACCTGTTTTATACATTTTTTCTTTGCAAAGCACTGCCGCCGCATCTGCACCGACATGAGCCATAATATTAGGAAGCACGATAACCTCATCAATATCATATATCTTAAAACCTATATCGTATGAATTGGTCCTGTACACTCCCTCATATGCAACGCTAAATGGTGCACCTTTAAGACCTGTCACATCCTTATTTAAAAATATGTGGCACATTGTTGTATTTCCCACAACAACCATTTTCTTAATCACAATATCCGGTATTTTATCACTTTCCTTACTT
>ERZ825324.4441-NODE-4441-length-11677-cov-8.000430_pt1 | contig 11677 bp, 8 predicted proteins | sample MGYA00519859_ERZ825324 | MGnify/ENA primary metagenome ERZ825324 (study PRJEB31778, sample SAMEA3449198) | human gut metagenome | biome: human gut; feature: human-associated habitat; material: faeces | place: United Kingdom | collected 2010/2012 ... | reverse complement strand
CATCGGTCATCTGGCAGCCATCCGGGCCGTAGGCCTTGTAGCCGTTGTACTTGGCCGGGTTGTGAGAAGCCGTGACCATGATACCAGCATTGCACTGGTAGTAACGGGTAGCAAAGCTCAGTGCAGGCACAGGCATCAGAGCATCGTAAATGCGCACCTTGATACCGTTTGCCGCCAGAACGCCTGCGGCGGTCTTGGCAAAGATATCGCTCTTCAGGCGGCTGTCGTAGCTGATGGCCACAGTCTGGCTGCCGCCCTGAGTCTTGACCCAGTTTGCCAGACCCTGCGTGGCCTGACGCACAACATAGATATTCATACGGTTGGTGCCAGCGCCCAGAACGCCGCGCAGACCAGCGGTGCCAAACTTCAAAGCCACAGCAAAGCGGTCCTTGATCTCATCATCATTTCCCTCGATCTTGGCCAGCTCCGGCTTCAGATCAGCGTCTTCCAGCTCTGCAGCCATCCAGCGCTTATATTCATCCAAATACATCTTGCACACCTTACCTTTTGTAAATTTTTCCGCAAAAAAGAACAGGTTTGGTTAAACCTACTTATAATATAAACTCTCCGCATCCATGTGTCAATTGCGTAATCTGCAACAAGATTTGCAGTTCAAAACCGGCATATGGCACAAAATTCCAAGTTTTTCCCGGTAAAGTCGGGAACTATCCCGGGCTCGCCTGCATTTTCCAGCAGTTCATAACTCTGGCCTGCATCGTCCAGAACGTCCAGCCACTGCTCCAAACCGACGCTGTTTTCACACAGGTAGCGCAGCAGCTGCATTGCCCGGGCAAAACTGTCCTGCAGCAGCACCGCGCTGCGGCGCACCCGGCCATCCTGCTCCTGCCGCAGCTCCATTACAACGCCCTGCGCAGCGGCGGCACCGCAATATACAAGGGTGTGGGCATGCTGCAGCCCTTCCAGTTCTGAATATGTACGGATATAGCGGCAGTATTCTTTGCTCATCATGGAAAACTCTCTCCTCTCTATCGCATTGACATCTTTCCTGCCCTTTACTATAATGAATTCAGAAGTATTTTTGTGTCGAAGTATGACATAATCATCCAATATTTTCCACTTTTGCCAATTCTTTTCCGTCATATCATCCGCTGGGATAAGGGAGAACAACATGTATTCTGTTACCAGAAGCTTTGGTCTGAACGGCCTGAGCGGCTTTGCCGTGGCAGTGGAGGCCGATATTTCCGGCGGTCTGCCCGCCTTTTCCATCGTGGGCCTGCCGGATTCCGCTGTGCGTGAAAGCGCCGACCGTGTGCGCGCCGCCATCAAAAATCTGGGCTTCAAGTTCCCGGACCGGCGCATTACCATCAATCTTGCCCCGGCGGATGTGCGCAAGACCGGCCCGGTGTACGACCTGCCGCTTCTGCTGGCAGTGCTCACTGCCAGCGGCCAGCTGGAGGATGTGCCTGCCGACGCGGCATTTCTGGGCGAACTGGCACTGGACGGCACCTTGCGGCCGGTTTCCGGCGTGCTGCCCATGGCGCTGGCTGCAGCAGAAAATGGCACCCACGCCCTGTATGTACCTGCCGAGAATGCCGCCGAAGCAGCCGAGGCCTGTGCCGACAGCATGGCCGTCTACCCCGCCCACACGGCACGCGAAGTTGTAGATGCCCTGCGCGGCATCTCCCCGCTTGCCCCGGCGGCTGTTGTTCCCTTTGACCCTGCAGACGCATGGGCACAGGTGCCGGATTTTGCGGACGTGATGGGCCAGTCGCTGGCGCGGCGGGCTATGGTCATTGCTGCCGCAGGCGGACACAATGTATTGCTCATTGGCGCACCCGGCACCGGCAAATCCATGCTGGCAAAGCGTCTGCCCGGCATCCTGCCGCCGCTCACCCGCGAGGAAGCCGTGGAGACCACTAAAATTTATTCTATTGCAGGGCAGCTGCCGCAGGGTCGGGGCCTGATCTCTGCACGGCCTTTCCGCAGCCCGCACCACTCGGCCAGTGCCGCAGCTCTGGCTGGCGGCGGCGCACAGTTCCGGCCCGGCGAGTGCAGCCTTGCCAACTGCGGTGTGCTGTTTTTAGACGAATTGCCGGAGTTCTCCCGCGAGAGTCTGGAAGTGCTGCGCCAGCCGCTGGAGGACGGCCAGATCACCGTGAGCCGAGCGGCAGGCAGTGCCACCTATCCCAGCCGCTTCCAGCTGGTAGCCGCCATGAACCCCTGCAAATGCGGCTACTACGGCCACCCCACCCGGCAGTGCACCTGTTCGCCCAGTGCTGTGCGGCAGTACCGCAGCCGTGTGTCCGGCCCGCTGCTGGACCGCATCGACCTGTGCGTGGAGATGGACCCCATCGCCTTTGACGAGCTGCACGCCGTCGTCCCTTCCGAGAGCAGCGCCGATCTGCGCAAACAGGTGCTTGCCGCCCGGGCCATTCAGGCAAAGCGCTATGCCGCCCCAGGTTTTGAGGGTGTGCTCTGCAACGCCCAGCTCACCGCCGGGCAGGTGCGGCGCGTCTGCCGCATGACCCCCGCCGCCGAGCGGCTGCTGCGCGCCTCCTACGACGCTTTGGGCCTTTCCGCCCGCGCCCATGACCGCATCCTGCGGGTGGCCCGCACGGTGGCCGATCTGGCAGGCAAACAGCTGCTGGATGAGGACTGTGTGCTGGAAGCCCTGCAGTACCGGGCGCAGGAAAAAGTGGAAGTATAAAAGCTTCTTCGTCTTTGCTTCGCAGATCCGCCCTCCCCGAAAAGGGAAGGGTTTGTGCAGCTTACCGTTACGCGCAAAAAAGCCATCTGTATCTTTCCAAATGCTCAATACGAGCAGGAGATCACAGATGGCTTTTTATAATTGCTTTTTAGAATCTGCGCCATGTATCCGGCAGGAACAGCACCAGCATCGGGAAGATCTCCAGACGGCCGGCCAGCATGTCGAAGATCATCACCAGCTTTGCAGGGTTCGTAAAGCTGCCAAAGTTCATCATGGGGCCCACCTGCGCAAGGCCCGGGCCGATGTTGTTCAAAGTAGCTGCAATGGCTGTGAAGTTCGTCACCATATCAAAGCCATCCAGACTGATGAGCAGGAAGGATACCACGAAGATGAAGAAATACGCGCCCATAAACACATTGGTGGTGCGGATGGTCTCGTGGTTGAGCAGCTTGCCGTCCATGCGGACGGGGGCCACCACCTGCGGGTGCAGCGCCTGCTTGAGCTCCTTGCCCAAGGTCTTGCCCAGAATGAGGAGGCGGCTCACCTTGATGCCGCCGCCGGTGCTGCCTGCGCAGGCACCAATGAACATGAGCACCACCAGAATTTCTTTGGAGAGAGTGGGCCACAGGTCAAAATCGCAGCTGGAAAAGCCAGTGGTCGTGATGATGGAGCCCACCTGAAAGGCTGCTTGACGCACCGCTTCGCCAAAGCTGTTATAAAGGCTGTAGATATTGGCCGTGATAATGCCAATTGCCACCAGAATAATGGCGAAGTAGCCGCGCACTTCCTCGCTGATGGCGCGGTTGAATTTGCGCAGCAACAGCAGGAAGTAGGCATTGAAGTTGACACCAAACAGGATCATGAAGATGGTCACGACCCACTGGATGTAGGGAGAAAAGCTGGTAAAGCTGTCATTCTTGAAGCCGAAGCCGCCGGTGCCCGCCGTACCGAAGGCCGTGAGCATGGACTCAAACAGCGGCATGCCGCCCAGCAGCAGGAATACCACCTCCAGCACGGTGAGTGCAAAATAGATGCCGTACAGGATCTTTGCGGTAGACTGCACCTTGGGCACCAGCTTATCCACCTGAGGGCCGGGGCTTTCTGCCTTCATCAGGTTGACGTGGGAGCCGCCAGTCAGTGGCAGCAGCGAGAGCAGGAACACCAGAACGCCCATGCCGCCGATCCAGTGAGTGAAGCTGCGCCAGAACAGGATGCCCTTGGGCAGATCCTCCACCCCGGGCAGGATGCTGGCACCGGTGGTGGTAAAGCCGGACACCGTCTCAAACAGGGCATCCACCGGGTTCGGGATGCAGCCCGTCACCACAAACGGAACGGCGCCCACGATGGAAATGACGATCCAGCTCAGCGAGGTAGCAGCAAAGCCCTCCCGCATATAGAACATCTTGCTTTTAGGCTTGATGCCGCGCAGGGCGTAGCCGATGGCGGCGCTGACTGCCGCCGTGATCAGAAACACGCCCAGCACGAACCATTCGCCGTAGATCCAGCTGGCCGCTGCGGGCAGCAGCAGCAGCGCACCCTCAATCAGCATGACATAGCCCAGCAGACGGAAAACGATCGCATAATTCATAGTCTGCCTCCGTCAACCCTCTGCGCCCTTGTCCAGAATATCGCGCAGGTCATGCAGACCATGCTCCAGCGTGACCACGATCACGTTGTCGCCCACCTGGATCTGGTCGCCGCCGCGCGGGATCAGGATCTGATGGCCGCGGGTGATGCAGCACAGCAGCAGATTCTTTTTCAGGTGCAGCTGGCTCAGGGGGACACCGGTGGCAGCGCTCTTCTCGTGGACGGTAAATTCCAGCGCTTCCACGCGGTCGTCCAGAATGCGGTACAGCGTCTTGATGTTGCTGCCCGCTTCGTTCTGCAGTGCACGCACATACTGCACGATGTAATCGCAGGTCATGTACTTGGGGTAGACCACGCTGCCCAGATCCAGACCGGCCAGAATATCATCAAATTCCAGACGGTTGACTTTGGTGACCAGCTTGCCCTTGGAGTGCTTTTTGGCAAACAGGGTCAGCAGCACATTCTCCTCGTCGATGTTGGTCAGGGCCACAAAAGCCTCGGTGGACTCCATGCCCTCCGAGAGTAGGAATTCGCGGTTGGAGCCGTCCTCGTTCAGGATCTGTGCGCCGGGCAGCTGCTCGGCCAGCTCCATGCAGCGGGCAGGGTCGCGCTCCACGATGCGCACACGCACGTGGTTTTCCAGCAGCTCCTGGCTCAGATAGAAGGCGATGGCACCGCCGCCCACGATGAAGGCATTGCGCACCGGGCGCACCGGCAGGTGGATGCGCTGGAAGAACTCGTGGGCCTTTTCCTGTGTTGCAAGGAAGGTGACCTGATCGCCGTTCTGCAGTACAAAGTTACCGTTCGGGATGATCACGCCGCCGCTGCGCTCCACTGCACACACCAGAATGTCGCTCTTCAGACGGGTGGGGATCTCGCGGATGGCCACGCCATCCAGCCCCTGCTCTGCAGTGAGTGCAAACTTGATCAGCCGCACACGGCCGTCTGCAAAGGTGTCGATCTTGCTTGCACCCGGGAAGCGCAGCAGATGGGAGATTTCCTTTGCTGCAGCCATTTCCGGATTGATGATGGCCGAAATGCCGATCTGCTTTTTGATAAAGTCCAGCTCATGACTGTAGGACGGGTTGCGCACACGGGCAATTGCATGGCAGTGGCCCGCCTTTTTGGCAAACATGCAGCACAGCAGGTTCAGCTCATCCGAACCGGTCACGGCAATGAACACATCCGCGTCTTCAATGCCGGCCTCTGCCAGCGTGGTGATCGAGGAACCGTTGCCCACGATGCCCAGCACATCGTAGCTTTCAGTCAGGTGCTCCACACGCGCTTTGTTGGTATCCACAATGGTCACATTATGGTCTTCCTCACTGAGCTGCCGCGCCAGCGCGGTACCAACCTTGCCGCCGCCCACCAGAATGATCTTCATAACAAGTCCTTTCTCTTTCCGCGTCCCTTCTGCCGGGACAGCACAAATCCATCATAGTATACCATATCTCCTGCCAAAGTTCCACTGTTTTCCACATTATGCAACAAAAACCTGCCAAATGACGCAAAAAAGCCCCGGGAGATACCGTCCCGGAAGCTTTTATTTCATTTAATAGCGCGCCACGCCGTCCTTCGTTACAAGGGCATACACCAGCGGGGCTTCCTCCGGCTTCTCAGGGCCGTATCCAAGGCCGCTGCGGTACTCGGCGGCGGCAGCTTCAAACTTATCGGCTGCGCCGTAGAAGGTGGCAAGGCTCTCGCCCTTCTTTACGTAGTCGCCGCGCTTTTTATGCAGGGTGATGCCGGCGGCAAAATCCAGCGGGTCGCCCTTTTTCTGTCGGCCCGCACCCAGCAGCACGCTGGCAGAGCCGATCTTCTCGGCGTCGTTCGCCACAATGTAACCGTCCTGCTCTGCCAGCAGCTCAAAGCTTGCCGCGGGCTGCTCAAACAGGCTGTAATCGTCCAGCACGCGGGTATCGCCGCCCTGCGCCGCAAACATCTCCTTGCACTTTGCAAAGGCAGACCCATCGGCAATCACCGCCTCGGCCATGGCGCGGCACTCGGCAGGAGTGCCCTTATCGGCCAGCACCAGCATGTTCGCCGCCAGCTGCAGGCAGACCTCGGTCAGGTCGGCGGGGCCATGGCCCTTGAGCACATCCATGCTTTCCATGACTTCCAGACTGTTGCCAATGTTATGGCCCAGCGGGGTGTCCATATCGGTGATCATGGCAGCCACCCGGCGGCCGTGATGGGTGCCAATGGATACCATCAGCTTGGCCAGCTCAATGCTCTGGTCTACCGTTTTCATAAAAGCTCCGGTGCCGGTGGTCACATCCAGCAGGATGGCATCCGAGCCGGAAGCCAGTTTCTTGGACATGATGCTGGATGCGATGAGTGGGATGCAGCTGACGGTTGCGGTCACATCCCGCAGGGCGTACATCTTTTTGTCGGCAATGGCAATGCCCTCGCTCTGGCCAATGACCGACAGGCCGATCCTGTTCACCTGCGCAAAGAACTCCTCCTGTGAGAGGGCGGTTCTGGTGCCGGGCACGCTCTCCATCTTATCGATGGTGCCTCCGGTATGGCCAAGGCCCCGGCCGCTCATCTTGGCGATCTTCACGCCGCAGGCTGCGACGATCGGTGCAATGACCAGCGTGGTCTTGTCGCCCACGCCGCCGGTGGAGTGCTTGTCCACCTTGATGCCCGGAATGGGCGAAAGATCCACCATCACACCGCTGTGAGCCATCACATCGGTCAGCTCTGCGGTCTCTTCATCGGTCATGCCGCGCAGATAGACAGCCATCATCCATGCAGCCATCTGGTAATCAGTCACTTCTCCGCTGACATAGCCATTGACGATCTGCTCCAGCTCTTCACGGCTGTGCGTACCGCCGTCACGCTTTTTTGCGATCAGATCATAAACGCGCATCGTATCACGCTCCTCGTTTTTTCAATAGTACGACATTGTAAGATATAGTATAGCAAAATTCCAAACAAAAGCAAGTATCATTCTGTAAACTTTGCCCAATTTTAAGCCAAAAAGGGCGCAGCCGCCCGAAAAAGCAGCTGCGCCCTTGTTTTGGGAACACAAATCGTCGTTTTAGCGGGACCCCTTGTCGTAGGGGATGCCCTCTGCCTTGGGTGCCATGCTGTTCTTGGAGGTAAACGCCAGAATGATCATGGACGCCACGAACGGCATCATGTTGTAGATGTTGCTGGACCAGTGCAGCTGTGCCAGGAAGGTGGAGTCTGCAATGTTTGCCAGACTCTTGAACACAGCAAAGAACATGGCTGCGCCAAAGATGTTGAAGGGCTTCCACTGGCCAAAGATCATAACAGCCATGGCAAGGAAGCCTGCGCCGGCCACGCCCACCTCAAAGTTCCAGGTCTGCACCGGGGGCACAATGTAGGCCATACCGCCGATTGCGCCCAGTGCACCGGAAATGACAACACCGGCATAGCGCATCTTGTAGACATTGATGCCCACAGAGTCCGCTGCCTGCGGATGCTCGCCGCAGGCACGCAGACGCAGGCCAAAGCGGGTCTTGTACAACACCACATAGCTGATGATCAGCAGAATGATGCCCAGCGGCACAAAAATGCTCAGCTCCAGCCCGCCGATGCTGAACAGGAAGGGCCTGTTGGTGTAGTTCAGCTTTGCACTGCCGCTATCGCTGAAATTCTTGGCAAGGACCACCGCGATGGCCGTGGCCAGCAGGTTCAGGGCCGTGCCGCCGATGGTCTGATCCGCCTTCAGGTTGATGGAGGCAAAGGCCAGCAGCAGACTGTACACCATACCGGCCAGTGCCGCCACCAGAACAGAGATCAGCACCACGAGGAAGACCGGCATTTCGGCAGGCAGCATGGTCAGGGTGAGAACACCCGCCACACCGCCAATGACCATGATGCCTTCCAGTGCAATGTTGATGATGCCGGAGTGCTCACTGAACATACCGCCCAGTGCCACCAGCATCAGAACGATGCCATACAGCAGCGTATATTTGATCAGAAGCAGCATATCACTTGCCCTCCTTTTCGGTTGCAGATTTTGCAGGAGCAGCAGGCTCTGCGTTCACATTGGTTTTATCGGCATTCTTGAACAGCAGTGCGTGGATCTTGCCGCGGAACAGCATGGAGAATGCACACAGGTAGATGATGATACCGCTGATCAGGTCCGAGATCTCAGTGGGGTAATACTTGGTGGAAAGGAAGGAGCCGCCCACCGAGATATGGGAAATGAAGATTGCCGAGAAAATGGTGCCAATGGGGTTGGAGCTTGCCAGCAGTGCAACGGAAATGCCGTTGAAGCCCATTGTCGGCAGGCTTGTGGAGTTCAGCGGGTTCCACTGGGACACATTGGACAGATAGTACAGGCCCGCACCAAAACCGGCCAGCGCACCGGCAATGGCCATGGAGAGGATGATGTTCTTCTTCTCGTTGATGCCGGCATAGCGGGCAGCGCTCTTGTTCAGGCCGACGGCCTTGAGCTCATAGCCGAAAGTGGTCTTGTTCAGCACCACCCAGATCAGGATGGCCACCGCCGCTGCCAGGAAGATGGCAATGGTGGTGCTGTTGGTCTGGAACATCTTGTTCAGGCCAAAGTCCGGGATGATGGACTGGGCAAAGGCCGGGTTCTTGCTCAGGTTCAGGGTACGGGTGTTCCGCACGTCGTACATGGGGCCGGTGCCGTTCTGGTAGACCAGTTCGTTTACCAGATACAGGCCGATCCAGTTGAACATAATGGAGGTGATGACCTCGTTGATGTTGAAGTAGGCCTTGAAGAAGCCCGGGATAGCACCCCAGATACCGCCCAGGATGGTAGCCACCAGCAGGCAGACAAACCAGGGCAGCTTGAGCATGATGGCGCAGTACAGGGCACCAAAGGCACCCAGCGTGTACTGGCCGGAAGCGCCGATGTTGAACAGGCCCGTCTTAAAGGCGAAGCCGACGGAAAGGCCGGTCATGACCAGAGGCGCCGCGTTGGCCAGCTCCTTGCCGACGCCATAGGGGGCATCATGGAAGCCGCCCTTGATGATGCGGACAAAGCCGTCGCCCCATGCGTGGGCCGGGTTGATGGCCAGCAGCACGAGGAAGCCCACAGCCATGCCGATGACGATGCACAGCAGCGCGGCCAGCACACTGGTGATGGAGCTGTTGAGGTTGCTGTGGGAAAGTTTTTTCTTGTTCATTTATTTGCTCTCCTTTCCCTGCTTGCGTGCGCCGGCCATGTAGAGGCCCAGCTCCTGCACAGTGGTGGTCTTGGGGTCGAACTCGCCCACGATCTCACCCTCGTACATGACGAGGATGCGGTCGGACAGGTTCATGACCTCATCCAGCTCGAGGCTGACCAGCAGGACAGCTTTGCCCTTGTCGCGCTGGGCGACGATCTGGCGGTGGATGTATTCGATCGCGCCGACATCCAGGCCGCGGGTGGGCTGAACAGCCACCAGCAGCTTGGGGTCTTTGTCGATCTCGCGGGCGATGATGGCTTTCTGCTGGTTGCCGCCGGACATGCTGCGCACGATGGTGGAGCTGCCCTGGCCGCTGCGGACGTCGTACTGCGCGATCAGTTTATCGGAGTACTCCCGCACTTTCTCTTTTTGGATGAAGCCGCCTTTCTGGAACTCCGGCTGCCAGTAACGCTGGAGCACCATGTTGTTCTCCAGGCTGTAATCCAGCACCAGACCGTGCTTGTGGCGGTCTTCGGGGATATGGCTCATGCCGTCCTTGGAGCGCTGGCGGATGGATTCACGGGTGATGTCCTTTCCGTCCAGCGTAATGGTGCCGCTGGACAGTTTTTCCAGGCCGGTCAGGCCGTAGATGAACTCGGTCTGGCCGTTGCCCTCAATGCCCGCCAGGCAGACGATCTCGCCGCCGTGCACCTGGAACGAAACGTTCTTGACGGAGTCTTTCTTGCTCTGGCTGTTGTGCATGGTCACGTTCTTCACGTCCAGCACCGCCTTGCCGGGGTTGGCAGGCTTTTTCTCGACCTGAAGCTGGACATCACGGCCCACCATCATGCGGGAAAGCTCTTCCTTGGTGGTGTCCTTGATCTCCACAGTGCCCATATACTTGCCCTTGCGCAGGACGGTGCAGCGGTCTGCCACCGCCATGATCTCGTTGAGCTTGTGGGTGATGAAGAGGATGGATTTGCCCTCTTTCTTGAACCCGCGCATGATCTCCATGAGCTCGTCGATCTCCTGCGGCGTCAGAACAGCCGTGGGCTCGTCGAAGATCAGGATCTCATTGTCGCGGTAGAGCATTTTCAAGATCTCCACGCGCTGCTGCATGCCAACGGAAATGTCGCTGATGAGGGCGTCCGGGTCCACCCGCAGGCCGTACTTCTCGCTCAGGGCCATGACCTTTTTGCGGGCTTCGGCTTTCTGCAAAAAGCCCATCTTGTTGGGCTCCACGCCCAGGATGATGTTGTCCAGCACGCTGAAGCACTCCACCAGCTTGAAATGCTGGTGCACCATGCCGATGCCCAGCGCGTTCGCGTCGTTGGGGTTCCGGATGGCGACCTCCTTGCCATTTTTGAGGATCTTGCCCTGTTCCGGCTGATACAGGCCGAACAGCACGCTCATCAGCGTGCTCTTGCCTGCACCGTTCTCGCCAAGCAGGGCGTGTACCTCACCTTTACGCAGCTGCAGGGTGATATCATCGTTTGCCTTAATGCCAGGGAATTCCTTGGTAATATGGAGCATCTCGATCACAAAGTCCTCTGCCAATCTGCTCACTCTCCTTTCGTGCCATAGCGACACCGATACTATTCTAGCATCCATTATACCTTATTTCTCTTATTTTGCACACTTCTTTTTGAATTTTTATCGGAATGTTGCAATATAAGTATTACTTTTGTGCATTGTATACAAAAAGAGCAGGGCGCTCTTTGGGAAGCGTCCTGCTCTTAAAATGCAGCCTGTGCCGCGTTTTGCAATTACTGGATGTAGTTGACAGTGGTGAACTCGCTGACGGTGGGCTTGGTAGCGTCGTCGGAGCTGTTATCAACAGTGATCTCGCCGCTCTTGATCTTGCCCTTGACTTCCTCGTACTCGTCGGTGGTGAAGGACTCGAAGTTCCAGCTGTCTGCATCGGTGGGCAGGCCGATATAATCGCCGTCCTCCAGACCGAAGTTGCCATTGGAACCTGCGATGTCGCCCCAGCTGCCGGCATCGATATCAGCCAGAGCAGTGTTGACAGCCTCGGACAGGCCCTTCATAGCAGAGGTAATGAACGGGTTATAAGCGTAGGTGCCATCTGCAACGCCGTTTGCACCGATGTAGTTCTGGTCAACGTCAACGCCGATGACGTAGCCGTTGTTCTTCAGAGCAGCCTCAACAGCGGAGGTGTAGATGCCGCCGCCGCAGGCAAAGACGACCTGAGTGCCGTTGGAGTACCAGCCCTCCATACGGGAGGTGATGTTTGCATCGCCGTAGAACTGGCCGCCGTAGAAGTAGTTGATCTCGATGTTCTGGCCCA
>ERZ825324.4436-NODE-4436-length-11684-cov-3.320664_pt1 | contig 11684 bp, 15 predicted proteins | sample MGYA00519859_ERZ825324 | MGnify/ENA primary metagenome ERZ825324 (study PRJEB31778, sample SAMEA3449198) | human gut metagenome | biome: human gut; feature: human-associated habitat; material: faeces | place: United Kingdom | collected 2010/2012 ... | reverse complement strand
GAGCAGCGCGAGAAGCCCCACCTTCCAGTCGATGGCCAGCGCCGCGCCGAATCCGGTAGCGACCCCTTTTCCGCCCTGAAATCTAAAACAGACCGGCCACATATGCCCCAAAAGAGCCGCTGTCGCGCAGAGAATAGCCGCCAGATCGGAAACCGCAAGACCGGCGGCAAATGTCGGCAGAAATCCTATTTCAACGTGATAACCACTTGTGGGGAGTATCAGATATTGCGTATGTTCCTGCTGATAGTGGAAATGCGGAAAGGTATGAAGGCGTCCCCCGCCTTTCTGGAAATAGGACAGTATTGGATTGCTCCGAATGGAAAGACCTCGCTTGTGGCTATTCAGCGCACTATGGGGTGGTATCTTGACTGCTTCGCTTTCGGTTCTCCTTTTGAGATTAGAAAGGATAACGATACCTATCAGTATATCGCAGACCAATATCTCTATCCGAAAATCAAGGTCATACCGGAACTGACACGAAACGGCTTTGACGGCAATTTCCACGACATCCGCCCCGTCAGCTATTTCTCAATGCTCCTTTCCGCACCGCAAGCCGAGACACTGCTGAAAGAAGGCAACATAGGGATGCTTAAATATATGGCAGACCACACCGCAGAGGTAAAGCACTTCTGGGCATCATACATCATCGCCAAGCGGCACGGATATGAAATCCCGAATCTTTCAACGTGGTATGACTATCTGCGGATGTTGGAGCGTTTCGGCAGGGATACCCATTCCCCGAAACTGATAACTCCCTCCAATCTCGTTGAAGCACACGATGAATATGTGCGGAAAGTCAACCGCCAGCGTGAAAAGGAGCGCAGGGAGGCAGACCGCCTTAAAGCGATTGAGGACGATAAGAGGTTCAAGGAACTCAAAGGTCGTTTCATCGGACTTGTGTTCACTGACAACGAGATAGAAATCAAGACCCTTGACAGCGTTGACGAATACTATGCGGAAGGCAGCACACAGCATATTTGTGTAGGCAGTAGTCAATACTACCTTAAATCCGACAGCCTTGTGTTCTCCGCACGAATTGACGGCAAGATAGTGGCGACCATAGAGATAGACCTCAAAACTCTCAATATCATACAATGCCGTGCCGCCTGCAACAAGGTCAGCGAGTATCAGGAACGTATAGAAAGGACTATCGCAAGCCACCGAAAAGAAATCAGAGCGAGAATGACCGCCTGATGTTTAACCCGACCACCGCCCGAAATATGGCGGTGGTCATAAATCCCCCGATTATGAACGTAACATTTGAACACCCAACCATCATCTTTGATGATAAAATAGCCGAGGTTATCATAGAATTTGTGAACCACATTCTCTATGCGGACAGCGAGGAAACCCTACGGCAGATTGTAGCCGACTTTGCCGACAAGTATGCCCTTGACCGATACTTCGTCTATGGCTACGGAAGCCACCATCTGTGGCTGAAGCAAAGGAAGATAACCAACCCCGATATAACATTTGAATATCGGATACTGATTGTAGAATACTAAAACCGCAATACTATGGCAACGAAAATGACCGCCAACGGAATAAGTACTACCACTATTCCGGGCACTGAACAATACGAGATATTTTATAATGCCTATCGCCCACGGCGAAAGCACTATCAATATGACTATCGCCACACTGACGGAGAACTTTTCTCCTGCGTTGCTCCTACTCTCAAAGAGTGCAGACAACGCCGTGATGAATGGCTGAACAAAAAGAAATAATATTTGCCAAGTCGTAATATAGCAGGCGGAGCGACTTCGTGATGAAGTCGCTCCGTTGATTTTGCTGAAAATTTCGGCCGCCAAAAGGCGGCAATTAAGCATTTTCCGAATTCATTTAGGAGAATTATCTTCTTCCCCTACTGGATTTTCCAACTCAATTATGCGCTGCCTAATTTTTTCAAGGTAATCCGGCATATCGCTATCAACATATTTCCAGAAATCCTCAAATTGATATTGACCTCCATCAATTATAATTTCCGCAATAGGAGGATTAACCAGCGTCCGTTCAATCATATCTGCATAATTAAACATTGAGTTGGTAGCACGCTCTCTATCTTTTTTAAGTCTATCGTTCTTTGATTTATATTTGTATTCTCTATATGATTCATATAAAGACTCCAGTCTACCAAGTTGGTATTTTATTTCATTTACAAGTTCTGGCATATCAATATAATTCGTTGTTATATACAAAGGTAATATAATTTCCTGAACTTATCGCAAAAATAATGCTGCAAATTCCGTCAATCGGCGTTGGTAGAGTTGCTTATGGAACTTGCCTTTGTAGCGGCAGTGGGCGGTGTAGGCTTTGAAGATGTCGCGGTTGCCGGCTTTGAGTTTCTTCAGAACGGAGGATTTGTTGACGACGCCGGGGCCGCAGTTGTAGGCGAGACAGGCTAAAAGGATTGAATCCTTGCCGTACTGCGCATACAGTGCGCAGAATTTTCGGAGGTCTTTTCGTAACAGTGCGTCTGCCTGTCTTTCGGTAAGTTGCACTCCTCGGCGGTAAGGTTCTCCCAGCTGGACTTGATGACCGTAACCGACATAAGGCCAGTGCTTAGGCTTATGGAGTGTCTCAAACTTTTTAATTATCAGTACAGCCCGTTCAAACGGCGGCAGTTCCATTATGCTTCGCTTTGCGGCGACTTCGGGCGTTGCTGCCACAAGGGTCAGCAGCGCCACGAAGAAGAACAATAGTTTTTTCATCGGATAACGGGTGTTATAGGGCCGACAACCGGACCGATGATTTTGCCGCCGTCATCATCGCCATTGTCTTTGCCGTTGAACTCGAAGGTCTGCTCCCACGGGGTCGAGCCGAAATTATCTTCAATGACCACGAGGAATTTATGTGCGTCGGCACTTTTGGCAGTGTAGTTGAGTCGGAAAGTCTTGCTTTCGAGAAGAACTCGGTCATTGTTGACCAGCACCGGTCCATCTACCAGTTTCAGCGTGCCATTGCCGTCATATTGGAAATAACGTATGGTGTAGAGAGTGTTGGAGTAGTTGCCTTCAGGCTTGATCTCGAAGCGTAGTTCCACGGTCTGTCCCTGCGTGATTTTGTCGCCGTATGGCATCACATCCACTGTGAACGGATAGGACTGCTGCACATCGAGGTCGTCGGAACAGGAAGTCATGGAGATTACGATTGCGAACAGAGCAATCCAAAAGCCGAAGAACCGGCCCGGGGTGAGGCGAATATCGCCGATGCGTGAAAAGAAATTTGTAGTCATAATTTGAATTTGGGTTTAGTGATTTGTTTCGGATTGAGCGACATCAGATAGTCGTTCAGATCCTTGTGGTCAAGATAGAGCGCGGATTTGTCGCTCACCCTGTCGCCGAACTCGCGGCGCAGTCTGGCGACTGCGGCACGCCCGGCGGTGTCGTTGTCGAGATAGCACAGTATCAGCGGGTATTCCGCAAGAGCCGGAATTGCCTTTCCGATATTAGCCACGGAGTTAAGCACAACACTGTCGTTACCGTCGTTGTAGCCGAGGCGTTCAGCCGAAAGAAAGTCGATGAAGCCCTCGAACACGTTGCAGCGGGAATTGCCATTGGCAATACGTGTGATATGCTTCGGAGGATAAGACCCTTTGAAGAAAGGGTTGCGCAGCTCATATCCGTGGGCGTTGTTCTCAAAGCCGATGGCGTAGAAATCCTTGCCATGAAGCTGATAGTTGACCTGTATGCAGTATCGCTGGGCAATATCGCGCGGAATACCACGGTCCGAGAGATATTTCAGCAGCGCAGGCGAAGAAAGTCGCGACACTTTCACATTCTCGAAAGTCGGTTCCTCGACAAACGGCACCGGTTTGTAAGGCTCAGCGACAGGCATATCCATCCTTTCGGCGATATACCGTGCCTGCTCAACGAAATCCGTCTTGCCAGAAATTGCCCCAGCAAGCGTAAAAATGTCGCCGCCCTCTCCTGTGCCGAAATCGAACCATACGTTCTTGTGTGGATTGACATGGAACGACGGCTTTCTCTCACTGCGATATGGTGCGTAAAACCACAGACCTTTGCTGTCGCGTCCTGTCGGCTGATAGCCCAACCGGTTCAGAAATTCCACAAGAGAAACCTCTTTGATAGCGTCAATATTCATAGGCGCATCTTCCGTTTGGGCTTGTCAGCATCCGGGGTCCGTGTCTCTTTCGGTACCTGCCGGATGCTGACATTCCGGATATTTGACATCTCGCCTGCGATATACATATTCAGTTCACGCATATTGCACGAGCCAGTCAACTCGTATGCAAGGTCATAGATTCCGCCGTAAGCACCGGACTTGGTATCACGCCATAGATTTGTTTCGGTGTTAATTACCATTGTTGGTTCACCATTTGCGTCATAAGGAGCCTTGTAGATGCGAAGATTGCCGTCAGCCGATACGGGATGGTCCTGACCGAGAGCTTTCATAAAATCCGTGAGACGGATTTTTCGGATGTCAAGATTTATTATAACCGGTTCCATATCGCTTACTCGATTATGAATTTGACACCGACACCATATTGCGTATGGAAATGCCCCGTGGAATTGCCGAATACAAACCGCTCCTTTACGTTGGCTGTCAGGGCGATTTTATCAGAGAGATAGAAATCCGCAGAGAGAGTGAGCGCACCGCCATAAATGAAGGCGTCGCCGTTGTGGAGTGTGGAGCCGTCGGACAGGGTGTGTTTGCCCCAGTTTACCGTTTCATAGCCGCCGAGAACCGATAAACCGCCATAGAGGTGGAATGTCTGCGAATAGTCGCTGACAAGGTGGAGATTGTATCCCGCCTCCGCCGTGAACTGCGCCACGGGGATACGACCTTTTTCGGCGTATGGCTTATAGGTCTGGAGATACTCGCCCCCGAAGCTCCATGTGTTCGCGACACCCTTGAACACAGAGTAAAACACTCCGAATGAATAACCGCAGTCGCGGGAATTGCCGATATAGAAACCGTCTGCCATATCAGCCTTTATTTCCACCGCAGACATACCGGGGAGGCATCGCTGGGCCATTGCCTGCCCCGTGAAAAGGGCAAGCATGGCAGCGAAGATAAACATCGCTTTTCTCATGGTTTACTGAATTGAAAGTTCATCAATCACATTGGCTCTTACAATGTCCTCATTCTCCACAACGAAGGATTGATGTCTGCCACCATCTTTCTCGGCGACTTCGATCACAAGCTGCTTGTCGTCGGGAATTGTGAATTTCTCCAGCGCGAACACCGTTCTCTCAGAAGATTTTGCCGGAACGACCACTACATAGTTCTGGGCGCGTAGCGGCTCCAACACCTGCTCCTGCATTGCGGTACGCTTGATAACCTTCTTGTCCACAATCTTGAAACTCACAAAATCGACATCGAAAGGAATGTTGGAAGTGTTCTTCAGCTCTGTATGGAAATACAGCAACCCGTTGTTGGCATAGATGGATTTCAGAAGAAATTGCACCCCGAAACGCTTTGAACCGATATGTTTGATTTCGCGCTTGTTCTGCTTGTGGATAGATTTCATAATCAGTTTGACAAGCATAGGGCTTTCACTGCCGAGGCGTTCAAGATAGATTTCCTGAGCGTTGTTGGGACGGTTCACCGATTCCCCGTCATGGAGAAAGTCGGTCATCTCGATACTGAGCAACAACGGCTCTTTGGCGAATTTCACGTTAAACGTGTAATAGCTGCCATCTTCGGTAATGACCGAAAGGTTTGTTTCCTGCTTGAACGACTTGAAGGCTGATTTAACACGCAGCACGTTCTTCGCACCGTCGGCGAGTCCGGCGACAAGGTTTTCGTTGCCCAAATCGACATAGGTAATTTCAGCGGGGAAGATGATGTGCGTGGTTTTCTCAAAGCATACCTCCAAGGCGTGAGGCGGTATCATGCGGTCGAAGCCGACCTTACGGGTAAGACCGCTGAACTTGTCGCCGTCGGTGTAGGCAGAGCCGTACACGTTCAAGTCGTGTTCCATCGCGTTGGCTGTTACCTGTTCAGTGTCAGGCGACACGTTGTTATCGGCACTATTGACCGTCTTTTTGCCTTTTGCAAAGGCGGGTGTTGCCATACATAGGACGGCAACGAGAGAAAGAAAAAATAATTTGAAATTCATTTGATTGTGGATTAAGTGGTAAATAATCATATATCTTCCGGCTGGTGGAGCATAACATGGTAGCCGGCTTTGAGGTGGACTTTCACGGTCCGCAGCTTCTTGTTGAGATACTGGCTGACACCGTTTATCAGACCGCGACCAACATCGGAGGCTATCTGCGCTCCCGCATCGGTGGAGATATTGATTGAACTACCCATCGTACTGCCCATATTGGCGCCGATTTCATGAAGCGCATCGCTCTCCATAGAATTGGGGATATTGATACCTTCCTGACCGTCGGAGTCATAGACCTGCAACTCCACATCGTAGATAGAGCCGTCGCACTCGATGGAGGATATTTCAATCTCCAACCTCTCACCCTGCACTCTTGCAGAGCCGACAATTACGGTGTTGCGGGGAATAAGGCGTGAGCCTACCCACATAGGTTCAGTGGTCCGTAACTTCACACTCTCTCCGTCGGTTACACTCTGATTACTGGCGACAACTGCGGCGATTGTGTTCTTGGAAACCTCTTTCATCGTTCCGACCGCTGTCGTAAAGCCCCTGACTGTCGAAGATGATCCGAGAGTTGAAACCACATTTCTGTTTACCTGCGCCACCGGCTGCACATTGCGTTTCCCTTTCTCATCGTCGGCTGATACAGGTACCGGTTGATTGCCGCCGTTACCCATATACTGAGCCGCCAACTGGTAGGAGCGTTCCATAAGTTCCAGCTCATTCGGCTGCTGGACATGTTGCTGCGCCGTAATATTCTGAGCCTCCAGCTCATCTATCCGGGCCTGCAACTCTGCGACCTGCGCCGCCTCGGTACTCTCCGGAATATAGAAATCGTTTAGCGAAGCCTGTACTTCCTGATAAACCTGCGCCGATGTCTCAACCGCGGATGGTGTATTGGCGGCAACCTCCCGACTTGTCGAGAGAGTATCCAGCGACGCTATCGCCGTCTGTTGAGACTCTTTCTCTTTAGCGGCTGCTGCGGCTTCATATTCCGACATCTTATCCTTCATACCTTCGTTTTCACCTTCCGGTATCTCGGTGTTGAAGGCATCGCCTACATGCCCGTCGCTCTTGTTGAGACTGCTGTAAAGAAGCCATAGTATCACGGCTCCACAGAGAATGGCGGCCGGCATCACGATGAGATATTTCATCATCTTCTGCCGTTCAGCCTGTGATTTTGGCTGGAAGAAACCGTTAATCCTCGCTTTCCATTCTTGCATCGTCATAGGCAGCGGGAGCTATCGGTTTGACATCGGGATTGTTTATTTCAAGCGGCTGGATATGCTCGACCTCCACAAGTCGGCCGGAGTGTCCCAGCCCGATTTTATAGCAGGCATGACCGAACACGAAGAAGGCGATCAGGACGAAGGCGCAGAGCATAATGGTTACGACCAAGAGCCGTTGTTTTTGAGGAATACCGTCGCAAAGGCCCCTCAATTTAGAAGAGAGCTTCCCTTTCGGGGTGTGCCACACCTTATTATATACGGTGTCTCTCGCGGCACGGAGATTTGAAAATACATTCATCGTTTGGTAGTGATTATATCCTTGTTTTCAAGGATGTTGAAACCTTCAATAATAAACCCGTTGGGATTGTCGTCGGAGCGCGACACATTTGACAGACGGCATACCGTTATCAATGTGCGCTCCGTCATGTTGGACTCGCGGATAATCATCTGGCGCGCGTATGTTCTGGCGGTATAGGGATATGTGTTGAAATCGCATACCACGCTGTCAACCTGCACCACTTGATTGATATTTCCGGCTATGATACGGTTGTAATAACCTTTCTCCGAAAAGTCGGTGTAGTAATTGTATGCCGACTTGTCGCTGAGAATCAGCGCACGGTTGATGTTATGCTCGATGGCTGACTTATCCGGTGAGAGGTTGAAAAACAGCTCATGGAAGCGTCGCACGTGTTCACGCGCCTCTGCCGGACGGTTCTGGCTCATGTCCTGCGACAAGGCAAGCATAAGCGACTTGCCGTTGTCAAGGACATAGATTTTCTCACGCTGCTTCTCGGCGAAATTGAACACCATTATCATGGCTACCGACACCACAACGGCACACATCGCAACGAACACGATACCGAAAAGGCGTATCTGGCGGAACGATGTCTCGATATTCCTTAATGATTTGAACTCCATAGGCATGATTATTTGAGAAGTTTACCGGCCCGACCTGCCACATTGCCCGCAACTCCACCGGCGACACTTGCCGCGCCTGAACCGACCTGCATTGCGGTTGTGTTGACAGCACGGTTGTAATTACCTGCGCCTCCGGCCTGAATAATCCAGCCTGCCACCGTCGGGATAGTGAAATACCCGATAATACCGATAATCATGAATACGGTGTAAGCAGTGTTGCTGCCGTCAAGGTCAACATTCGGATTATTAGTTAGTTCCGAAATGTCGTTCTGGAGCATCAGCACCTGTATTTTCGCCAATATCGTCGAAAAGAGGTCTGCCACCGGCAACCATAGATAGGTCTGAATATAGCGGCATATCCACTGTGTCAGCGTTGACTGGAAGCCGTCCCAGACGGATAGAGCGAATGAAATCGGTCCGAGGATTGCAAGGACTATGAGAAAGAATGTCCTTATCGTGTCAATCGTCAGGGAGGCAGCCTGAAAGAGCATCTCCAGCAGTTCACGAAAGAAATTCTGGATTGCCTTCTTGACCTTATACATGCCCCGCTCGATATACATCCCGGCGGCTGTACCTATCTCCGTCACGCCCAACTCGTCAATCTGCCTGTCAAATTCGGCATCATCGACGAGGTAAGCGGTAGAGGGGTCGTTCATCATCGCCTCATATTCCAGACGGTCTTTCTCCTCGCGGTACTTCTTCATGTCGAGTGTCTGCCCTTCGAGCATCGAGGCGGTACCCTGAACAATCGGAGACATGACGGAGTTTATGGTGCCAAGTACCACAGTAGGGAAGAACATGATACAGAAACCGATTACAAACGGACGCAGCAGCGGGAACACATCAATCGGTTCGGCTCTTGCCAGCGACTGCCATATACGATAGGCGACATAGAACAGCGCGCCTAAGCCGGCTATGCCCTGTGCCACTCCTGCCATATCCTCGCAAAGAGGCATCATCTCGTCATAAAGCGATCGCAGGATGGTGTGAAGGTTTGAAAAATCAATAGCGCACAGCATAGGTATCACCAGTATTTTTCGGAGCCGTCACCATAGAGAGCCACAACACGTTTTGTGTCGGCTTTCTTCTTGGCGCGCAGGTACGACACACTGATATTTTTGTTGGTATAGTACGCCGTGAGGTTCTTCAGACGCTTCATTTCACGGTAGCAGTCGTCAACTACGTCCATGCGGTCTTTGTCGGTCATGCTCAGCGTGCTGATATTCACTACCTGTTTCAAGTCGCCCAGCACTCCGTTGGCTTCTTCAAGGATACGGGTGTAGCCCGATGCGATTGCCGAAAGTTCGGCACTTGTGAAATTGGGATCCGTCAGCATTTTCTGAAAATTGTTGACATAATAGCCGGAGATATTGCCGAGCATCAGGATTGTCTGCTGCACCTTGCGGGCATCGCGGACAAGGTTGTTCACCGACTGGAGAGCGTCATAATATTTCTTCGCCTGCTGGTAGATTTTCACCGTTTCCTGAAAATTCTTCACCATGTGCGTAGCCGTCTGCGACTCCTGCACAAGTGATTTAGAGTTGTTTACGATGGACTGCGCAATGTTGGACGGGTCTATGACAGTCCACTGGGCGGAAGCCCGGCCCGTGCCTAAAAGAAGGCACAGGGCGATTAAGGGAATAAGAAACTTTAATTGCTTCATTTGATTGTGGATTAAGTGGTGGTGTTATCTTATTTTACCGGCCATGCCAGTGATTATCCTTACAGCGGCTGTAATTAGCCACATCACTGTTGTCAGGAGGAGGCCGAGGCAGACAAGTATTCCTGATATGACACCTGCAAATATTGATTTTACTTTCATACATTATTTATCTCTTTTTTCGTTGGCTAACTGCTTTATAGCCGCTTCGATGTCGCCGCCGAGCTTACGGGCGCGGTCGAGTACCTGCATTTTCTCCGTTTCCTCGGTCGTATAGGCAAGGTATTCTTCCGGCGACACCTCGGTTGCATACACCGCCGACTGCGTTCCACCCAGACCGATCCACACCTCCTTATATAATCGGTTCGGATTATTAGAGAGATTTATACTGAGAATCTGGCCTTTCTCCTTATCGGTCAGACCAAGCAACTCCTGAATCTGGTCGAAGCGGTTCATATACTTTCTCTGGTCGAGAAGTATCTTGCAGTCGGAGTTGTTGATGATGGTTTCCTTGACAATAGGCGACGATATTATGTCGTCAACCTCCTGCGTGACCACCACCGCCTCACCGAAATACTTGCGCACCGTCTTGAACATATAGCGCATATATTCCGCCATATTAGCCGTTGACAACGCTTTCCACGCCTCCTCGCAGATAAGGACTTTCCGCACGCCTTTCAGACGGCGCATCTTGTTTATGAAGGCTTCCATGATAATGATAGTCACTACCGGGAACAGGTCTTTATTGTCGCGGATAGCGTCAATCTCAAACACCACGAAACGCTTGTTGAGCAGGTCGATGTTCTCTCTGGAGTTCAGCAGGAAATCGAAGCGACCCCCGTGATAATACTGGCGCAGCGTTGTCAAGAAGTTGTCGATGTCAAAATCCTGCTTGTAGATGGGGATAGGACGCTGTGCCATTTCAGCGCGGTATTCATCTCGCATAAACTCGAAGAACGAGTTGAAGCAGGGAACGATGTCGCGGTCTTTCTTCATCTTTTCAAGGAACATCGACAGTGCGGAGCCTAATTCGCCACTCTCCGTCTTGCTCACCCTGTCATCCTCTGATTTCCAGAGTGTCAGCAGGAGTGTCTTGATTGAGTCCTTCTTCTCCACATCGAACACCCCGTCCTCGGTGAAAAACGGATTGAAAGAAATAGGCTTTTCCTCTGTATAGGTGTAATACACACCGTCTTCGCCGTTGGTACGGTTGTGGATAAGGTTACACAGACCTTCGTATGAATTGCCGGTGTCAATCAGCAGGATATGCGCTCCTTGCTCGTAATATTGGCGTGTCAAGTGATTGGTGAAGAAAGACTTGCCGCTACCCGACGGGCCAAGTATGAATTTGTTGCGGTTTGTGGTTATGCCGCGCTTCATCGGCTCGTCGGAAATATCCAGGTGGACAGGCTTACCCGTGAGGCGATCAACCATCTTTATACCGAATGGCGACAGTGACGATCGGTAGTTTGTTTCTGCGGTGAAAAAACAGACGGCAGGCTCTATGAAAGTATAAAAACTTTCCTCGGCGGGAAAATCAGCCTCGTTGCCGGGTATCGCCGCCCAGAACAGCGTCGGGCAGTCGATGGTGTTGTGCCTCGGCATACACCCCATAGTAGCCAACTGACCGCCGACATCGTTCTTTATCCGGCGCAGTTCCTCGGCATCGTCGCTCCAAGCCATGATATTACAATGGCAGCGTACCGAGGTAAGTCCGTAGCTGTGCGCTTCGTTAAGATAGCGATCTATCCACTCCTTGTTTATGGCGTTTGAGCGTGAGTAGCGGCTCAACGAGTTC
>ERZ825324.4435-NODE-4435-length-11688-cov-3.828161_pt1 | contig 11688 bp, 6 predicted proteins | sample MGYA00519859_ERZ825324 | MGnify/ENA primary metagenome ERZ825324 (study PRJEB31778, sample SAMEA3449198) | human gut metagenome | biome: human gut; feature: human-associated habitat; material: faeces | place: United Kingdom | collected 2010/2012 ... | reverse complement strand
GCGCAACAGCGGCATATCAGGCAGCTGGCGATTATAGCGACGCGTCGACGAAGGCTAAAGAAGTGCAATATCAGAAGGGTGAAAGCCTGATAGCGACTGGCGATTATGATGGCGCAACAGCGGCATATCAGGCAGCTGGCGATTATAGCGACGCGTCGACGAAGGCTAAAGAAGTGCAATATCAGAAGGGTGAAAGCCTGATAGCGACTGGCGATTATGATGGCGCAACAGCGGCATATCAGGCAGCTGGCGATTATAGCGACGCGTCGACGAAGGCCAAAGAAGTGCAATATCAGAAGGGTGAAAGCCTGATAGCGACTGGCGATTACGACGGCGCAACAGCGGCATATCAGGCGGCTGGCGATTACAGCGACGCGTCGACGAAAGCTAAAGAAGCACAGTACGCCAAGGGCGAAGCGATGATTGCGTCGGGCGACTACGACGGAGCGATAGCGGCATATCAGGCGGCTGGCAATTACAGCGACGCGGCAATCAAAACTAAAGAAGCACAGTACCAGAAGGGAGAAAGCCTGCTGGCGGAACAGGACAGTGAGGCTGCGGCACAGGCGTTTGCATCGGCTGTTGGGTATCGAGATGCACTCGAGCGCAGTTATCAGATTCGCTATCAGGATTTGCATGAAGGAAAAATCGCGGCAGGCTATGATCACACGATCGGATTGAAAACGGACAGGACGGTCGTCGCGGCAGGCAGCAATAGTTATGGGAAATGCAAGGTGAGCAACTGGACGGATATCATGTCCATCGCGGCAGGCAGTTCTCACACGGTCGGATTGAAAACGGACGGGACGGTCGTCGCGGCAGGCTGGAATGATTATGGGAAATGCAAGGTGAGCGACTGGACGGATATCGTGTCCATTGCGGCAGACGACTATCACACGGTCGGATTGAAAGCCGACGGGACGGTCGTCGCGGTAGGCAATAATGAGGATGGGGAGTGCAATGTGAGCGACTGGACGGATATCGGCGGAAAAAATGAACGTCGAACAGAAAATAAGCGGGAAGAGAAGCCGATCAAACGAAGCTTGTATAACGAAAAACGAATACGAAGTGACGGGAGTGGCACCGTTCAAGGTCAACATAGATATTGATGAGAATGGGAAAGTTGTTTCAGTTTCTACACCGCAAAAATGATGTTCCGGGTTTTGGAGCTGATTTGATTGCGGATTAATCGGGTTTTGATGCGCTGGTCGGTCAGAATATTGAAACGGTGCAGATCGACGTGAAAACGGATGTGACGTTCACGAGTAACGCCATCAATGACGCGCTGAAACAAGCAGTGCAGGATTTCAGAAAATAACAGAAAAGGGGGTGTCAAGCTAAAAACGGGGCAGCTCTCTTTTCATGTATCAGAAAATAGCCATATCAAAGAAAGAACAGCCCGTTTCAAGGTATACCGCCGACGACTGCGGGAAGTTCAAACCGAAAAAAGCGTGGAGAAAAGAATAAAGACATGAAAAACCCTCCGAAACTTTGCCGTTTCGGAGGGCATTTTCATGTCTTCCTCAAATTTTGAAGAATAAGACCGAAAGTATCAAATCCGTATCATTTGGCTTTTGATGGGATCAAAAACTGAACAATACCTGACTTTTTTGACCGTTTCGGATTATTCCCACTCCACCGTTGCCGGCGGCTTTGTGGTGATATCGTACACGACGCGGTTGACGCGCGGCACTTCGTTGACGATGCGCGCGCTGACCTTGGCGAGCAGATCGTAGGGCAGACGCGCCCAATCGACGGTCATAAAGTCGTCGGTCGTCACGGCGCGGATGGCCAGCACGAAATCGTGCGTGCGCTCGTCGCCCATCACGCCGACGGTGCGGGTGTTGGTCAGCACGGTGAAATACTGGTTGACGTCGCGCTCAAGACCGGCCAGCGCGACTTCCTCGCGCAGAATCGCGTCGCTCTCGCGAACGGTTTCCAGCTTGTCCGCCGTGATGTCGCCCATGATGCGGATCGCCAGACCGGGGCCGGGGAACGGCTGACGCCAAACCATGTCGTGCGGCATGCTCAGCTCCTCGCCGACCTTGCGAACCTCGTCCTTGAACAGCATGCGGAGCGGCTCCACCAGACCGCCGACGTTGTGGTGCGACTTAATCACCGCGCTGCCCTTGACCGAGCCGGATTCGATCACGTCCGGGTAAATCGTGCCCTGCGCGAGGAATTCCACGCCCTCGAGCTTCTTGGCCTCGTCGGCGAAGCAGTAGACGAACTCGCCGCCGATCAGCTTGCGCTTCGTCTCCGGGTCGGAAACGCCCGCCAGCTTGGTCAGGAAGCGATCGCGCGCGTCCACGATGACCAGATTCACCGGGAACTGGTTGGTGAAGACCTCGCGGACGGATTCGGTTTCGTTTTTGCGCATGAAGCCGTGATCGACGTAAACGCAGGTCAGGCGCTCACCGATGGCGCGGGAGATCAGCGCCGCCGCGACGGAGGAATCCACGCCGCCGGAGAGGCCGAGCATCACGCGGCCGTTCGGGCCGACCTGCTCGCGGATGGAGGCGATGGCGTTGTCGATGAAGGTGCTCATCGTCCAGTCGCCCGTGCAGCCGCAGACGTTATACAGGAAGTTGGCGATGACCTTCTGGCCCTCTTCGCTGTGCGTGACTTCCGGGTGGAACTGCACCGCGTAGATGCGCTTTTCGGGGTTCGCCATCGCGCAGAACGCGCAGTTTTCGCTGTGGGCGATGGAGGTGAAGCCCTCCGGCGCATGGGTGACGTGGAAGGTGTGGCTCATCCACGCGACGGACTGCGCCTTCATGCCGGCAAACAGCGGGCTGTTGACGTCGAAATCCACCGGGACGCGGCCGTATTCGCGCTGGGCGGCGCGCTCGACGGTGCCGCCGAGGGTGTAGGCCGTCAGCTGCATGCCGTAGCAGATGCCCAGAACCGGGATGCCCTGCTCGTAGATGGCCGGGTCGATATGCGGCGCATCCGCGTCGAGCACGGAAGCGGGGCCGCCGGAGAGGATGATGCCCACCGGCTTCTTTTCAAGGATTTCGGAAAGCGGCGTCAGGTAGGAAACAACCTCGCAGAAAACCTTGGCTTCGCGCACACGGCGGGCGATCAGCTGGGTATACTGCGCGCCGAAGTCCACCAGAACAATTCGCTGCACATTTTGCATCGGATGCGGAACCTCCTTTGGTTGTGAAGAAAAACAAGCCGTCCGCAAAGGGACGTAAGCCATAACCTCTATTCTACACAGTTTTTCGTGTGAAATCAAGAGAAGCCGGGAAAAAGTTCGCCAAACAGGCGCTTTTCGGCAGGTTCGATGAAGGAAGGCGGTCGGTTTGCGCGCTTTTCAACCGCGGACGGTCGTGGTATAATCAAAACAGATTGGAAAACACAGAGGGAGGAACGGCGCATGTTTCAAAATCGGGATACCATCGCGGCGCAGGCGACGGCGGCGGGAGAGGGCGGCGTGGCGATTGTCCGCGTGAGCGGGGCGGACTGCTTGCGGATCATATCGCGCGTGTTCCGGGCGAAGAACGGGAAGCCGCTGGAAAACCGCGTGCTGACCTACGGCTATGTGATGGAGGATGGCGACGTTGCGGACGAGGCGATGGCCGTGCTGATGCGCGCGCCGCACAGCTACACGCGGGAGGACGTGGCGGAGATTCACTGCCACGGATCGCAGGCGCTGGTCGGCAAGATTCTGAGGCTGCTGATGGCGGCGGGCGCGCGGATGGCCGAGCCGGGCGAGTTCACATATCGGGCGTTTTTGAACGGGCGCATTGATCTGGCGCAGGCCGAGGGCGTGATGCGGATGATCCGCGCGGGGAGCGAGCGCGCCATGCGCAGCGCCGTGCGGCAGATGGAGGGCGGCGTTTCCGCGTTCGTGCGGACGGCGCGGGAGGAGATCACGTCCCTGCTGGCGGCCATGGCGGCGGCAATCGACTTCCCGGACGAGGTGGAGGAGACGCAGACCGCGCGGGAGGTGACGGCGGCCTGCAAGGCGATTGCGGCGAAGCTGGCGGCGGCCTGCGACGCGCGGGCGGGGCGCATCGAGGACGAGGGCTTGCGCGTGGTGCTCTGCGGCAGGCCGAATGCGGGCAAGAGCAGCCTGCTGAACGCGCTGCTGGGCGGAGAGCGCGCGATTGTGACGGATATTCCCGGCACGACGCGGGATACGCTGACCGAGGCTGTGCAGATCGGCGGGGTGCGCGTCCTGCTGACGGATACGGCCGGGCTTCGGGAGACGGGCGACGCGGTGGAGCGCATCGGCGTGGAGCGCGCCAAAAAAGCGCTCGCGGAGGCGGATGTGCGGGCGCTGGTGCTGGACAGCGCAAGCCCGCTGACCGAGGAAGATAAGGCGGCGCTTTTCGGCCTTGCACCGCAGATGATCGTGCTCAGCAAGGGCGACCTTGCGCAGCGGCTGACGGCGGCGGATGTGCGCGCGGCCTTTGGCGACGTGCCGATGGTGACGGTTTGCGCAACGCGCGGCGAGGGCATGGAGGCGCTCCGGGACGCGCTGACGGCGTTCGTTCCGGCGGACGGCGCGGAATCCTCGGCGCTCTCTCAGGCGCGCCATGTGGAGGCGGCCGGACGCGCCCGCGCGGCACTCTGCGACGCGGTGACGGCGATTGAGGACGGCATGCCGCTGGACGTCGCGGCGGTGGATCTGTCCGCGGCGCTGGACGCGCTGGGCGAAATCACGGGCGAAACGATGAGCGAAAGGGTCATCGACGAGGTGTTTGCGAAATTCTGCGTCGGAAAGTAAAAGGGGCTTGCGCCGCATCAGGCCTGCGCGGCCTCTGCTTCCAGAACGGCGCGCCAATCCTCGGGAAACCCGCAGAGCGACAAATCGGCCTCGGGGTAATCGGCTTCCAGCAGCGAAAGCCCCGTGAGCAGGCGCGCAAACACGCGCTCGCGCCCCAGCGCATGCGCGAAGACGAGCAGGAGCGGGAAAAGGCGGTCGCTTTCATACAGGCGCAGATGGTTGGGCAGGAGCGGCTGATCCGGGAGAATCTGGTTGTAGAGCCGGTTGTAATGCGCGCAGATGTTGCGCACATCCACGGCGGCGGCGATCAGGCGCGAAAGCGCCTCCGGCGAGAGGTCGTATTCCCGGCTGACGGCGCGCTGGTCGCCCTCCCGCATGAGGTCAAACAGCGAGCCGAGCATGCCGAAGGTGAACAGTTCGACGGCCGCCCAAATCGGGAATTGGCCGCCGTATTTGATTTTGTGGTGGCGCACGAACGGGAGCGCGCCCTGCCGCTTGACCTCGTTTTTGAATTTGCCGATCAGGCTTTTATGGACGGAAGCGCCGTTGGGCAAAACCTCGGCGCGGAAATTCTCCGCATCCATATAGCCCAGCGAGCCGTAGGTGATGGCCAGCTGATAGGCGATTTTGGCGCGGAGCTGCACCTCGAAAAACTCCAGCACCGGGAGCAGCAGGTGGCGCAGGTTCATGTCAAACCGGTATAGGCCGTACAGCGTCTCCAGCGATACGCCGGGCAGAAAGAGATCCGGGTCGTCCGCGCGGCGCAGATGCTTGCCGTAGGTCGTCAGGCGGTAATAGTTGACGGTGGAGAGGATATAGCGCGCCCGCGCTTCGTCCTCGATCGTCAGGCCGTGGATGTCGGTCAGGCGGGCGAGCTGCTCCTTGTAGCTGCGGGCGGGCTTGACGGGATGGTAACGCTTGCCCCGTGTGTTCATAAGGGGAAGCTCCTTTCTGCAAAATAAAGGACTGTCTAGCTTAAACCGAACATTTCAAGAAACAAGTATCTAAGCATTTTGGAATATGGGGCTTTGCCCCATCGCCCCACCAAAGGGCTTTCCGATCGTTTGCGGCGCCTGTTTGGCGCATCGCCCTTTGGAAACCTTCGGGCGCAAATACTTAGGCTTACTCTTGAAATATCGGCGCTGTGAGCTTGACAGCCCTATTTTTTACGCTGTGAGTTGACAAAGCGTTTTCACAAGCGCGCAAAAATGAATCGGAAGCGAAATCCTGCATAATCATGCAAAAAGTCAACCCTTCGGACGAAAAAGGAGCAGATGAAACCCATAAAATGAATAATCAGTCGTTAAAAATGCGAAAAACGGCGCGAAAACGGCTGAATATGCATCGAAACTGCAAAACGATGCGAATAAAAATTAAAAAAGGTCTTGCATAAACTGACAAACCCTGCTATAATGAGCTCAGTTTTACAAAAACAATCGTTTTTGAGAAGGCTGAACCGTTTCGCTGTTTCACGCTTTGCATTGACAAAGCGCCGGGAATAGAAAAAATTGATGGAGGGCATACACTATGAAGAAACTGCTTTGTCTGGCGTTGGCCGCGATGCTGTGTCTGGCGCTGGCTGCCTGCGCGGTGGCCGAGGGAAATTGGAAGATCGCGATCCTGACCGGCACGACCTCTCAGGGCGAGGAAGAATTCCGCGCCGCCGAGCGCGCCCAGAAGGCCGACCTGGAGCACATCGTCACCGATACTTACCCGGATAACTTCATGGCCGAAACCGAAACGACCATCTCCAAGCTCATCGCGTTTGCGTCCGATCCGGACGTCAAGGCCATCGTGATGTGCCAGGCTGTTCCGGGCGCGAAGGCCGCGTTTGACAAGATCCGCGCCATGGGCCGCGACGACATGCTGCTGATCGCGGGCGTGCCGCAGGAAGACCCGGCCGTCATCACCGCGGCTGCCGACTTCGTGCTCTACACCGACGAACCGAAGCAGGGCGACACCATCATGGAGACCTGCGCCAAGTGGGGCGTTGATGTGTTCGTGCATTACTCCTTCCCGCGCCACCTCGCGATGGAGACCATCGCCGCTCGTAAGGCGCTGCTGGAGGAGAACGCCGCGGCGCTGGGCATCCAGTACGTCGAGGCGACCGCGCCTGACCCGACCGGCGACGCCGGCGTTGCGGGCGCGCAGCAGTTCATCCTTGAAGACGTGCCGCTCAAGCTGAAGGAGTTCGAGGGCAAGAAGGTTGCCTTCTTCACCACCAACTGCGGAATGCAGGAGCCGCTTCAGGCCGCGATCCTCGATCAGCCGAACGCCTACTATCCGCAGCCGTGCTGCCCGAGCCCGTATCATGCGTTCCCGGCTTCCCTCGGCCTTGAGATTCAGGCCGGCGGCGACGACACCGAGGCGCTGAAGGCGATTGCCGCCGTGCTCAAGGAGCACAACGCGCTGGGCCGCTACTCCACCTGGCCGTCCCCGGTCAACATGTCCATCGTCGATGTGAGCGTGGAATACGCCAAGAAGTGGATCGCCGGTGAAATCACCTCCAAGAACGACGGCGCTGCGATTGCCGCCATGTTCGAGGAGAAGGCGCCGGGCGCGATTGTCAGCAATTACACCAATGCCGACGGCCAGACCTTCGACAACTACTACACCGTTCTGCTTGGCGCTGTCGATTTCAACGACTACGCTGAGTAATACACGGTGAAACAAAGGTAAAGCCGACCCGCTTCACATGCGTTGAGGCGGGTCGCTTTTGCCGTTTCAAAAGACAGGAGGAGGAACGAAATTGGCCTCGGAATACATCCTTGAAATGAGGGATATCTCCAAAAAGTACGGCGAAAACGCCGTGCTCGCCGGCGTATCGCTCAAGGTCAAGCCGGGCGAGATTCACGCGCTGCTGGGCGAAAACGGCGCGGGAAAGAGCACGCTGATGAATGTGCTCTTCGGCATGCCCGTCATCCACGAAACAGGTGGCTTCGGCGGCGAAATCTATCTCGACGGCGAGAAGACGACCATCGCCTCTCCGCATGACGCGATGACCAAGGGCATCGGCATGGTGCATCAGGAGTTCATGCTGCTGCCGGGCTTCACCATCACCGAAAACATCAAGCTCAACCGCGAAATCAGCCGGCCGAGCGTGATTTCCCGCGTGTTCGGCAAAAACCTTGAAACGCTGGATATGAAGGCGATGTCCGCCGACGCGCGCAGGGCGCTGGATAACGTGGGCATGTCGATTGACGAATATACCCTCGTGGCCGGTCTGCCGGTCGGCTATATGCAGTTTGTGGAAATCGCCCGCGAGATTGACAAGCGGGGCGTGAAGCTGCTCGTGTTTGACGAGCCGACCGCCGTGCTGACCGAGAGCGAGGCGGCGCAGCTCCTCAAGGTGATGAAGGATATCGCCGCGCGCGGCATCGCCATCATCTTTATCACGCATAGGCTGGACGAGGTCATCAACGCCGCGGACGGCATCACCATCCTGCGGGACGGAAAGCTCGTCGCCGAGTGCCGCACGAAGGACACCGACGTGACCCGGCTGGCCGAAATGATGATCGGCCGCAAGGGCGAATCCGCCTTCGTCACCGCCGAGCCGCGCAAGGTGCGCCCGGATGCGCCGGTCGCGCTGAAGCTTAGCCATCTGGCGGTGAATATGCCGGGCGAGACGGTGAACGACGTCTCCCTCGAAGTGCGCGAAGGCGAAATCTTCGGCATCGGCGGTCTGGCCGGTCAGGGCAAGGTCGGTATTCCCAACGGCGTGATGGGCATTTATCCCGGCACGGGCGAGGTTGAGCTTTTTGGCAAACCCTCCCCGCTGAACAACGCGCGGCAGGCGCTCCAAAACGGCATGGCCATCGTGTCGGAGGATCGGCGCGGCGTGGGTCTGCTGCTGGATGAATCCATCGAAAACAACGTGGTCTTCAACGCCATGCAGATCAACGGCGATTTTACCAAGAAATTCCTCGGCATGCACCTTCGGGATGGAAAGGCCATCCGCGCCTATGCCGACGAGGTCATCAAGGAGCTGGATATCCGCTGCTTCTCCGCGCAGCAGCACACGGGCACGCTCTCCGGCGGCAACCAGCAGAAGGTCTGCATCGCCCGCGCGCTGGCCATGAACCCGAGGCTGCTCTTTGTCTCCGAACCGACGCGCGGCATTGACATCGGCGCGAAGAAGCTGGTGCTGGAAACGCTCGTGCGGCTCAACCGCGAAAAGGGCATGACCGTCGTGATGGTCTCCTCTGAGCTGATGGAACTGCGCTCGATCTGCGACCGCATCGCCATCGTCGCGGAGGGCAAGGTGGTGGACGTGCTGGAGACGGACGCATCCGATGCGGATTTCGGTCTGGCGATGTCCGGCATCAAGCCCGAGCATGTCAAGAAGAAGGGAGGCGAGGCGCATGACTAAGCTGAGGGCAACCCGCGCGCAGGTGATTGCGGCGGCGGTGATCGCCGCGCTGGCGATTGTGGTGGGCGTCGTCGGCCTGTACGGCCTGAACGCGCGCGGCTCTGAAAGCGGCGCGCAGGTGCTGGAGGATATGCGCCTGCAGGCTATTCTCAACACGGCGGGCAGCGGCGCGGTGGATGCGTATGTCGCGGCCGCCAAGTCGGAAGCCTCGACCAAGGCGCGCGAGAGCGGCGGCGGCATGTCCGCCGTGCGCGAGGCGGCGGCCAAGGCGGAGGAGGAAGCCCGCGCGAAGGCCGAGGAGCTCGGCATCGGCGCGGTGGATCTGACCGAAATCAACACCGAGCCGATGAGCGCGGCGCTCGACGTGCTGCTCGCGGCGCAGCGGGCGTATTTCGCCGAGGAGGCGAGCGCGCAGGCGGCGTATGCGGCGCAGGCCGCGCAGAGCGCCCCGGCGGACGACGCGGCGGCTGCGGCTGCGGCGGACGACACGGCCGAGGACGACCTGACGATGGAAGAAGAGACGGTCGATCTGTCCGGCTTTGTCGCGACGGAGGCGATGAACCGCCTGTCCGCCGAGGCGGACGACGCATACGGCGCGCTGTGCGGGCAGATCAAGGCGGTCTTCCCGGCGCTGACGGACGATGTGCTGGCCACGCTCAAACCGACGATCACCGGCATTGTCGCCGTGCAGAACGATCGCTTTGAGCTGCAATACGACCGCGCGCTGGCGGCGAGCGGCATGAACCCGGGGCTGAACGGCGTGATCCTGCGCGAGGCGTATACCATGGCCGTCAGCGCACTTGGTCTGCTGATTCTGGCGGCGGCGGTGCTCTTCTATATCCCGCTGGTCGCAAAGATGGGCGTGCCGAGGCTGATTATCGGCCTGTTCTTCATTCTGCTGTGCCTGCTGGCCATGATTCTGGGGCTGTCCCTGCCGAGCCAGCTGAGCAACACGCTGGTGCGTCTGGGCATGAACGGCGTGCTGGTGCTGGCGATGCTGCCGGGTATCCAGTGCGGCATCAGCCTGAACCTCGGCCTGCCGATCGGCATCATCGGCGGCCTGATCGGCGGCCTGCTGTGCATCGAGTTTGGCATGTCCGGCTTCACGGGGCTGTTTTTCGCGATTGCGGTCGGCCTTGTGATCGCGGCGGCGACGGGCTGGCTCTACGGCCTGCTGCTCAACCGCCTCAAGGGCAGCGAGATGAGCGTCACCACCTACGTCGGCTTCTCCGTCGTTTCGCTGATGTGCATCGCGTGGCTGGTGCTTCCGTTCAAGAGCCCGATTATGAAGTGGCCGCTGGGCAACGGCCTGCGCACCACCATCGGTTTGCAGACCTCCTACCGCCACGTGCTCAACGATTTCCTCTCCTTTGAGATTTTCGGCGTGACGATCCCGACGGGGCTGCTGCTGTTCTTTGCGGCCTGCTGTCTGGTGGTGTGGCTGTTCATGCGCTCCAAAACGGGCATCGCGATGAGCGCCGCGGGCGCGAACCCGCGCTTCGCCGCCGCAACAGGCATCAACGTGGATCGCATGCGCATCATCGGCACGATGCTCTCCACGATGCTGGCGGCTGTGGGCATCATCGTCTACGGCCAGAGCTACGGCTTCATGCAGCTCTATCAGGCGCCGCGTCAGATGGGCTTCCTCGCCGCTTCCGCCATCCTCATCGGCGGCGCGACGACGTCCCGCGCGAAGATCAGCAACGTGGTCATCGGCACGTTCCTGTTTCAGGGCGTGCTGACGCTGGGCATGCCGGTGGCCAACGCGCTCGTTCCGCAGAGCACCATCTCCGAAACGCTGCGCATCCTGATTTCCAACGGCATTATTCTCTATGCGCTCACCAAGTCGGGAGGTGCGAACCGTGGATAAGAATCGACTGCGCGACGCTGCGCGCAACAACATCGTGACCATCATGTTCATCGTGCTCTGCGCGGTGTGCATGGCTTTCTCCGGCTACGCGCCCAACTACGTGCTCTATGAGCTGTTCGGCCGCCTGTCGCGCAATATGTTCATCGTGCTCTCGCTCATCATCCCGATTGTCGCGGGCATGGGCATCAACTTCGCGATCACCATCGGCGCGATGGCGGCGCAGATTGCCTGCCTGCTCGTGCTGGAATGGGGCGTTTCGGGCATCGGCGGTCTGGCGCTGGCGGCGATGCTGACCGTGCCGCTGGGCGGCGTTTTCGGCTTCCTGATCGGCAAGCTGCTCAACCGGATGAAGGGGCAGGAAATGATCGGCTCGATGATTCTGGGCTACTTTGCCAACGGCCTGTATCAGCTTCTGTTCCTGTTTATCTTTGACAACATCATCCCGATCCACAACCCGAACCTGACGATCAAGGGCTCGACGGGCATTGCCAACACGATGGATCTCTCCCGCGAGGGCGGCTTCGCCTATTCGCTGGAGAAGCTCTGGCAGCTTCCCGCGTCTCAGGCGGCGCTGGTGTTCGCCGCCGTCGCGGCGGTGCTGCTGGTGACCGGCTATCTGGTCAGCCATCGCAGAAACGCCAAGAAGCTGGCCGTTCAGCTCGGCGTGATTGCCGCGGCCGCCGCCGTGATGCAGCTCCCCGCGATGAAGGC
>ERZ825324.4412-NODE-4412-length-11747-cov-20.428498_pt1 | contig 11747 bp, 8 predicted proteins | sample MGYA00519859_ERZ825324 | MGnify/ENA primary metagenome ERZ825324 (study PRJEB31778, sample SAMEA3449198) | human gut metagenome | biome: human gut; feature: human-associated habitat; material: faeces | place: United Kingdom | collected 2010/2012 ... | reverse complement strand
CATACAAGCCAATTATACGGTCAGCAACACCTTCTGCCAGAATAGTCTCACGCTTGAACCGAATGATATTCTATATTTTTTTAATTATCAAATCAAATACGTTCTATTATTTGTGATTTGATACCATAAAGTTCCCATAAAAAGTAATCGACAAGTATCGTCATTAGAGTCAATGATACTAAAAATAGAAGTTGACACATAAAAATGTCGATAAAAGAACTATACGTAGTCGTAATTGACGTTTTGCTCACTTTTTTGTGGCGAATTGCAACATTTAACCTTCTTGGTCAATTATATTCTCTAAATATACTTATCTTTGTAACCATGTAATGGATATATAATAATATGGAGCGCAAATTACTGAATCGAATCAAAGTCGTTCTCGCAGAGAAAAACAAGAGCAATAAATGGCTCTCGGAACAATTGGATAAGGATCCTGCCATAATTTCTAAATGGGTTACAAATACAACGCAGCCCAATGTTGAGATGCTGATCCAAATAGCAAAAGTTCTGGATGTGTCTGTGGATGACTTGCTGAGAACTGAATGAATAAATTTATGGGAGAAGCAAAACTATATAAGTACTTGGATTTTAACGGTGGGTTGATGATGCTGCATTATGGCAATCTTCAATTCACTAACGCTACGCAATTAAATGACCCGTTTGATTGCCATCCCTCGTTAATTGATTTTTCCGATGTTCCGAAAGAAGCATGTGGAGGATGGACTCCGGAAATAATTGAAGAATTGAGAAGAGATCCATTTCGTAGAACCAGAGAAGAGGCATGGATATGTAGTCTTTCTAAGATATATGATTCAATTTTGATGTGGAGCTATTATAGCAAGCATAAAGGTATCTGCATCGGTCTGGATATGGAGAAAGTTAGAAAGTATCTTTCTCGTATGTATGGCAATGTCATGATCGGCTGCTCGGAAGTGGAGGTACAATATAAAGACATTGTAGAGAAGCCCGATTATTTTAGGGATGCAAAAGACTTTTTTCATTATCAAATATCCACCAAAGCAAAAGCTTGGGAGCATGAACAAGAAGTGCGTTTATTTATATTAGAGCCATGGCCGGCATATATGAAGTTGCTGCCGTGGCAAAATGATGATAAAGGCCCGATTGACTGGAAAGAAATGAGGGCATTCCCAGAAATTGGAGGAGAGTGTTTCGAATCCGTTTATCTGGGAATCAATATGGATGTCGAAGAAAAATCAAAAATAATCCGTGTTGCCCGAAAGCTGAATCCCGACATTAAGATTTTCCAAATGGAGATTGATGCAAATGCTTTCAGGTTAAACACCAAACTAATAGAGTAAATACGATGGCCAAGAAACAAACAAAAATAACAAAGGAGGAGACCTTAGAAACCATACTTTTCAACTGTCGCAACAGTTTGAGAGGACGTGCTGCCATGACCGACAAGCGCGATTTATTGCTGACTCTTGTGTTCTTGAAATTCATAGGGGAACGGTTCAAGCAGCAAAAGGATAAAATCAGGCACGAGATTGTGGAGGTTCAAGGCATTCACGACGAGGCTTTTGTTGAAATGCAGCTGTCCCGTCCCAATCAGTATATGCAGGACGGCGTGTTCTTCCTGACAGATGAGACGTTCTGGGACAAGCTTATTCTTACGGCTCCTACCGGTATGGCCATCGCTTTCGATACAGCCATAAAGACGTTGGACGACAATGAGCCTAAACTGAAAAATGCCCTGCCACAGCAGATTTTTACGAAAACGGCCCTTGAACCGGGTGTTTTGAAAAGCGTGGTGGACGAGATTAACAAGATAGATCCTAAGAAGTTCACCGATCACGACCTTATAGGACGTGTATATGAATATTTCTTACAGGCTTTCTCGATCAATGCCGACAAGGAGGAAGGAGAGTTCTACACACCGCATTCCATCGTGGAGCTTATCGCCTCACTCATTGAGCCATTCGACGGTACGGTCTATGACCCTTGCTGCGGGTCAGGCGGTATGTTCGTGCAGGCAACCAAGTTCATTGAAGCACATGGCGGTAACACCAAAGCGGTCAACGTGTATGGGCAGGAATCCGAACCGGCGACCTATCGTCTGGCAAAGATGAATCTGGCTATCCGCGGTATATCCTACCATTTGGGAGACAAAGCGGTATCTACCTTCTCCGACGACCAGCATAAAGACCTCAAATTCGACTACATCATGGCAAATCCGCCATTCAATTTGAAGAAATATGCCGAGTATGGAGAATTTGAGACTGACCCCCGCTGGAAAGGTTATGGCGTTCCGCCTACCAGCAATGCCAACTACGCATGGATTCTCCATATCCTGAACAAACTGGATGTCAATCATGGAATTGCAGGATTCCTGCTTGCCAATGGAGCATTGGACGACAGCGACACGCTTGAAATACGCAAACAGTTGATCGAAAACGACAAAATCGAGGCTATCATCGTCCTGCCGCGCAACATGTTCTATTCTACCGATATATCCGTCACGTTATGGATTCTGAACAACAGCAAGAAAGGTGGTCCCTGGCACGGCAGGCAACTGCGTAACCGAACGGGCGAGATCTTGTTTATTGACCTACGTACATGGAACAACAACATATATGAAAAGAAATATGTTCGCCTGTCAGAAACAGAAATCAGCCGTGTTTGCCAAATCTATTTCGACTGGCAGACCGAAAATTTCGCCGAGTATGCCGAGCCTGAATTATACTATGCCGCTCATCTTGACGAAATCCAACAGAAAGGATATTCGCTTGTACCCTCCAGATATATCGAGTTTATCGACCGCGATACGGAAATTGATTATAAATCGGCCCTCACCGAAATGAGCCATAAGTTTGACGAGCTTAAGAAAAGATGGGATGCTAATGAAGCCGAACTCGTGAATGCCTTCAAAATTTTGGGATATGGAAAAGAATAAACAACAGACTGACATAATAACCGATAATTTCGTTTCCGACATCAGAACCATCATAGAACAAGGACGGAAACAAGCTTATGCCGCAACTGGTCAAATAGCCATTATGACTTATTGGAACATTGGACGGCGTATCGTGGAAGAAGAACAGCAGGGAGCAAGCAGGGCGGCATACGGACAAAAACTTATCCCAGCTCTTGCTGTCAGACTTGCTGCTGAATACGGAACCGGCTATGGTAAACGTAACTTGGCATATTACCGAAAGTTTTATCTGGAATTCAGGGATGTAGAGATTTTGCACACGCGTGTGCAAAATCTTACCTGGTCACATGTCCGCAGGCTTCTTTCCGTCAGCAATACACAAGCAAGGGAATGGTATCTTAAGACAGCGGCTGAAGATATGTGGAGCGTAGATGATCTTGACAGGAATATCTCCACCCAATATTATGAACGACGGCTTGCGGCTCAAAGAGAGAGTTCAACTCTACCCGTACCTTATGCCGGTCAAACAGATCCGTTGGAATATATAAAGAATCCAATGGTGGCCGAATTTATGGGTTTCCGTCGTGATACCAGCTATTCCGAATCGGAACTGGAACAGGCATTAATCGACAATCTCGAAAAATTCATTATGGAACTCGGCCGTGGATTCGCTTTCGTGGAAAGGCAACAGCATATTGTGACCGATACGGCTGATTTTTATATCGACCTTGTATTTTATAATTACAAGATGAAGCGATTTGTCATCTTTGAACTAAAAACCCACAAGCTGACTCATCAGGACATCGGACAATTGGATATGTACATCCGTATGTACGATGATTTGGTTAAAGGAGATGATGACAATCCGACCATCGGTGTGTTGCTCTGCACGGATACGGACAACACCATAGCAAAATATTCTGTATTGCATGACAGCGATCAGATTTTTGCCGCCAAGTATATGATATACATGCCTACAGAGGAAGAGCTTCGCCGGGAGATTGAGCAGCAGAAACGCTTCTTTATGGAACAGCACGAAAAAGAGGAGGAGTGATATGGAAAGCAGCGGTGTAAAATGGGTCCGGCTCGGGGATTATATCGAGCAGTGTGATGAAAGAAATACGGCAGGTAGTAACTATCCTGTTATTGGCATAAATAGGGATAAAACATTTATGCCAACGGTTGCCAATCTAGACGGCGTTGATATTGCTAAATACAAAATTGTTTCCAAAGGGATGTTTGTATTTAGTGGAATGCAAACAGGTCGTGATATATGCATTCGAATTGGATTATACGACAAAGATCAACCCGCTTTGATTTCGCCTGCATATACGACTTTTTTCATCAATAAAGAGAACGACGTTTTACCGGAATACTTTTTTATGTATTTCAATAGAGACGAAAGCGACCGTTATGGCTGGTTTATTAGTGATTCCAGCGTTCGAGCCAATTTGGACTGGCCTCGTTTCCTTGATATTGAGATTCCTCTTCCATCTGTTGCCGAACAGCAGAAAGTGGTGAACGCATGGCGAGCATTCCGGGAAATTAAAGTGCAAAACGAGGCCAAGGCAGCCCCGCTTATGCAACTCTGCCAAAGCTATATCCAAGAACTGAAACACAAATATCCGATGCAAGAAATCGGGCCATATATTCAGGAATGTGATGAGCGTAATACCGATTTAAATATTAAATTATCTCAAGGTATTGCGAATACTAAGGTTTTTCAAAGCCCCAAACAAGTTGCATTAAATTCAAAATCTGATAAGATAGTCAGAACGGGACAATTCGGTTATAATCGTGCAACAACAAGGAATGGAGAGAAAATATCTATAGCCTATAGATTAGGAGCAGACTGTACCGTTTCATCGGCATACTGTGTGTTTAAAATAACACATGAAGAAATTTTAGACCCATATTTTTTATGGATGTGGGTAGCTCGTCCTGAATTTGATAGATATGCACGTTATATGTCTAAGGGCAGTGCGCATGAATTCTTTGAATTTGATGAAATGTGTCGAGTTAAAATACCTCTTCCTCCCATTGAAGTTCAGCAGGCTATTGTCAATATCTATAAGTGCGCCAATGAGGCTAAACTGATAGCCGAAGAAGCCGACCGGCTTTCGCGTGAAGTGTGTCCGGCATTGCTTCAACACGTTATACATTCTTAAATCGCAGCGATTATGGCAGGCAAAGGGAAATATTATGAAAGCCAGTTTGAGGAAGCGACCATCGAACTCCTCCGCGAGTCGCATTGGCAATATACGTTTGGCGATGACATTCACCGGAAATATACCGACCCGCTTATTGAAGAAGACCTGCGGACATTTCTTGCCGCTCAGTACAAAGATAAAAAACTGACCGCTTCCGAGGTGGACGGCATTGTTGCCAATCTGCGGAACACTGGCGGCCAGAACGATTATTATGCCCTGCAAAACACCTTCCTGCTCTATCGGGACGGATATGATTTTACATACAGTGATAGCAGGGATAATCCGTTCCGCTTGCAATACATCGACTTCGAGCATCCCGACCATAATATTTTCCGTTGCGTCAACCAATTTGTCATGGAACAAGGCCGCGAGAACCGTCGGCCCGACATTCTGCTTTTTGTAAACGGCATACCGGTCTGCATCGTCGAACTCAAAAACCCGACTAAGCAGAATGCCACCATACGCGATGCCCACACACAGATTTGTACCCGCTATATGCGGGATATACCGGCCTTGCTGAAATATTGTGCGCTGGCGGTTATCAGCGACGGGGCGAAGAACGAATTGGGAACGACCTACACCCCATTCGAATTTTTCTACGAATGGAAGAAAATCGACAATGAAGACAAAGCCGGCAAGGGGCTTGATACGCTTCGGACCCTTGTTCGCGGAGCGCTTTCGCCAGAACGCATCTTGGAAATCCTGCGCGATTATGTCTATTTCCCTGATCCGACGAAAGAGGATGACACGACCGAAGTGGTGTGCCGCTATCCACAATTCTTTGCTACGCGTAAACTGCGGGACCATATCCTCTCCCATTTGCGCTCCGTTGGCGGCGATGGCAAGGGGGGTACCTATTTCGGCGCCACCGGGTGTGGAAAGACCTATACCATGCTGTTCCTTGCTCGCCAGTTGGCACTGCGTTGCCGTGAGCAACTGGGTAGTCCAACAATCCTTATTATCGTTGATCGGGAAGATTTGGAGACTCAAAGCGGAAAACTGTTCTGCCGCTCGAAACGCTACCTTGAAGACGAGGCTGTAAAGGTATTTGAGACCCGCAAAGAACTTGCCGAAGAGATGAGTATGCGCAAGACCGGCGGGGTCTATATTACCACTATTCAGAAATTCGCAGAGTCCACCGGATTGCTTACGGAGCGTTCCAATGTGATTTGTCTGAGCGACGAGGCTCACCGTTCGCAGAACAACCTCGGGTCAAAACTGTCGATACAGACCGAAGGTGACGCCGGGAAAATAGGGGCAAAGATTACATACGGATTTGCCAAATACCTGCGTGATGCCTTGCCGAACGCCACATATGTGGGCTTTACCGGAACACCTATCGACGAGACCATACATGTATTTGGAGATGTCGTAGATCAATACACGATGAAGGAGTCGGAAGATGACGGCATCACCGTACCTATCAAATACGATCCCCGCCTGGCTCGTGTTTTCTTGAACAAGGAGCAAGCCGAGAAGGTTGAGGAATACTACCGGCTCTGCGCAGATGAAGGAGCCACACCTGAAGATATTGCCAAAAGCAAAGCCGCCATGTCGAGCATGGAGGTAATTATCGGCGATGAAGATGTGCTGCGCCGGGTAGCCAAGGACATTATAGACGATTACAAACGCCGGACGGAAACGGCCGACCGACTGCAAAAGGCGATGATTACCTGTGCCGACCGCACAATTGCGTTCCGGTTGTATAAAATCATGCGGGAACTTCAACCCGATTGGTTCGAGAAGAAAAAGGCTCTGAACGAACTTGTATTGACGGCAGATGAAAAGGCCAAACTCAATGACATCGCTTTTGTCAATATGGTAATGACCCGCGACAAGGACGATGAAAAGGAGCTATACAATCTGCTTGGAGACAAGGAGTATCGGAAATTTCTCGATACAGAGTTCAAGTCGGAGAAATCCAATTTCCATATCTCCATCAATGTAGATATGTGGATTACAGGATTTGATGTGCCTTGCCTGACCATGCTTTACAACGACAAACCGCTGTCGAAACACACGTTGATACAGACCATATCGCGAGTGAACCGCCGATATGGAACCAAGGAATTTGGCTTTATCATCGACTATATCGGTATTCGTGAGGAGATGAAGAAGGCTATGAAAAAATACGGCGGAGATGTCGGGCCACAAGAAGATTTGGAAGCAGCTCATGAAGTGTTGAAAAACGAGTTGCAATTGCTGCAAGAGAGATTGTCGGGTCTGGTGTTTGACCGTTTTTTCGGAAATAACGACCTTGCACGTCTTCAGTTCATTCAAGAAGCAGCCGAATATATCCTTGCCAACAGTGTGGAGCGAAAAGGAGAGGTCTCATTCCTCAAACTTTTCAAAGAACATGTCAAACGGTTGCGCTCGGCATACAGCATCTGCAATCCGGCCGGAATTCTGACTGATGAGGAGATTGCATGGAGCCAATGTTTCATGGGCATCTGTTCATACGTCAACAAAATGACCGCTACCGAGCATGATACGGAAAGCATGAACCGGCATGTGGAACAGATGGTCCAAGAGGCTATCCTCGCCAGTGGTGTGGAGAGGGTTATGAACGAAGGTGCTGAAGAAAACATTTTCAGCGACTCATTCACTAAAGAGGTGGAAGAGATAAAGATGCCGTTCACCAAGTTTCAGATTCTCTGCAAACTCGTAGCCAAAGCCATCAGAGCATATAGTCGGACGAACAAGATACAGGCCGAACATTTCCAGAAAATGCTTGAAGAGACAATCGACGCTTATAATACGCGAGATAAGCTGACATTTACCAACGATGTGACACAGAATGTTGTAAATGATGTCTATGATATTGTCTCATATAAAATCAACGGCCTCTCTAACAAACTTCTGGATATCCTGAAAGAACTTAAAACAGATAGTGAAAAGTTCAAGGTATTGGGCATCACATTCGAGGAAAAGGCATTCTTTGATGTCCTTGTTGAAGTACGAGACAAACATGGCTTTGAGTATGCAGATGATCGTTGTATTGAGTTGGCCAAGAAAATCAAAGCACTGATAGATGACACTGCCATTTATGCCGATTGGCTAAACAACGACAACCTCAAAAGCAAACTCGCCAGCCAGCTTACTTTCCTTCTGTACAAAGAGGGTTACCCGCCCCAGTGGGATGAAGAAGTCTTCCAGAAAGTACTGGAGCAGGTGGAGAATTATAAGAAACATGAATAATATAAATGGAAGTTATTAAATATGAATATCAAGGAACTAACATATTATATCCAATCTGCAAATATCAATTTCTTAATTGGTTCAGGAGCTTCACGTCCATATCTTGCGACTTTGGGTTCTATAGAAAAATTACTCACTAGGTTAAATGATGATATGCATTCTCATCCTGAGCCTAAATATAAAATTGCAGAAGCATCTATATACAAAGCATTTTATGATTCTGTTATTGCACCCAATAGATTTTTCGGATACGGATCTGATTATTGTGAAACGAAAAGCAATTATCAAAACTATCTGATTACATGGAATAACTTATTAAACAAAAGACATTCTCGCATTCTCAATAAACAATTAAATATATTTACGACAAACATCGATTTAATGATTGAAGATGCTGCAAGTGGATTGGGTGTAGAGTTGAATGACGGTTTTAGAGGAAGTATTGATCCAATCTATGACGAAGCCAATTTTATGAAATCTATAATGCAGACAAGTATACATTTTCAGCATACTTCTGAAGTCCCAGTATTTAATTTGCTTAAAATACATGGTTCTATCAATTGGAGTGATCGGGATAATCATATAGTGCATGAACGTTTTTGGTACTGTTATGTAGATGATGAAATAAAAAAATTGGGAGATGATAAATTTGTCAATCTGTTTATTGAGTCGGAAAAAAGAAAAACAGAAAAAACATATGAACAAATTATAGAAGATGCAGAAGGACTTGAATTATCATATGATGCTTCCGAATATGATAATTTCATCACTGCGTATAAAAAATTTATAATAATCAATCCGACAAAAAGAAAATTTGCAGAAACGGTACTTGATTATCATTTCTACGAATTAATGCGATTATATTCCAATGCGTTGGAAAAAGAGAATTCAGTCCTTTTTGTTGTAGGCTTTTCATTTGCTGATGAACATATTGCAACACTTACAAGACGTTCGGCAGAAAATAATCCAACTTTAAAAGTGATTATTTTTGCGTATTGTGATGAAGAAGAGAAGTCATTAAAAAAGAATATAGGCATTGATTCTACTTGTGTCAATAACAATATTCTTATCATTACGCCAACCAAAATGAGAGAATTGAATGTGGATGATGACTATAATGACATAGTCTGTGATATTGAGCATTTAGATATGAACGCAATTAATAAGATTTTCGAATATATCAATAAAACAATCCACGCAAGTTATGAATAACAAACATATAGGGATACATAACTCAGTATTTAGAGTTGGAGTAGTATATTCTGTAAATGGGCGTGAGGTCAAGATTCGTGTAGATCACAATAAAAATTCTTCCCATCTGATTTACAAAGGAACACTGATAAAAAATGTTTCTGTAGGAAGCTATGTAAAAATTCTCAAAGGCTACACTCCGATTATTGGAAAAGTAGAATCAGAATATATTGATGAGAGTAAACAGGAAGATAAAGTATTGATTTCAGCGGAAGATTCCATAAATAGGATATTGATTGTCAAGTTAATTGGCTTTATTGACAACCAAATTTTCCGTCGTGGAGTTAATGAATTGCCATTAATAGACAACGAATGCCATCTTTTAACAAATGAAGAATTTAATCTTATTCATACATTCGCTGGCTCCGGCAAAGAAACTATTGAGGTAGGTCATCTTGCAAATGATTCACTTGTTCCTGTAAATCTTGGAATTGGGAAACTTTTTTCCAGTCATATCGGAATATTCGGCAATACAGGCTCAGGCAAGTCATATACATTGGCTAAAATTTATAGACAGCTTTTTACTCATTATTCTGGAAATAGCGCATTTAAAGAGAATGCTCAATTTTTATTTTTTGATTTTAATGGAGAGTATTCTTCCCATAATAGTATTATCTCGGATTCTGACAAAAAAGTATATAAATTGAACACAAGAAAAGATAATGGAGATAAAATCCCTTTAGCAGATGATGATTTCTTGGATATTAATCTATTGAGTATATTCTCTAATGCAACCGAAAAGACGCAACGACCTTTCATTGCGAGAAGTATTGATTTGTATAAGAAGATTGATAAGGACGAAAACAAATTTCGGAATTTTTTGAAAAAGCAAATCAAGGATATATTGATAATGTCTGATAAGGTCAAAAGTGAATTACTCCTTGATTATGTGGCAGAGATACTTCCTCCCAAATACGATGATGATGGGGTAGATATTGGATTAAAAACGGATTTTCATTATCACAACAATAGTAGTTGTTATTTTTTTTATGATTCAAATAACCAATTTATCAATTTGCAAGACCATCCGGATCAAATAGAAACGCGAAGTATATACATGCATGTAGATCAATTTGGGTTTACAGAAAGTTTTATTCATAACTTTATATGTATAATGTATATGCGAATGATATATGATGTGTTAGCAAACAGAGCATTAAATGAACACATTGCTCCTGCAATTCATAAACTTCGTCAATCAGAATCAGACATTTCTCGCATATTTAATTCTTCAAAAGACATGGGTGATTTTTGGGGCGATTCTAATGTTGTAATTATTGATTTAAGCGATGTAAATACTGACACAAAGAAACGTATTCCATTATTGTTGACTAATAAACTATATAATGAACATAAAAAAGCGGGGAAGGCTCAAAAATATTTAAATTTAATAGTAGATGAAGCGCATAATATATTGTCTTATCAATCAACACGTGAAAGTGAAGAGTGGAAAGATTATAGACTAGAGGTTTTTGAAGAGATTATTAAAGAGGGTCGAAAATTCGGAGTATTCATGACTATTGCCAGCCAACGTCCGTCGGATATTTCTTCTACCATAATATCGCAATTGCATAATTATTTTATACATCGGCTTGTTAATGAAAAGGACATACAACAAGTGAACAATACAATTTCATATCTAGATAAAGTTTCAGTTGAATCATTGCCGATTTTATCAACTGGGGTTTGTGTAATTGCAGGTCAACTTGCTGAAATGCCACTTGTTGTACAAATAGGCAAGATAGAAGCCGGATTTCGTCCAGCAAATGAAACAATTGATATAGAGAACATATGGAAAGGCAAAGAGGCTGCATCAATATAGAATAGTTTGCGACAGCCTCTTTGCTGTTATTTACTTCGTTTTGACCTGTTTTTCTGTTCACCCCACGGAAGGTCGGAAGACGAACTGCCAGCACCAGTGCCGACATGGGGCTGTGCCGGACCTCCGGCTGCAAGGGTAAACGCAGCACCCAATAGTTCCGCCTGCTTACCGCTTACCTGCTCCTGCGGTTCGAACACAGCATTGACAAACTCCTCGTCCGTGGTCTGACCGTTGAAATGTCTTTGGGCCACATCATAGTCTATTTGGAACTTGGTGTCCTCAAAAAGCTCATCACCGACCCGTGTCCAGATGTGAAGCGACGGATTCCGATAGTTTGAGACATTGATACGTACAAGCTCGGCACCGGACG
>ERZ825324.4410-NODE-4410-length-11754-cov-4.248141_pt1 | contig 11754 bp, 8 predicted proteins | sample MGYA00519859_ERZ825324 | MGnify/ENA primary metagenome ERZ825324 (study PRJEB31778, sample SAMEA3449198) | human gut metagenome | biome: human gut; feature: human-associated habitat; material: faeces | place: United Kingdom | collected 2010/2012 ... | reverse complement strand
TGGAAGGCAAACCATTATTACACAGAAGTCAATACGACCAGTGCTCCGGCATGGAGCGCGAACAAATACTACACGCAGAATGATAACGTGGCCCCGGCATGGAGCCAGAACAAATACTACAGCGAAACAGATGAAACTGTAGCACCTGCGTGGACAGCGAACAAATACTTCAAAATGGTCACAGATCAGTATGCTGTCATGGTACAGAACGCTGTGGAGCGAATGGAGAAAGCACACCAGGCCGATGACATGAAGATCGCCCTGGAAGAAACAGAGCAAGTATACGACGTGGGAGACATCGTGGGAACCAGCGAGGAAACGACGGGGATCACGGCAGTCCAGGAAGTATGCAAAAAGATCATCAAGATAAACAATGATGATGTGACTATAACATACGAGGTGAATTAAAACATGGTGCATTTAATAACAGGATATGCAGGACACGGGCATGTGACGGCAGCAGATGACGCGCTGTACCATGCTGGAGTCTGTGGAACAGGAAAGTATGTGATGCGTACCGGGACAATGTTTGCCGCAAGCGTAGAAAGCAGCAACGAGATCACGATAGGTAGCGGCGACCTGGTGAACCAGGGCCGACACATCAACATACCGACCAACGCAACAGAAAAAGCAACAATCAACAACGGAACACAGGGAAAGACGAGAAAAGACGTCATTGCGATCCGATACAAGCAGGACGCTTCGACAGGAGTGGAAAGCGCAGAGCTGATCGTACTACAAGGCGCATCAGTCAACACGGGACAGACACCAGCAAGGCCAGCACTGAAAAGTGGGAACTTATACGAAGGAGACGCGATCGACGACTTTCCACTGTATGAAGTAACTTTGAATAATCTGAACACCAAAGGAATGCTCTTAGATAAAACAGATTTTGATATCAATCAAGTGATCCGTAATACTGCAAGTACCTTTGAGGGCACCTGTCATAACAAATCTATTGCTATTGAGATGATCCTGACCGGCAATGAAATGTATGTCCATGCAGATATGGGTAAGATCCAGCAGGTACTCTATAATCTCATGGACAATGCCATTAAGTTCAGTCACCATGATTCAGTGATCCACATTGAGACCTCGGAGAAGAAAAATAAATTGTTTGTCTCCGTAAAAGACACAGGAATTGGTATCCCGAAAGAAGATCTGAAGCTGATCTGGGACAGATTTTATAAGTCCGACCTATCCCGAGGCAAGGATAAAAAAGGAACCGGGCTGGGTCTTTCCATTGTAAAAGAAATTATCAATGCTCACAATGAGCATATCAATGTGATCAGTACTCCCGGCGTGGGAAGTGAATTTATCTTCTCTCTGCCGAAATCCCATCAGGAAGACGAAGAGGATTAAGCCATACGACTTAATCCTCTTTTTTCATCTATATATCTATATATCCATGACACGATATAAATAACTGTTTCCCTGTTTTCCGATTCGTTCCACCGTTCCCATTTCCAACAGAATATTCAATACGGTCTGAGCCAGTGAGAGAGGGATGTGGGCGGCTTTTGCAAAATCTTTACTGTGAAAAGGTTCTTCCAGCTCATAGGGCACAAATTGCAGATAATCCTCCGGTTGTCTGATTTCCACCTCTTCGATCAGATCCGTAGGAATCCTGTCATACCGTGTGGAGCCCTTTTTCTTATCATGGCTCCAGCCGTTCAACAGCCGGTATTCCTCCATATTCACCAATACGAACTTAAATCGGATATTCGGATCCTTCAGGAACATTTTGATCTTATATAGTTCCTTAAAAGCCTGATAGGTGCAGCCTTTTTTCGGTGATTTCCGTTTTTTACTCAGTTCTCCGCTGTCTTCATCGATCCAGATCAGCCATTTTTCATAAGGGATCGGATAGACAATAGTCACAGGATATAAAGGAAGAAAGGTCTGCAATTTTCCCCGCATCCGGTTAAACTGTCTCGTCTGAATCTCTATGATCTCTCCATCCCTATAAATATCCGCTACATAATTCTCTATGGGAATCTCCTGATGATCCTCGTCCGGCTCATAATAGTCCTTAAAAATAGCATGAACCGTCTTCTCTGAGAGAGTTCCGATTCCCAGTCTCTGACGGTCCACGCCTATTATTTTTCTCTTAGCTTCTTCAAAACGCTTCTGATCCATATGATCCATATTTTTTAATCAATCTCGGCATGCTTCGTATACAGAATCTTAAGCAGGATAGGAGTGGAGATACTGGATACAATGATCAGCAGAATGACTGCTGTAAAGTATTCCGCACCGATCATTCCCACAGACAATCCCTTCTGTGCTACGATCAGGGCAACCTCGCCTCTGGTCATCATACCGACACCGATTTTCAAGGCATCCGGTCCTTTGAATCTGCAGATTCTCGCCATCAGACCACAACCGATGATCTTGCACAGCAGAGCAACAATAACAAATCCGATAGAGAACAGTACAAATTCTCCGTTCAAATGGTCAAAGCTGGTCTTAAGTCCGATACTTGCGAAGAAAATCGGCCCGAAGATCATATAAGAATTGATATCCATCTTCTCGGCTATGTATTCCGAATCCCGAATAGAACACAGGATAATACCTGCCACGTAAGCACCTGTAATATCCGCAATACCGAAGAATACTTCCGCTACATAAGCGAAAATAAAACAGAGCGCCAGACCTAAAATAGGAATACGTCTTGTATGCGGATATTTGTTATCCAGATACTGGAATACCTTGAACAATACAAATCCGACACCAATTGCAAACAGGAAGAACAGAAGAGTAGAAATTACTACACTTCCTGGATTGGAATCCGGATTTTTAAATCCGATGACAAAAGTAAGTACAATAATACCAATGACATCATCGATAATAGCGGCACTCATGATTGTTGTGCCGACTTTACCTTTCAGTTTTCCCAGTTCTTTCAGAGACTGCACAGTAATACTTACACTGGTAGCCGTCATAATGACACCAATAAATACAGCTTCATAGAATTTCTCAGAGCCCCAGGGTGCCACTCCGTAAAATCCAATGTACAACAATGTTCCTCCTACCAAAGGAACAAATACACCAAAGCATGCGATCAGAAATGCCACAAATCCCGTCTTCATGAGATCCCTCAGATTCGTCTCCAGTCCGGCGGAGAACATCAGCAGGATAACACCGATTTCTGCCATCTGGATCAGAAAATCCGATTGTTGCACCAGTCCCAGTACACTGGGTCCGATCAACAGACCGGCAATGATCTCACCTACCACCTGTGGTGCCTTACATTTTCTCGCAATGATACCAAACACCTTGGCAAATATAATAATGATTGCCAGATCTCTGAAAATACTATAAGATTCCATTTTTCATACCCCTCTTTTTCATTTAAGTTATTACATTATAACTTCACGAATTCGTGCTATTGCATTTTACATCCTGCTTTGCAGGATATTCGTTCACTTGTGAGCCTATAAAAACAAATATCTGCTTCGCAGCCGCTTGCTTTTATCTGTGTCTCACTAAATTGAGCACTTTTGTTATATCACATATATATCTTTTTCTGCAATATAAAAAGTGCTCAACTTAATCATTAACTCTTATTTATTCATCATCTTCAGAATCCTCGGTAGGGAAAATCAGATTTTCTTCTGCTTCGTCCTCATCCTCAGAAACAGCTTCCTGTGCTACTTCTTCCATGGCTTCCTCAAGATTGTCGAATTCATGGTCTCCGTTGGAAAGCTTCTCACGTACCTTGGCAATCTGTGCTACCTTTACGCCGTTATCCAGATTGATCAGCTTTACACCTGATGTAATTCTGCTCAAAGTGGAGATATCCTGCACACGCAGCTGAATAATAATTCCTTCGGTAGTGATCATCATGATCTCGTTATCATCATTTACAGCCTTGGCACCTACCACATCACCTGTCTTTTCTACGATCTTGTAGCATTTTACACCCTTACCGCCACGTTTCTGTACGGTAAATTCATCCATATTGGTACGTTTGCCCATACCGTTCTCGGATACGATCAGCAGATCGCTGCCCTGGGTCTGTAACTGCATGCCGATGATCTCATCCCCGGGAGAGAGATTCATACCGATGACACCCATGGACGCTCGGCCGGTGGCCCGGACATCTGTCTCCTGGAAGCGGATACACATACCCTGTTTGGTTACCAGGAATATCTCGCTGTTGCTGTCGGTGATCTTCACCTCGATCAGTTCATCCTCTTCTCTGAGGTTGATAGCGGTCAGTCCGTTCTTTCTGACATTGGAGAACTCCATCAGAGGCGTCTTCTTCACGATACCGGTCTTGGTCACCATAAATAGATTCTTGTCATCACTGTATTCACGGATAGGAATCATTGCGGTGATCTTTTCACCGGGTGCCAGCTGCAAGAGGTTCACGATAGCAGTACCTCTTGCGGTACGGCCTGCCTCCGGGATCTCATATGCTTTTAATCTGTATACTCTTCCCATATTGGTGAAGAAGTTCAGATAATGATGAGTCGTCGTCATCAACAGATCCTCAATGTAATCCTCATCGATGGTCTGCATTCCCTTGATACCTCGGCCGCCGCGGTTCTGTGCTTTGAAATTATCTACGGTCATACGTTTGATATAACCGAGACTGGTCATGGCAATAATAGTATTTTCCCTCGGAATCAGATCCTCCATGGAGATATCCAGTTCGTCATAACCGATCTTACTGCGTCTGTCATCGCCGTATTTCTCAGCGATAGCACTCATTTCTGTCTTAATAACACCTAATAACAGCTTTTCATCTGCCAAAATAGCCTTCAACTCCGCAATTTTTGCTACCAGATCCTGATGCTCGTTTTCCAGTTTCTCTCTTTCCAGACCTGTCAGAGCACGCAGACGCATATCCACAATAGCCTGTGCCTGTACATCAGAAAGTTCAAATCTCTCCATCAAACGTTCTTTTGCAATCTGGGCATTCTGACTGCCACGGATAATAGTAATAACTTCGTCAATGAAGTCCAGAGCCTTTAACAATCCCTGTAAAATATGATCTCTTTCCTCAGCCTTGTTCAGATCATATTTGGTTCTTCTGGTAACCACATCCTCCTGATGTTTCAGGTAATAAGTCAGCATATCCAGCAGATTCATGACCTTAGGCTGATTGTTGATCAGCGCCAGCATGATCACACCAAAAGTATCCTGAAGCTGTGTATGCTTGTACAGCTGATTCAGAATAACATTGGCATTGGCATCCTTACGAAGCTCAATAACCACGCGGACACCTTCACGGTTGGATTCATCACGGATATCTGTGATACCGTCGATCTTTTTCAGTTTTACCAGCTCAGCAATCTTGATGATCAGATTGGCCTTATTGACCATATATGGCAGTTCGGTGGCAATGATCTGGCTCTTACCGTTAGGTAGTGTCTCGATATTGGTCACTGCACGGACTCTGATCTTACCACGGCCGGTACGATAAGCTTCCTCACAGCCTCTGGTACCCAGAATCAGTCCTCCGGTAGGAAAATCGGGAGCTTTCACAATGGGAAGAATCTCATCGATCGTAGTATCTCTGTCTTCTTCTACACGATTATCAATAATTTTAACAACAGCCTGTACCACTTCACGAAGGTTGTGAGGTGGAATATTGGTAGCCATACCTACGGCAATACCGGTAGTACCGTTGACTAGCAGGTTTGGATAACGGCTGGGCAGTACGACAGGTTCTTTTTCAGTATCATCAAAGTTCGGTACGAAATCTACGGTATTCTTACCGATATCTGCCAGAAGCTCCATGGAAATCTTGGAAAGTCTTGCCTCGGTATAACGCATTGCTGCAGCACCGTCACCATCCATGGAACCGAAGTTACCGTGGCCATCTACCAGAGGATAACGGGTAGACCAGTCCTGTGCCATATTAACCAATGCACCGTAGATGGAGCTGTCACCATGAGGATGATATTTACCCATGGTATCACCGACAATACGGGCACTCTTACGATGCGGCTTGTCGGGACCATTGTTCAGTTCGATCATAGAATAGAGTACACGTCTCTGTACCGGCTTCAGACCATCCCTCACATCCGGAAGCGCACGGGATGCGATAACACTCATGGCATAGTCGATATAGAAAGTTTCCATTTTTTCTTTCAGATCGACTTCATGGATTTTATCAATCTCAGCCTCCGAAGGCTTATCAAAAATATCGTCGTTCATGTTTCCTCACAATCTGTCGTAAAATACGACTCTCTATTATTAAATACCGTAACTATTCAGAGCCTGATAACGGCTCTGAATAGTTATTAGATGTCCAGATTCTTAACAAACTGAGCATTTTCTTCGATGAATTCTCTTCTGGGTTCTACCTTGTCACCCATCAGTGTGGTAAAGGTCAGATCCAGTTCGGATTCCGTCTCTTCATCGTAGTTGACTCTGAGCAGAATACGTCTCTCCGGATCCATGGTGGTCTCCCAGAGCTGTTCCGCATCCATCTCACCCAGACCTTTGTAACGCTGGATCTTGTTGTTCTGGTCACGACCTACTTCAGAGAGAATGCTGTCCAGTTCTTCATCACTGTAGGCATACCATACCTTCTTGTTCTTCTCCAGCTTATACAGAGGCGGCTTCGCCAGGAATACATGTCCCTGCTTGATCAGCTCCGGCATAAACCGATAGATGAAAGTCAGCAGAAGAGTACTGATATGCGCACCGTCTACATCGGCATCGGTCATCAGAATGATCTTGTTGTAACGAAGCTTGGAAATATCAAAATCCTCATGGATTCCGGTACCAAAAGCAGTGATCATTGCCTTGATCTCAGCATTGGCATAAATCTTATCCAGTCTTGCCTTTTCTACATTCAGTATCTTACCACGCAGGGGCAGGATAGCCTGTGTTGCACGGGAACGTGCTGTCTTCGCACTTCCTCCTGCGGAGTCTCCCTCTACGATGTAAATCTCGCAGTTCTTCGGATCCTTATCGGAACAGTCTGCCAGCTTACCGGGCAGAGCCATGGTATCCAGAGCGGTCTTTCTCCTGGTGAGGTCTCTTGCCTTTCTGGCTGCCTCTCTGGCACGCTGTGCCAGAATCGACTTCTCACAGATGGACTTTGCAATCTGCGGATTCTGCTCTAAGAAATAAGTCAGCTGCTCACTGACAATATTGTCAACAGCGCCTCTTGCCTCACTGTTACCCAGTTTCTGCTTGGTCTGTCCTTCGAACTGAGGATCCTCGATCTTGACACTGACAATGGCAGTCAGGCCCTCACGGATATCTTCACCGGACAGATTCGGCTCACTGTCTTTTAACAGCTTTGCGCTTCTTGCGTAATCGTTAAATGTCTTCGTAATGGCATTACGGAAGCCCTGTAAATGAGTACCTCCCTCGGGAGTATTGATGTTATTTACAAAGCTGAATACGCTCTCGTTATAAGAATCATTGTGCTGGAAGGATACTTCCACGTACACATTATTCTTCTCACCCTCAAAATACAGAATGTTTTCGTATAAAGGCTCCTTACTTTTGTTCAGGTAAGCAACAAATTCCTTGATACCACCTTCATAGTAGAACTCAACGACTTTCTGCTTCTTACCATTTTCCAGAGTAATGGTATGTATCTTACCGATCTTGCCGCCGGTATGGGCTTTGGTGGATTCCTCGGACGTAGCAAAAGCATCTGCAAATGCTTCAGAGTCATTTGCTGTATCCGCAGAAGCTGAAGTTTCTTTGGAAGTCATTGCTTCTGTGGATGCTCCTGCTTCCATGGCATCTTCCTGTGCCCTCTGTAACAGTTCACTGATCTGCTTCTTTTCGTGCTCTGTAGACATAGCTTCCACAGCTGCACTGTCAACGACAGAACCACCTTCCAGAAAAGTTTCCTCTTCAGTACGATTATCTCTTAAAATGATGCGCAGCCCCTTGGTCAGGAATGCCATCTCTCTGAGTCTTCTCTTCAATACATCAAAATCATATACCGTTGTCTCAGTAAAAATCGTATCATCTGGCAGGAAAGTAACTTTCGTTCCGGTCTTTTCCATAGGGCAGGTGCCGATTTCTTTCAGAGCATAGCATACATGACCTCTCTCATAACGCTGCTTATATACCTTGCCACCCTGGCAAATTTCTACTTCCAGCCAGTTGGAGAGGGCATTTACAACAGAGGCACCTACACCGTGCAGACCACCGGATACCTTGTATCCCCCACCGCCAAACTTACCGCCGGCATGCAGAATCGTAAATACGACTTCTACTGCAGGGATACCTGCTTTGTGATTGATGCCTACCGGAATTCCTCGTCCGTTATCAATAACGGTGATGGAATTGTCTTCATTGATGGTTACATCAATGGTATCACAGAATCCTGCCAGTGCTTCATCCACCGCATTGTCTACGATCTCATATACCAGATGATGCAGTCCTCTGCTGGATGTGGTACCAATATACATTCCCGGACGCTTTCTTACAGCTTCCAGACCTTCCAATATCTGAATCTGATCCGCGCCATATTCATGTTCTACCGCGGTATTGTTCATATTTTCTTCGCTCATGATTCCTCACATTCTGCCCTACAGGCTGCCAAAATTATACTCATCTGCCGGAGTTTCTTCCGGTTCCGATTTCAGTCCCATATTTTCATTTACACAGGTGACAGTTCCAGCGGATACTTTGAATACCCGGTTGATTTCAAACCGGTTATTTACAAATTCCTCCAGACCGGTACAGGTAATGATGGTCTGAATATCCCCGATACTGTTCAACAGATAGTTTTGCCGGTTACTGTCCAGTTCAGACAATACATCATCAAGTAATAATACCGGCGTATCTTTCGTAATCCTTTTTACCAGCTCGATCTCGGATAATTTCAAGGAAAGAGCAGCAGTACGCTGTTGCCCCTGGGATCCGAACTTACGGATATCCACGTCCCCTACCAGAAAAGAAAAATCATCTCTGTGGGGTCCCACAGATGTCATCTTTGCCCGCATATCCCGGTCCTGACTGTTTCTCAGCTTACTTTCAAATTCATCCAGTTCCACATCCGGCTCATACTGGATACGGATTTCTTCCCGCCCACCGGACAATTTTTTATGAATCTCATAAATGATCTCATTGAGCTGTTCCACGAACAGCTTTCTTCTCTCTATGATCTTACTTCCGTAAGACACCAGCTGCATATCCCAGATAGTCAGAGTTTCCTTCAGATCCGGATTCATATACATATCTTTGAGAAGCTTGTTACGCTGATTGACAATTTTGTTGTAATGATTGAGATTGTAGAGATAGAAATTGTCCAGCTGACACAGTTCCATATCTACAAATCTTCTCCGCTCAGAGGGACCATTTTTAATGATTCCCAAGTCTTCCGGAGAAAAAAACACAACATTACAAAGCCCCAGAAGATCCGCTGCTTTCTTGATCTTCTGACCATCTATGGCAATTCCTTTGGATTTGGACTTTCTCAGATGCATATCCACACGGATTTCTTTACCGTCTTTCTCGAGATAAGTTCTGATATGTGCCTCTTCCTTGTCGAAATTAACGATTTCTCTGTCCTTGCTTCCCTTATGCGATTTTGTGGTGGCAGCTACATAGATTGCTTCCAGAATATTGGTCTTGCCCTGCGCATTGTCTCCGTAGAGGATATTTGTCCCCCGGTCAAACTGCAGGACAAGAGAATCATAATTCCTGTAATCTGCCAATTCGATTGATTTGATGATCATAGTAACCTGCTTATTCTATCACGATGGTCTCGCCATCATATTCCACTTTATCTCCGGATACCAGCTTTTTGCCACGCTGTAATTCCGTCTGTCCGTTCACCTTTACCAGGCCATCCTGTACGGCGAACTTGGCATCCACACCGGATTCTACCACACCGGCTGCCTTTAATGCCTGACCAAGCTTAATATAATCATCCTTTAAACGGATCGTATGCATTGATTTAACCTCTGTTCTTAAGTTTAAGCAACTGTTGTAAAGTTCACGGGAAGGATCAGGTAAATATAGCTTTCCTCTGCATTCTTGATAAAACAGGGTGCCTTGGGATTTACCATATAAAGATCCACTTCCTCATCATCGATGACACGGAGAGCATCAATCAGGAACTTGGGGTTGAATCCAATCATCAGATCCTTACCCTGTTTCTGAATATCTATTTCTTCGTTCATGCTTCCCAGAGCGGAATTGATTTTAAGTTCCATTCCACTGTCTGTGATATTTACGATAATAGGTTTCTTATCGCCCTCCTTTACCAGAAGAGTAGCACGATCGATACAGCTTAAGAACTCTTTCTTGTTGACTCTTACTTTGGTCTCATAATCGCTGGAAAGCATCTGGTCGATCTTAAAATATTCTCCCTCGATCAGACGGGATACTACAACGGTCTTATCAAATTCAAATACAATATGTTTTTCCGTAAAGGAAATCGTTACATCACTGTCTGCATCTCCGGGTAAAATCTTACTTACCTCGTTCAGAGTCTTGCCGGGAACAACTACCTTTTTCGGAGAATAGCTGTTCTTCAGCTGGATCTTACGAATGGAGATACGGTGTCCGTCCAGGGACACGATCTTGAACTCTTCTCCGTTAATATCAAAAAGTTCACCTGTCATCAGCTTATTGTTATCATTGTCAGAGATAGAGAAAATTGTCTGTCTTACCAGTTCTTTTAAAGTAAACTGACTGATCACAATGCTGTCATCTCTCTCCACTGCGGGAAGATAGGAAAAATCTTCGCCGGATTTACCAATAATAGTGAATTTTGCCTTTTCGCAGGTAATGACGGTCTTAAAAGAAGCATCTGTTTCAATGGTAATATCGCTGTCGGGAAGTTTACGCACAATTTCAAGGAATATCTTGGCATCCAGGGCAATGATACCTTTTTCTATGATCTGTCCCTCGATGGTCGTCTCAATGCCGAGTTCCATATCGTTGGCAGTAAGTTTAATTTCTCCGTTAGTAGTATCTACTAAAATACATTCCAGAATAGACATTGTAGTCTTACTGGGAACAGCTTTGGATACGATCTGTACGCCGTTTAAAAGATTTGCTTTTGAACAGACTAATTTCATGTGTGCATAACTTCCTTTCTGGTTGATTTGCGTACGCGTGGATACGCGTTATATAAAAATAATAAAAGAATTTCGTAGTATCCTTAATAAGGGATGTTGATATGTGCATAACCAGTCTTATTATACTATTTTTCAAGGAAAAATGGAATGGAAATCTTGTGGATTTGGCAGAATAACCTAAGAATAACTCTTAGCTTATTCACACTACATCCTATTCTTCATGAAGCCTTAAAATAAGTTATCAACAACAATAAACACCTTGTTCCCGAGATATACACATCAGGAGGGATTAATCTTTTTAGTTATAATATCTATTTTATTACGAAGTTCCTCGTTGGTCTGAATCTCCGCTGCCACTTTATTCACACCGTGGATGATGGTTGTGTGGTCCTTTTTACCCAAAAGCTTACCTATATTAGTGAAGGAAGTATCCGTTAATTCTCTGCACAGATACATAACGACCTGACGTGGTTGTACAAACTCGGAATTTCTTTTCTTGGAAGTAATATCTTCCGCTTTCACACCAAAATGCTCCGCTACTACATTAATAATGAGAGTAGGAGTGATCTCCTTTGGCTTGTTGGGATAGATAACATCCTTCAGTGCTTCTTCCGCCAGGGAGAGAGTCAGATCTACCTTATTTAATTTGGCAAAAGCAATGATCTTATTAAAAGCACCTTCCAGCTCACGGATGTTGGATTTGATATTCGTAGCAATATATTTGATGATCTCT
>ERZ825324.4409-NODE-4409-length-11756-cov-5.480130_pt1 | contig 11756 bp, 10 predicted proteins | sample MGYA00519859_ERZ825324 | MGnify/ENA primary metagenome ERZ825324 (study PRJEB31778, sample SAMEA3449198) | human gut metagenome | biome: human gut; feature: human-associated habitat; material: faeces | place: United Kingdom | collected 2010/2012 ... | reverse complement strand
TAATAAAGTATTCAGGAGGAAAAGTATTATGAAAAATCCAATTGTAACTATAACCATGGAAGATGGAGGGATTATTAAAGCAGAACTATATCCAGAAGTAGCACCTAACACAGTAAATAATTTTATTGATTTAATAAATAGAGGATTTTATGATGGATTAATATTCCATAGAGTAATACCAGGATTTATGATTCAAGGTGGAGATCCTGAGGGTAGCGGTATTGGCGGACCTGGTTATCGTATCAGAGGTGAATTTACAAAAAATAAATTTAAAAATGATTTAAAACATACAGAAGGTGTTTTATCTATGGCTAGAACAATGATCAAAGATTCAGCATCTTCACAATTCTTTATTATGCATAAACCAGCACCACATTTAGATGGTGAATATGCTGCATTTGGTAAAATTACTGAAGGTTTAGATATTGTAGATCAAATTGCCAATGTCCCTACAAACTTCCAAGATTGTCCAACAACACCAGTTGTGATCAAAACAATTAGAAGAGCGTAATTGTATGAAAGTAATGTTTATATCAGATATTCATGGTTCTTATTATTGGGCAAATAAGGCTATTGAAAAATATCATGAAGAAAAAGCGGATAAACTTATTATTTTAGGGGATATTTTATATCATGGACCACGTAATGATTTACCTAAGGATTATAATTGCTTTATTAAATCCTTTAAAGAAGGATATTATTGCAGTTAGAGGAAATTGTGATAGTGAAGTTGATCAAATGGTTTTAGATTTCCCTATGCGTAGTGACTATGCTTTGATGGATGTTGATCAACATCATTTCTTTATGACACATGGACATTTATTTAATGAAGATCAACTTCCTTTATTAAATGAAAATGATGTCTTATCCAACAGGGTATTCGAGGATGCTGTAGCATACGGCGGCTGGGCGATGGATATCCATACTCCCGGAGGTCTATATGATTTTGATGAACTTCCTTCCAGAGTTGTCAGCTTTGACGGAGCCTATACGATTCCGTACCGGTCATATTGCTCCAGAAATATTCCCAATATGATGATGGCGGGACGAAATATCAGTGCTACCAAAATGGCAATGGGATCCACAAGAGTTATGGGAACCTGTGCCATAGGAGGACAGGCAGCGGGAACTGCAGCGGCACTTTGCATAAAATATCACTGTGGTCCGAAAGATATGCCGGAGCACATGAATGAATTGCAGCAGCTTTTGCTGAAGGATGACTGTTATATTCCGGGTTATCGCAATACCGATCCGCAGGATCTGGCGAGAACCGCGCAGATCAGTGCGACTTCTGCCAGAGAAGGGTTCACTCCGGAGAAAGTGATCAACGGAGTGTCCAGAGATGAAAACGGAATTCGAAATATGTGGAGCTCCGATGGCATAAGCCCGGAAGGAGAGACGTTAACCTTAAAGCTTGCCTCGGTGAAAAAAGTATCCCAGGTCAGACTGACGTTTGATTCCAACTTTAATTATCCGATCAAGATTACTTTATCGAAGAAACGTCAGCTCCAGCAGAGGATAGGAGTACCTCCCGAATTGGTAAAAGATTACACTGTGACACTCTGGCGGGGAGAACAGAAGATGGCAGAACAGAAAGTGACAGAAAATGACCAGAGACAGAACGTTGTAACCTTTGAGCCTACGGAATGTGATAAAGTAACCATTACGATTCATACCACCAATGGGGAAAAAGACGTACATATTTATGAAGTAAGGGTGTATTCCTGAGAAAACTCAGGCTAACCATAGAAAACTAAAATGTAGGAGGATTACAATTATGAAGAGGAAAATTGCGCTTGCATTGACAATGGCAATGTTAGGTACCTGTCTGGCAGGATGTGGACAAGCAGATACAGACACAAATGCATCTACAGAAGCAAAAGATACTACAGCAGCCGCAGGAACCGCAGCCGCAGAAACCACAGAAGCCGAGAAGGAATGGTATGGCACGGAAGACGGAAAAACGATCACGCTTCATTTCTGGGGTGGTGTTCAGCCGGAGTACGGATATGATGATCTGTGTGCCAACTTCAATGAGGAGTACAAAGACAAAGGACTTCAGGTAGAATATGTAAGATATGTAAATGATGATAACGGTAACCTTCAGTTGGAGACCTACTTAATGGGCGGTGGTGATGTCGATCTGTTCATTGGCTATGGCGGACGTACCAAAATGGACAAGCGTGTAGACTCCAACCTGCTGCTGGATATGTCCGGTATGCTCAATGATATCGGATTCAATCTGGATGATGAGCTGGGTGTGGCAAATATGGCAGAGTATCACTACGATGATGGTGCCGTATATGGATTCCCTACCAAATACGAGAACTCAAGATGGATTCTGATCAATGAAGATATGTTTAAGGAAGCAGGACTGGATATTCCTTATGATGGATGGACCTATTCCGAATTCCTTGCGGATGCCGAGAAGCTGACACATGGCGAGGACCAGGATAAGGTATACGGAGTATGCTGGGCACGTAAGCAGAGCGGTAAGAGTATTCTGTATGCATTAGACGGTGTACTGGGTGCAAATCAGATTTACAAGAATGAAGAAGGTACAGAGGTAAACTTCGATAATGATGTATATCGTGCAGGTCTTAACCTTGTAAAAGAGACGCTGGATAAGGGTTATGCGATTCCCATCGAAGATGAATTCTCCGAGGATATCAGCGTTGCCAATACGTTCCTTCAGGGCAAATGTGCCATCATGCTTGGTGTAGCACAGATGAGACTGTGTATGGATCAGGAGAATTATCCTCATGATTTCATGACTGCACTGGTACCGGCACCCGTTCCCGATGATGAGAAATACAACACCGAATTTTATCGTAAGCAGATCGGTACTACCGGTGCAGGAGACCTGCTGAGCATTTCAGCGAATACAAAGTATCCGGAAGCAAGCTTTGAGTTTGCAATGTGGTATTTAAAGGGTGGTATGTCCCCTCTGGTACAGGGCGGAAGAATCCCTCTGTGGAATGGTGTTAATAAGGATGAAGTATTGAGCGTGCTGAAGGAGAAGGCACAGGGCTCCATTGATATGGATTCCATGGAGAACTATCTGTCTCTCGATACTACGCAGGGTGTTGCCGCTATTAAAGGAAATGCTTCCTCTGAAATCAGTTCTGCCTGGTTCGAAGAGTTTGATGCTATGTGCTATGGAAAACAGTCTGTAGATCAGACCGTTCAGAACATGGAGAAGAGAGGTAACGAACTGATCCAGACCGAATTAAGCAGTCAGAAGTAAAAAAATAAAAACAGCAGTGGGAAGGGGCGGTCGTTTTCACAGGCGAACCGTCCCCTGCTCTGAAACGAACAAAAGAGGGATAAAGCAAATGAAGAGCAAGAAAAAGAAGACTAAAGGAGAAAGACGAAAAATATTGCATCAGAACCTGGTTGCATATTCCTTTTTGGCACCGAGTCTGATAGGTGTAATATGTTTCAGTCTGATTCCGCTGATAATTTCTTTATATGTAAGCCTGACTGACTGGAATTTCTCTCAAGGACTCGGCAACTGGAATTTCATCGGACTGACAAACTTTATCAATCTGTGGAAGGATGAATGGTTCCTTGCATCTTTGAAAAATACATTGATCTTCACCGTCGTAACCGTGCCCATCGGACTTTTCCTGGCAATTATAATGGCGGTCCTGATTGATGAATTTTGTCATAAGAAAATAGCGGGTGTGGTACGTGTCGCTATGTATATGCCGCATATCTGTAATATTGTGGCAATTTCCGTTGTATGGATGGCGTTGTATTCTAAATACGGACCCTTTACACAATTGATGAGGGCTCTCGGATGGCAGGATCCTCCCCGATTCCTGGCAAGCTATGAATGGGCACTTCCCGCGATCATGCTGGTCGTAATCTGGGCAAGCCTGGGATACCGCGTATTTATGTACAGCGCCGCAATCACCGGACTTCCGAGAGATTTGTATGAGGCTGCTGAGATTGACGGAGCGAATTCTATTCAGAAATTTTTCAAATTAACGGTTCCGCTGTTGAAGCCTACGACCTTTTTCCTGACAATTACAGGTATTATATCCAGCTTTAAAGTATTTGGATATACGAACGTTATGACAGGCGGTGGTCCCGGAAGCTCTACCTACACACTGGTTTATTATATTTATACATCAGCATTTAAGTATTATAAGATGGGTTATGCTTCGGCAATTGCCGTAATTCTGTTTGTGATGCTGCTTATTGTGACCATTATCCAGTGGGTACATAACAATAAAGAAGAGAAAGGCTAGGGATTAAGATGAGGAAGAATGTACCTGTTTCCAAAAAGGTAGCCAGAGTATTGATTACCATTGTAATTATTCTGGTTACATTGGTTATGATTGTTCCTTTTGTCTGGATGATCTCAGCATCTTTCAAGACAGAAGCGGATGTTATGAAGATCCCTATTGAGTGGATCCCGAAGTATTTTTACCCGGATAACTATAAGAGAGTATTAAGCATAGGAACGACCAGCTCCACAAATTATCATTTCGGTCTGGCTTATTTTAACTCTATCAAGGTAGCCGTAATCAGTACGGTAGTGGCAATTACTTCCGCAACACTTGCCGGATATGCATTTGCCAAGTTGAAATTCAAGGGCTCCAATGTATTGTTCATTATATATCTGGCGCAGATGATGGTGCCTTCACAGCTGACACTGATTCCCAGATTCATAATGTTTATGCAGTTGGGATGGATGAATACCCATTTGTCATTGATCGTACCGAAGATCATAGCGGTATCTTCCACCTTTATGCTCAGGCAGTCCTTCTTAAGTACTCCGGATGAACTGCGGGAAGCTGCCAGAATTGATGGAGCCGGTGAATACAGAGCCTTTGCACAGGTTATGCTGCCACTTGTCAAGCCGACGATAGCGGCGACGGCGACAGTACAGTTCCTGGATGCATGGAACAGCTACCTGGATCCTCTGGTATTTATCTCCAACTGGAAGAAATGGACGATTCCTCTGGCTTTGAACCAGTTTGTCGGTACAGAGGTAACACAGTATAACCTGACCATGGCGGCCTGCTGTATGGCGGTTGTACCGGTATTTATCGTATTCCTGTTCGGACAGAAGTTCTTCCTGAAAGGCTTGTCCGTAGGTGCGGTTAAGGGATAATAAATTGAAAATGGCAGATGCAGTGTGGCAGGACAGGAGAAGACTCTGTGCCTGCTATATTGCTATAAGGGAGAAAATAAAGAGAACAATATGTCAATTCACAGTGAAACCAGAAAATATGAAGTTGTAGTAGTGGGAGGCGGCCTGGCCGGTGTCTGTGCGGCAATAGCAGCTGCCAGAAAAGGAGCCAGAACAGCCATCATACAGAATCGCTCTATGTTTGGTGGCAACGCCAGCTCGGAGATCCGTATGCACATTGTGGGAGCCAACTCCCACGGTGCCAAAAAAAATCTTGGAGAGACAGGAATCCTGCTGGAGATTCTGCTGGCAAACAAACGCAGAAATCCCTATGCATCTTTTCCGGTATTTGATTCCGTCATCTGGGAAAAAGTGCATTTTCAGGAAAATCTGGAATCCTTTCTGAATACGAATATGGATGACGTGATCCTGGAAGGGAAAAAAATAAAGGCCGTAGTCTGTCATCAGAACAGTACGGAAACCGAGTATACCATCTACGGAGACATCTTTGTCGATGCCACAGGGCACGGTACCTTAGCTACCATGTGCGGTGCGACGGGGCGTATGGGCAGTGAAGGAAGAGACGAATTTAAGGAACCCGATGCTCCGGAAGAACCGAACAGCGATACGATGGGAAACACTTTGTTGTTTTCCGCTGTGGACCGTGGAGAGCCGGTAAAATTTGTGTGTCCGGAATGGGCAAACCATTACACGGAGGAAGATTTGAAATACCGGGAACATGCGAACAGTATTGCCTCCCATATGGAAGGCGGTAAGCTGACCAAATTCGAAGAAGGAAGCGGGAGACTGCCACACTTTTCCAATGTGGACTCCGGATATTGGTGGATTGAACTGGGTGGTGAGGATGAAGATATTATCCGTGACGGTGAGAAAATCCGTGATGAATTGCTGAAATGTGTGTACGGCGTATGGGATCATCTGAAAAATGTGGGAAACCACGGTGTGGAAAATCTGGATCTGGATTGGGTCGGATTTGTGCCGGGATATCGCGAAAGCAGAAGAATCGAAGGGGATTATCTGTTGAATGAAAAGGATGTACTAGCCAACAGGATATTCCCGGACGCAGTAGCTTATGGTGGCTGGCAGATGGATCAGCATGTGCGCAGGGGACTTCTGGATACGGATAAGATTCCTTCACAGATCCTGAATTTCAACGGTTGTTATACAATACCATGGAGATGCTATTATGCAAAGGATCTGGAAAATGTAATGCTGGCGGGACGTGACATCAGTACTACAAAAATGGCATTTGGATCAACGAGAGTTATGGGAACCTGCGCTGTGGGAGGACAGGCGGTAGGCACGGCAGCGGCAATGGCTGTCAGATATGGCTGTACCCCCAGACAGATCGGGGAACATATGGAAGAACTACAACAGGAGCTTTTGCGGGATGACTGTTATATTCCGGGAGTCCGTAACCGGGATCCGGCCGATTATGCAAAGTCAGCTAAGGTAGCTGCATCCGGATATACACATGGAAATGAACCATGGAAAGTATTGAACGGAATTGCCAGACAGGAGCAGGAAGAAAGTAACTGCTGGGAGGCACCGATAGGAGAACAGGGTGCCGAAATAACCCTTACCTATGACGGGAAACTGGTGCTACATCAGATTCAGCTGACATTTGATACGAACCTGACAAAAGAGATCATGCCATCTCTTACAAGAAATGTACGGAACCGACAGGTAAAAGGACTGCCGGATGAACTTGTACGGGATTATGATGTGCGTGCTTTCAGAGAAGGAAAAGAAGTATTTTGCAAGGAAATACATGACAATTATCAGCGATTGAACAGAATTCCGCTGGGAAATGTAATTTGTGATACCATAAAGGTGACGGTTCACCGTGCTTACGGTATCCATTTTGCAAGAATTTTTGAAATTCGTACATATTAGTACGCTCGATTATTGACATTAAATTCCCAAATTCGCTATACTGTTAGTAATATGTAATATCATAATGAGATTGGATAACAAAAACACAGAAAACGAAAAGGAAAGTGTTAATAGGGGGAAATATGGCAGCCAGATATTCAGAGATTGAAGAATATATCATGAACAAGATTCATACGGGAGAATGGCCGATCGGTTATAAAATTCCGAAAGAAGTGGAGCTTTGTGAACAATTTGGTGTCAGTCGTTCCACAGTGCGTACGGCAATGCTGCGGATGGTGCAGGATGGACATCTGAAAAGAGTTAAGAGAAAAGGTACCTTTGTTACAGCACCACGCGTATTGGAGGATACGACGGTATTTATTGAGAGCTTTTTTAATGAAATGTTTCGCCGGGGCATTGAGGTAGAGACGGAAGTGCTGGAATTCCGTTATATGGAGATGACGGAGGAACTGGCGAAAAAGTTCGAAAACGGTGACAGCAGAGTCATTAAACTGAGCCGTCTCAGATACGTAAAGGATTCTTTTGACAAAGGACCGATTGTATTGACAACGTCCTATATGCCGGAGAGTGATGCATTTTTGTTTGACTATGATTTTACGAAGGCATCTCTGACGAAGGCACTCAATGATCATTCCAAGAATCGATTCAGTCTGGAAAAAGAAATGACGGCCCGTCCGCTGGAGAGCAGAGAGAGTCATCTGATGGGAATGAAGGAAAATGCTCTTGCGATGCTGATTTCTTCTGTTACCAGGAATGAAGAGGGACAGATTATTGAAATATCGGAAAGTATTTATCCTTTGGAGAGAAACAAGTTTGTATGGAAACTGAAGCTGTAACGCTTTGGATACGAGGAAGAATATGAATGAAAAATTGAATAATGTAGAATGGAGTTTCACGCAGGAAACAGGATGCCTGACGATTACAGGGACCGGAAAGATGCAGAACTGGGCGGAACATCAAGAGAGACCATGGGAAGAAATCAGAGATGAAATCCGCCGGGTCAGAATTTGTGTGGGAATGGAGAGCGTGGGAGATTGTGCTTTTCAGAATTGTACTTCACTGAAGGAAGTAGAACTGCCGGAGACGCTTGTCTATCTCGGGGTGTATAGCTTCCGCGGATGTACCGCATTAAGGGATGTAAAATTGCCGGAAGGAATATGCATTATCTGTGCGAAGGCGTTTCATAATTGTTCGGCACTGGAGAAGGTGGAATTGCCTGTCAGCCTGAAAAATATTGATATGAGAGCGTTTGCGAAAGATGAGGCTCTTCATACGGTTATTTATCATGGAACGGAGGCACAGTGGGAGAAAATTCTGATCAGTGGAACCGCATCCGATAATCAATATCTTCTGGCAGCGGAACGAAGATGCCTGAAGGAAGAACCTGCAGGATACCAAAAGACTAATGATAATTCGGTTGCAGATCACTATGAAGAGATGGTTTATTGTGTAAAAAAAGCGTTGTCTTACGGCGGAGACGGTAATCTGTATTTTCTCACACCGGATCTGACAGAGGCGGGAATCCGGGCAAAATGCGGAGATTGTACGCTTGTGGTATTCCCGAATGGCAAAATAATGATGATAGATGCCGGTTACATTGCCTGCAGTGCACATATTATTTCACTGCTGGAGGATCTGGGACTGCATCATCTGGATTATTTTGTATTGTCTCATGCGCATGATGATCATGCAGGAGGAGCCCTGGCTGTGGCACAATATCTGTATGAGCATGGAGGAGGGATTGATGCCTGTTATCGAAGCTCCTATATAGCATCCAGTAAGCAGGAGCCCTTATTTGAGGAATATCTTAAGCAGAAAGGGACACATGTTTATGAAAATGTCCTGGCGGGATATCAGTGGACGGTAGGGGATGTACGTATAACCGCATATCATCCGACGACTGAGGATCTGGAGAAATGTGTCGGAAATGATGAGAGCGTGAACAATGTATCTATTTTGATGAAATTTGTCTATGGAAGATCAAAATATCTCACCGGTGGAGACTTGTATATAGAGATGGAAGAAAAACTGGCAGAGCAATATGGTGATCTTCTGAAAGCAGATGTAATGAAATCGAATCATCACGGCACCTATACCTCAAATGGACAAAAGTGGCTGCAAACAGTACAGCCGAATGCCATTATCACGGATGCGGAGGATATTGGAAATGCACTTTTGGCAGAGTATGCTGCAGAGCATGGAATCAAATATTACAGCGCCGGGATACAGGGACTCATTTTACTGCGAATGAGCAGAATAGAATATGAGATACAATGCCAGACAGGAGACTATCTGTAAAGATTGTAACAAAAGGGGACATTTATAGTGTCTCCTTTTTGGTAGGAAAAAAAGTAAAATATAAGGTTTATATGGTTAGGAAAAATGTGGTAAACTGCACTTTGTAAGGAAGAGTAGCATAATAAATATAGATAGAACAGAGGAGAAAATATATATGCAGATCCATGATACAGCATTTATAGCTCCCGGTGCGGTGGTGCAGGGAGATGTGACGATCGGAGAAAACAGCGGAATCTGGTACAATGCGGTGGTCCGGGGAGACCGGGACTCCATTGTCATCGGCAAAGAGAGCAATATTCAGGACAATGCGGTAGTGCATCTGGGCAGTGGATATCCGGTGGAGATCGGAGATCATGTGACCATTGGACACGGTGCGATCGTCCACGGCTGTAAGATCGGCGACAATACCATGATCGGTATGGGAGCCATTCTGATGAATGGCTGTAAGATCGGGAAAAACTGCATCATTGGTGCCGGAGCACTGGTGACACAGAACGTGGAGATTCCGGATAATTCACTGGTTATCGGCAACCCCGGGAAAGTAAAACGTGCTGTTACCGAAGAAGAGATCCGGTGGAATCTGAAAAACGCACACATTTACGTAGAGGAAGCACAGAAAGAATTAAGCGACTCTTATCGGCAAAATATAAATGAAATATAAAAGAAAAAAGTTTGAGATATATTGCCGATAGTGATATAATATTTCCGGTGAGTAGTTTTGCGGAGGTTGTGTATGAAATATGTAAATGTAAATGAAATAGCTGCAAAATGGAATTTATCAGAAAGAAGTGTAAGAAATTATTGTGCCCATGGAAAAATTCCGGGTGTAATTCTTGATGGGAAAACATGGAGGATTCCGGAGGATGCCGTAAAGCCGGTCAGAAAGAAACGAGCGGAAAAAATAGCAAATGATCTTTTGACCAGATTAAAAATGGAAAAGGAAGCAGGGATACCGGGAGGAATATATCATAAAGTTCAGATCGAACTGACATATAATTCGAATCATATGGAAGGCAGCCGCTTGACCCATGATCAAACCAGATATATTTTTGAAACGAATACCATTGGAATTCAGGATGAAGTTGTGAATGTGGATGATATTGTTGAAACAGTCAATCATTTCCGATGCATTGATCAAATAATAGAGTTGGCAAACTATAATCTGAGTGAGGCATTTATTAAACAGTTACATTATATTTTGAAATCAGGAACGTCAGATAGCAGAAAAACGTGGTTTGCTGTTGGTGAATATAAACGTTTTGAAAATGAGGTCGGAGGAAGCGCAACAGCAAAGCCCGCCGATGTATCCGGAGAAATGCGGAATTTATTAAGCAGATATAATCTTTCAAAACAAAAGACGTTGAAGGAAATAATACAATTTCATTATGAATTTGAGAAGATACATCCTTTTCAGGATGGAAATGGCCGTGTTGGAAGATTAATTATGTTTAAGGAGTGCCTCCGTAATGGAATTACCCCTTTTATTATCGAGGATGATATAAAGGAATTCTACTATCGGGGGCTGAAGGAATGGAAGAACGAACAGGGATATCTTATGGATACCTGTCTGACTGCTCAGGATAGATTTAAGGTATACATGGATTATTTTGGACTGGAGTATAAGGATTAAAAACTATATTTTTTACGGAATCAGGAATGAATTCAAGTCTTAATTGCATACCGGGTCCCTGAGCCAGCTTCTGGACTCATTAGCGGAATATCCTGCAAAGCAGGATATAAAGTGCGATAGCACGAATTCGTGAGCTTATAATTGATATAAAAGAAGACAGATAAATTGAGGTGAAGACTATGGATTATCAGGGAGTACTTGGTCGTTTTACATATGATAACGGAACAGATATCCGGAACCGCATATCGGCAGTAGAAGCCGGTGATTATCGGGAAAATAGGGATATTATCAACGAGATCGTCCTGTGGAAGATGAATCGCAGACCGCAGGTGACAGAGGAATTGATAGATGCCATCTTTTCATTAAAGGAGATCAAAACCCCGTTACAGGTACTGATGGATGAAAAGACAGAGAGGGTTGTAGAAAAATTACTGCAAACGAAGGGAATGCAGCTTCCAATGGCGAGTACGGTATTGCATTTTTATTACCCAGAGATATTCCCCATTATTGATCAGAGGGCGTATCGGGAGCTTTATGCTATGGATTATCCCAAAACGATGACGAAGATCCCCATGCTGACAGAGCTCTATCTCAAGTACATAAAAGATTGTTGGGAGTATCAACAGGAGAAGTGCCCGGAAATTGCATTTTCTCAGATAGATAAAATCCTGTATCAGTTAGATAAGGAAAAAGGTAATAAAGTAATATATTAAGATGCCAGGGTCAAAAGGTCTAAGCCCACATGAGCTTGCTCATAAGTGGGTGAAA
>ERZ825324.4408-NODE-4408-length-11761-cov-2.856398_pt1 | contig 11761 bp, 15 predicted proteins | sample MGYA00519859_ERZ825324 | MGnify/ENA primary metagenome ERZ825324 (study PRJEB31778, sample SAMEA3449198) | human gut metagenome | biome: human gut; feature: human-associated habitat; material: faeces | place: United Kingdom | collected 2010/2012 ... | reverse complement strand
GAGGTGAGGATCTGCATGAGGATGACCACAATGTAGATGAGCATAAAGCACACCAGCATGATGAAGGAATACACGCGGATCTTGGGCGGGATCTTCGCCGCCTGTGCTTTGAGCTGCTGCAGCTCCAACTGTTTCATGTCATGGGTCAGCATCTGAAAATAGATGCGTCCGTCATCGCCGCGCAGGACGCCGATGAGTCCGCGCACGATGTCGGAGAGCATGGGCGACGCCAGCCTGCCCTCGAAGCGCACCAGCGCCGCCTCATAAGAGGAGGAGCGCATATCCGCCGTCAGCACATCCAGCTCACGGGTGAAGTCGGGACCGGCGTGACGCTTGTAGTTTTCCAAGATCGTCAGCACATCACGGCTGGCTCCCAGCTCCTGCTCCACCGTTGCTACGAAACGGGGCAGTTCGCCCTCGATCTTCTCCCGACGCTTGGTGACCTGCTCCTCTGCTTTACGGTTCTCTTTAAAGTAGAGCAAGATTGCCAGCAGCACCACGATGGGCGAAAGCAGAGGAAAGATAAGCAGGCACGGGATGACCGCCAGCAGCACAGCGGCGGGCTTGAGGATGGTATAAGCCGTGTAGACCTCCGGCGTCATGTCCATGCCAGCGGCACTCAGCGTGCGCTCCATGCGATGGCGCTTGTACTCGTCCATGCGGATAAACTTGGAGAGCTTGATGGCCCAACCAAGGATGAGCGCGTCCAGCGACTTCATCCGCTTTTTCTCTGTCCGCCCTGCGGACAGGAGCGCCTTCTCTGTGGCGAGACGGGGCAGCTTCAGAATGTCTGCCAGAATGAAGAACAAGCCCGCGGCAACGGCGATGCCGAAAAGAAATAGTAAGATCGTCATGTCCGTCACCTCCGATACTCAATGGGCTGGGTCAGCTTGACCACTCTGGCAAAGGAGATAAAGATGGCGGCGGCGCAGACCGCCAGCACTGCCTTGCCGGGGATGGTGGTCATCAAGGTCGCATACCAGTCCTTATTCAGAAAGTACAGCAGTGGAATGTTCAACACCACCAGCGCCGCCATGGAGATGAATTCCTTGCGGGGGCCGAATACGAGGTTCTCCAGCTCGCCGTTGATGATCCGCATATCCGAAAGCTTTGCCACAATGGGATTGAGCGTGGTTTTCAGGCTGCGGTCATACTGGCAGGCCGCGAGAGCCTCGCACCATTCCTGCCACACCTCATTGTCGATGGCGGTCTTCAGCTCCGCCAGTGCTGTATCCATATTGGGGTCGATATGCTTGATCCGCAGGAGGAAGCTGCGGAACACACCATGCACGGGCGGGTTCAGGTAGTTGATGTTCTCCTCCACGGCAGTCTGCAGATCCTCGCTGCGGAGGTACGCCGTGGTGATGATGGAGAGCGCCGTTTCCAGCTCGGCGGCGATGTCTTTCTTGTAGTGTCCGGCAGTCAGCTTGATGTACCAGAACGGCAGAAACATCATGCCCGCCGCCAGCACCGGCACCAGCAGGAAGTTGTTCATAACGATAGCGATACCTGCACCGATGGCAAAGAGCAGCAGCGACGCCGCACACAGTGCAGGGAACTTTTGTTCCTTGCCCGTGGCTTGCAGGATCGTCTGTGTTTCCATGATCTCACGGCGGAAGAAGCCGGGCTTTTTGCGCTGGGTCGTCTCATTGATGTCATCTCGGATGCTTTTAGGGCCAGTGGTCAACCGACGAAACACACCCAGCGTAAAGTCCATGGGCGAGATGCGGAAAATGAAAAATGCGCCGGTGATCATACCGACGCAGGCGACCAATAATAGGGCAGTCAATTGGCGTTCACCTCCTTCTTCGGGTTCAAAAGTGCCTGCAGTTCCTCGTTGGGCATACCGTTTTCCAGCAGGCGCTTGCGCAGGCTGGCGGAGATCTCGTTTATCTGCGCGTGGTGGCCTTCGATGATGAATTTGCCATTCTCCATGTGGTTCTCGGTGATGACATAGCAGAACAGTGTGTTGTAGCGGCGCTCTCCGCCGGGCAGGATCTCGCATTCCATGATCTCCATCATGCGGCGCTGCTTGTTCTCCAACTGCTTGCAGAAGACCACGATGGGGTACGCCTCCGTCACATAGCTGAGAAGCGTTTCATCCGACATATCCACGGCTCGCTTACACAGGGACACCATGCGGCGGTAGGTCGCTTCGCAGGAGTTGGAGTGGATGGTGGTCAGCACCGCCACACCCACGCGGGCGGCTTCCTGGGCGGCGTTGGCCTCGGCACCGCGCATTTCGCCTACGACCAGAATGTCTGGGTTGAAGCGCAGGCAGATGTCTACCAATGCGATCTGGTCGACACGCTGGCGCTCATTTTCGCTGTCACGGGTCAAGGTGTGGACTACCGAATTGACCACTTTGCCGTTTTCCTCCCGCACCAGTTCCAACTCGCGGGATCCGTTCTCGATGGTAAAGATGCGCTTGCTGTTGGGGATGGTGGTCAGCAGCCAGCCTGCCGCCGTGGTCTTGCCGGAGGAGGTGGCTCCTGCCACGCAGATGGAAATACCGTAGCGCAGAAATACGGAGAGCCAATCCAGCATCTCTGCTGTAGCTGTTCCGCTGCGGAGCAGATCCTCACGGCTGAGATTGTGGCGGTTGACGATTCGGATGGAGGCAGCGACGCCCACATCTTCATCTACCACGGGGGACTTCATAGCGGCGATACGGGTGTTTTTGGTCAGATGTCCCGTGACCAGAGGGCTGGCATTATCCAGCACCATGCCGGAGGCGTGGAGCATACGGCGGATGACGGCAAGGGCGTGTTCCGGTGAGTCGAAGTGTTCCGTGAGCTTTTCATTTCGGCCGTCCGAATACTGCACCTCAATGTCCCGCCACGAGTTGATGTTGATCTCCTCGATGCCGTCTCCGTAGATGTAGCGGGTCAAAAATCCGTACTCGGCCATCTCGGAATAAAGGGCATCTACCAGCTCCGTCTGCGTCATGCCCGCCACGGCGATGCGCTTGTCCTGTAGGTATTTCATGATGTAGCGCTGGAGCTGCTCCTTGGCGTCCTCACCGCCCTCGGTGATGAGGGCGGCGTAGGAACCGGAGATGTACTCCTGCACCTCTTGCAGCACGGAATTGAAGTCCTTTCCCGCTGTCTCAGGAGCAAAGAACAGGTTGTGTGCCCGTCCGAGCGCGCCAACATCGGTGTTCAATGTGCGGTTCGGCGTGTCATCCACCACGACAGGGACGACTTCCGGCTCCGAGGTGACCTGATATTCCGGCGCGTCCCGCCGTTCTGCGTCTGCGGCAAAGATCGTGCCGTTTCGCTTTTCGCCAAGTGCCATATCAAAACACCTCCGCGATGATCTTTTCCAGTTCCTTGCGGAACGGGCGGCTGTCCTTGAGGGCGAGGTCAGCGAGGAGATCTCGCCCCAGATACTGTTCTTCCAACTCCTGCGAATAGGGCAGCACGAAGGTCGCATCGCCCAGTGCCTTGCCGATATGGTCTGCCGCCTGATAGGGCTTCACATTGGACGCCACCTTATATTGCTTGTCTACATCCCACTCAGCATCTTCCAGCAAAGGAAGCTGACTGGAGAAGTAGCTGACGCTTTTGGGGTCGCAGTTGGCAAGACGCAGGACATTGTCCGCTTCCATCAGCGCCACGGCGGAGAGGATATCGTTGGCGATGTAGCTGCCGCAGTCCACGATAACATAGGGCGCGATCTGACGCAGCCCGTCCAACAGCTCCACCACCTGCTTCTGTACAAAGGGTGGAGTGCTGTATTCGTTCTGCAGTTCGAGGAGTCCCAGCGCTGCGAGATAGCTGTTGTGCTTGAAAGTGACGAGGTTATGCTTGATAAGGCTTTCGCTGATGCGGGCGGCGGCAAGGACGCTGGCAAGGGAGCCTTTGCTCTCCAGAGCGTCCGCATGGCAGATGCACGGCAGCATGGGAGCGCTCATATCGCAGAGCAGAAGGATAACATTTTTCTTCTTGGCGGAGAGCGCCTTTGCGATCTTTACCGCTGTCACCGTTTTCCCACTGCCGGGGCTGCCCCAGACCGCCAGCACACCACCGCTGTCATTCTGCACTTCCGGTTTCTCCGTATCGCGCTGAAAGATGCTGGCTTTTCTGAAATTCATTCCGTCACCTCGCTCCCCGGCGTGGCTGCGGCGGGATCGGTGACTTCGCCCTCCTCAATGGGGCTTTCCTCCGGCTCAGTGTACAACTCCTCGATGAGTGCGTCCTGCGCCTCAATGAACTGTTTTGCGCCGTCTGCTGTGCCGCGGTAGACGAGAGCCAGATGGAGTTTGGCGTCCTTTTCCAGTTCTGCCAGTACCTTGGCCTGCTCCGGCAAGACGAGGAAGGTCACGGTGGAGGGAAGCTCCTTTTCCTCCTCTGTTGTTTCGCCGGTATTGGCATCGTAGCCGGTGCTGGCAGTGACGCTGATGATCTCTACATACTGCAGCTCGGCAGGGATAGTGGTTTCACCATCCTCCGGGTAGTCTGCCACGATGACCGATACGATGTCACCGCTCTGGAGTTTGCCGGACAGTCCGGTGGCAAAGCTCTTGATGGTGACGGAGATCGCCTGCTTCGAGCCATCCAGATTATAGAGATAGGCATTCTCGGCAGCAGGGGCTTCCGAGAGTTTTGCAGCGAGAATATAATCGCCCACGGCGAAGTCCGCTTTGGCGTATTTGCCCACTACATTATCTTTCACGGTCATAAGACCGGAGGGGAGGTTGTAGGAGCCGACCTCGGTCGTGGTGACCATGTCTTTGGTGATGAGTTCACCAGCCTGAATATCTTTCGTCACACGGACGATCTCCGCTTTCTGGCTGATGCTCTGATTGAACAGCGGTGTGATGCCGAAGCAGATCACCAGCGCCAGCAGAATGCAGATGATGCCGATGACCGTGCGGTTTTTGAAAATGCTCATGGAGCGAGCCTCCTTTGTATTAGATGATATATGCGGTAAAAAAGCCTGCCGCAAGGAAGGGTGCAAATGGGTAGCTCTCCGGTGGACGCTCTTGCTTGCGGATCTTGCGCAGGGCGGCTATTGCAAGGTAGAAAAGGCAGTACAGCAGCAGTGCCAGCACCAGTCCGGCGCCTCCTCGCAGAAAGCCGAGCAGGAAACCGGAAGCTGCGATGAGGAGCGTATCTCCCATGCCGCCGCGTCCTCTACGGCTTGCCTGCCAAAATGGGACGGCCAGCGTTAGGCCGAGAAGCCGGGCGGGGCTGAAAGAGATCAGCCCCGCCGCTGCTACGACGATACTGGAAAGGTCATAGATATGCCTGTGTCGGAGATCTGTCCAAGCCGCCGTCAGGAGTCCCGTAAGGAATAGAATGCCCTGCAGCGCTGTCCACACGGCTTACTCCAGCGCGCCCGCGTAGTTGAACATATTCGTGATGCGCTCGTTCAGGGTGGGCATGACCACATCACCGAACAGGGCGTACAGACCGGCCAGCAGCAGAGCGCCCAGCACCACGGCGATGAGGATCTTGACGGCGGTGTCGATGTAGCCCTCACCAGAGCGGCGGGTGGCGGCGAGACGGATGGCGGCGTTGCGGACGGAATTGACGGTCTTCTTGATGAGCTTCTTCATAGTGTAGTTACCTCCATAAAATTATGATGTTTGTGTAGTGGATAGGCTTGGTTTACATGGACTGCTCCATGGGAGGAGCATTGTCCTGCTGCTGGTCCTGACGGAGCGACTGCTCGTAGGCGTTCAGCACCGCGTCGTTGAACTGCTGGCGGGCCTCCTTCGTGCAGGGGAAGCAGATGTCGTGATAGTCGCCGTGACCGTCCTTGTACTGAGGCATGGCGACGAAGGGGCCATTCTCGCCTCGAATGATCTTCACGCCGCGGATGGCAAAGATGCCGTTGATGTCCACGTTGGCATTGGCGAGGGTGTACTTGCTGTCCTTCACGGGATAGATGCGCACGGCGTACTCCACGGGGAGCGGGGTATCCGGTGCAGGGGTGGGAGCTGTTACCTTGGCTTGGGCTTTGGGCATTGGGATTCCTCCTTTTCTGATTTGGATATGAAAAAAGCACCCGGTCAGGTGCTTATTTCACAGGTTCATATCCATTTCCTGCTGGGGTGCAAACTCGATCCGCTGGAAGCCGATGCGGTCGCAGTAATAGAACTCACTGCCGCCTTCGTCGTATAGTTCCAGCACATCTGAGATGCCGATGGGTCGGCCGTCATAGCCGGGGACAGGATTGCGAAAGATGGTGTAGATCTCTTCCAAGTCGTTGGTCCCAACTTGCCCGTCATAGACCATCTCATAGCTTTTTCGGCTTGGCTGACCGAAGCGCTGTACCATCGTCTCATAGGAAACGAAACGGACATTGATGGGGCTGTCCCGTGAGAGCTGCCACACACGGCAGTTCTTCAGGGGCGGAGCCTCCGGGTCGAAGCGGCCGCTGCGCTGCCCCAACAGGAGGCGGTCATAGACGCCGTCCTCCCAGCGGATGGTGAGTGCCTGCTTTTGCAGAAAACTCTCCAGCTCCTGCGTTTGGAACATGGTGTCCACCACCGCTTCTTTTTCTGTGATGTAACCGGCAGGGTTGCCGTAGCAGAGGATGCGGTCATGGTTGTCGATAAAGATGCGCTGCACTTGTCTCACCTCCGATCATTCCAATTTCATCTCACCCATGGCACTTTCCTCCTGCCGAGGCGCAGTCAGCTCCGCCAGCTTCTCCTGCGCCCATTCGGGCAGGAACTTCTCGTCCAGCACACCGATGAACTCATCTCGATTCCAACGGGTCATCTCGCCGTCGCCCAGGCAGGTGCAGCGTACCGAGCGCCCGATGGCGGTGGGGCTGCATCCGAAGCCGTCATGGGCGTACCACAGCTGGTTTTCCTGACTCCAATAGGATTCCTTCAGTGTATCCGGCGACAGCACCAACACCTTGCCGGTATAATCCTGCTCGGCGCGGTCACCGATACAATGTTCGGAGCTAAACAGCCCCAGCTTCTGATACGCTTTGCGATAGAGGCCTACGAAGCCATCCAGCACAGCTGGATGGCTTCGAACGGTGATATCGGCAATATGCCGTTCATCCTGCGGAATATGGTGCCGTGTCGCCCAATCCTTATTCGCAGGGCGGAAACGGCCGTCCCACTTGAGTTCCCGCAAGGTTGCTGCCAGCACCCACTCGGTGCGCTTGTAGCCGTACTCCTCCAGCACGGGAGTAAGACACTCCGGGTCCAGGTTTATCCCGTCGAAGTTTCGGCGGATAGCATCCTCAATGGCTTTACGACAGGCAATATTGGCCTTGTGGCTCTCCCGCCACAGAGGAAGCTCATCCCGGCGTTTTGCTTCTTTTGCAGACCCACGGTACAGGTAAGTTTCATTCATTTGTGTCATCACCTCGATCCTTTGAACACCGGAGTCGTCACTTGTCGTAGACGATATCGTTCTCCATCAGCACATCTTCCAGCACAGACAGGCAACAGCCAGACTGACGCAGGGCGAACAGAATCGCAGGCGGGACATCGGAGAGGTCATACTCATAATCTGTCTCGCAGACGGTGATCTCGCCGGAGTCCTCATCCACATAGCAGCCCAGCTTGGCATCGGACGGGATATCCGCTTCCTCTCTGGCCCAATCGGGGACGGTGACCGCGGGGCGAATCAGTTCCTCGATGGGCAGATCTCTGCAAGCGCACTCGTCCTCGTCGCACTCGTCGCAGTGGCCGCAGGTATCCCGCAGGGTCAGAAGCATCTGACCGACATGGGCAGTCAACTCCGTGAGCAGCTTGACATACTCCATTGCGGTCATCTTGGACCTTGTCAGGATGACCGCGCCGTCCAGTGTGGTCAGTTCCAGCTTCGCATCATCGGGGATGCCACTCAGCTTCAGCGCTGCGGGCGCGATGGTGATGGCCTTGTCTCTGGTAAGAATAAAGTTCATAATACGATTCCTCCTTCGTTTTCTTTGATCGTGGTTTTGATGGGCCGCTCTGGTTCGTGCATCAGTTCGTATCGGGTGTCGTTATCACCATCCAGCAGGCTCTCCAAAGTCAGCTGCCAACAGGCTTTGCGGGGGTCATAGTTGGTGATGATGGCTTCTTCATATTCACTGCCTGCCGTCTGGGACATGCTGTTGGGACGGACGGTGCGGAAGATATAAAATTCCTTATAAAGTTCGCAGATGTACGGGCAGTAGTTGTAGGACACCATGACATACCCGCGGCAGGTCAGGAGCGTATCATGGAGCCGTTGATGATCTGCTTTGGGGAAGCCTACCTCATAGCACTCTGCCTCAAAGTAGGGCGGGTCGCAGTAGATCCAGGCATCCTCTCGGTCATACTGGCGGATGACATCTTCGAAGTCCTTATTCTCCACGATGACATTTGCCAGCCTGCGGGAACATTCCCAAATCAGGTGAAAGAAGCGGCGAATGTCGCAGGGCTTGCCGCCGAAAGACTTGGCACTGCCGCTGAAGCTGTACCGTACCAACTTGAAGTAGTCCGCCGCACGGCGGATACTTCCACGAGGCGCACGCTCTAACAGGAGCGCACGGATAGCTTCGGAGTCGGGTGGCTTGAGATAGACCTCTGTTAATTCCATTTCTTCCTGCAGGTAGTCATCTGTGAACTCCCCTTTGGAAAGAAACTTATAGAGGACATTGAAGTCATCCCGTGTGTTCAAAGGCAAGAAGCCCAACTCTGCCAACAGCGCGAGGGTTCGGTTTTTTACGCAGCAGAACAGGTTTGTGAGGTTCCCATTGAAATCGTTGTAGACCTCCATGCATCCATGCCGGATAGGACGGTTCATAGTGACCGTGCCGCTGCCGCCGAAGACATCGATGAACCGCCTGTAGTGATATGGAGCCATTTTGTTGATGATCCACAGCAGTTTGCCCTTGCCTCCCACCCAAGGGATAAAGCTGTTCAAGATGCACCTTCTCTCAAGGGAAAGGCATCCAGTGACTGCTCCAATCCGCGCCTTGCTGCCGCAAGACCGTTTTCCATGGTTTTGAGCTGTTGGATCGTGGAGTAGACTTCGCCAGCAGTGGAAGCGTAGAAGTATCCGCATCGATCACTCCCAATAGGAACGCCCTTACGTCGCATGCGATTTACCAGCTTTCGCAGATCTGTTCCGCTGATTCCGAGAACAGCTTCCAGTTCAGCACTGCTCGCTCTGTACTTTCGCCCGGTACAGGCACCTTTCAAATAATTCAATAGTTTTTCTTCACGCATTTCTGCTCCTTTCCGAGGCTCTTATCCCGGAACAGGAGACAAAATGAGCGCAAAAAAGAAGGGGCCGCTTTTCCCCATCCGGGTATACGGCCTCTTGACATACTGTTTTTTGTTTTGTCCCGTTCTTATAGAACGGTCTGCGTTCCGTGCGCTCCTGTGAAACAAACGGCATCTCCCATATACTTTAAGAACGGATACCGTTCAAAAGGAGATTGCTGTATGGATCAGATCGCATTGGGAAAACGAATCAAAGCTGCCCGTGAGAGGGCTTGCATGACGCAGGAAGCGCTTGCTGCCGCTGTGGACTACAGTGTTGACCACATGAGCGTAGTAGAGCGAGGAGTAAAGGCTCCAAAGTTGGAAAAGCTGGTCGCCATTGCCAATGCGCTCAATGTAGGGACAGATGAACTTCTTCAAGATGCCCTGAACACGGCAACGATGCTTCATGCTACACTTTGATCATGACGGGAATCAGGTGGTATCACATCATCTGCATTTCCATCGACGCCCTCTGTTCGACAGATGGATATTGCACATAATCGCTGCCGATGAACACGCCAGGGTGTTCGTCCTCATACCGACAGCCAATCGCGCCCAGATCCATGTACTCGTATAGCTCCTCCGGCACCGAAGTCTCGTGGGCAAGGTAGTACCTGCCCAATGCAGCATAGCTGTTGATGCCTTTGAGGATCGTGTAATCGCGCAGCCGCCCCGGTGAATTTGCGAAAATTGCCCCTGCCTCCGCCTCGCCCTTTTGCAGAACCATGGCAGAAAGAATTATTTTCTCCTCATTGCTCAATATACACGGCTCACATGGGGGTGTATCAAATTGCTCCCGCGACATGCAAGGTAAAGATATTTCATTTTCATTTTGTAACCGCTTATTATTCATTACATAGTCATCTCCGGTTCCTGTATTTGCTGAACGGGTGTCAGCATGGGTTGGTAGTCTGCGCGGTGCAGTAGGCCGTAGGGCGTGAGGGATGCATTGTCCTCCTTGATGATGTCGCAGCCGTAGGCATAGAGGTTTACATGAGGGAGCAACAGTTCCACCGAATGTTCGTCCGTCATGAAATGAAGCTGGTCGATGGCAGTCTCCTGCGGTGAGCTGAGTTTCGGCGTGAGGTTATAATCCTCCAGATGTTCCACCAGCTGCATTGCAGTCCCAATATCTTTCACCTCAAACTGCTCCAGCAGGGCCTTCAGCTTTGGGATTTGCCTATCAGGGAAAGGAATATCCCGCACGGCTCCAGAAAAGCTGTTGAATGCATTCATTTCCATAGGCAGATCCGCAAAATTGGCGGCATTTGGGATAACACCGTCATAGTCGAGGACAACTGCGTTTTCCCATTCCAGTGTGTCGAGCTGCTCCTGTGCCGCCGCCAGCGCTTCTTCTGACGCAGGCAGATCCAGCATCGCCGTGCGGTCACCACCGAAGTCATGGCATAGGCCAAGCGTGAGACGAAAGAGGTATCCCGGCTTTTCCGGCAGCGTCTTTTGGACGGGCGGCGCGGTTGTCAGTTCGCCATCCTGCAGCACATACAGTCTGCCCACAAAAACGCCGTTTTCGCTGCACCGCATCATTCTTCCGATGCCGGCGAAGTCCAGCATCTCGAACACCTCGTCGGATATGCCGTCCAGCTCGGGGACGAACTCGTTTTCCGCATAGAAGCGGCCAAGCTGGGCGTCATCCGCGGCATCCACCACATGGTAACAGTCGGTCTTTGCGCTGACCGCCAGATCCCGCAGATCCTGCAGCGTGATGACGCCGCCGTTGGTGTTTACTTTTCTCTGCACCGCTATGGAGAACATCCCCTCAAAGGCGATCCCTTGTACCTCGTCCAATGCCGCAAGCTGTGCGGCAAGGTCGTTGAGCTCGTTGAGGCTGATGTCTAATCCATCCAAGTGGGGCGAGAGATACTCAAAGGCAAAGTAGTCTTCGATCTCCATGTACAGGATATCGTCTGTCTGAAGCCGCACCTTTTCCATGGCGTCCCACAGCTCCCACGGGGAGGCGGGCAGCTCCAGCTTTGCATAGGCTGCGCTATACGGCGTATCATTTTTAGCGAGATACACACGCAGTATTTTCTTACCCAAGGGTCATCCCTCCCATTTCCTGTTTCAGTTCATAGCAGGCGGGGTCCGCGCCGGGGACGCCCCAGCCGAACATGGAACCCGTTTTCATGGCTTTCTCCTGCACGGGGGTAACGCCAAGCCGCTCGTTGTTATAGTCCGCTATCTCACGGTTATGCGCGGGATCGTTCGTGGACCAGTCGCTGGGATAGTAGCCGCTCTCACCGCGCTTGATACAGATGAGCTCGCCGGTGCCGGAGAGAGTGGAGAAGCACAGCTCCGGCAGTCCCTCCGCAAACTTGGGGGAGAAAAGCTCCTGCTCCGTCTGGATGCTCCACTCGTCTGAATTCCAAAAGTGGACATACAATTCACCGCCGTCATCCACGGAAATCTCCCTCTGTTCAAACCCTTCGCACCAGCCGTCCGAAGCCTGTCCGGTGATAAACTCTTTCAAAGTATCCATTTCGGTGTCCGACAATTCCCCGGCGATGCGGCATTCCGCAACGCCCCAGAGCT
>ERZ825324.4404-NODE-4404-length-11770-cov-8.460009_pt1 | contig 11770 bp, 10 predicted proteins | sample MGYA00519859_ERZ825324 | MGnify/ENA primary metagenome ERZ825324 (study PRJEB31778, sample SAMEA3449198) | human gut metagenome | biome: human gut; feature: human-associated habitat; material: faeces | place: United Kingdom | collected 2010/2012 ... | reverse complement strand
GTCGTCGATCAGGCTTGCGTTCGTGAAGATGTTGAACACGCTGTGGTTGTGGACCTCTGCCAGTTTCAGGATGTCCTTCTTGCGAACCAGCGGTTCGCCACCGGTGAGCATGAACATATGCGTGCCCAGGCCCTCGGCCTCGTTCAGCATCTTGTCCATCTGGTCATAGGACAGGTTCAGGGCATTTTCGTAGTCGGCGGCCCAGCAGCCCACGCAATGCTTGTTGCAGGCGCTCGTGGGGTCGAACAGAATGATCCAGGGTACGTTGCACTGGTACTTCTCGGCATTGACGGTGGTTTCACGCAGGCCGCGGAACGCCGCTTCATAGCCGCCGTTCAGAATCAGCGTCTTCAAGACGTGGGGATCGACTTCGTCAATCAGCTGGAACAGGAACTCTTCCCACTTGGAGCCCGGATGCAGGCCTGCGCGCAGGCCGCGCGTCACACCGGGGGAGGTGTCTTTCAGCAGCTTGCCGGCCAAGTCGATGAACTGGTCGATGCGCTTTTCGCGCTCGCTTCCGGACGCAGCATGGATGATCGCGTCCAGTGCCACGCTGAAGGCTTTGCGCTCTGCCGCGTGTGCGATTTTCGATTGCATATGCACTTCCTTCTTGGTTCTCCGAACCATCGGCTTTGTCGCGTTGGCGATGGCTCCCCGCATTTGCGTTTGGAATTCGGCGGCTTATTGTGCCACGTTTGCATTAACCTGATTCAGGTTACTGCAAAAAGCACACAGCCGTTAGATGATTTTATTAACAGTTCAGCATCAATACGATGACAAATCGAACTCGGTACGACCGCTATCGGTATGTCCGATGACCTCACGAAACGCAAAATATGGCATTTGCCGTATGCTGCCGCGTAAGGGCATGGTTGGCATGCCGAACGAACGACGGTCCCTGCGGAAAGGAGGCGCAGACCCTATGGCGAAGAATCCCCCGTCCCTCCGTGCCGCAACGGTAGCGGATGCGTCCCGTATCCGGGCCATCTATGCGCCGTATGTGTGCAAAACGGCCATTACGTTCGAATACACGATACCGGATGTCCGCGAATTCGCGGACCGCATTTCCCGCACGCTGGAAACGTACCCGTACCTTGTAGCCGAGGATCCGGACACGGGGGAGATGCTGGGGTATGCGTATGCCGGTTCGTTCTATGCTTTCGCTATCTGGGTCGGTATGGGAGTGGCAGGACTGATTCAGTGGTGCTCAAGAATGAAACCCGAACAACGCCTCATCGCAGGAGCTACGGAAGAAGAAGCCGAGAAGATTAGAAAAACGCTGGAAGAGAAAAGAGCGAAGTTTATCACGGAAGAAGAAGAGGCCGAGCTGCAATATAAGCTCGACTCGCTATACGAAACTTACATCCCGTACAAACCGTCTGCGGCAATGGCGTGCATCCTTTCCATCATCTGTTTGCTTGTCCCCATACAAATGGCAAGCCAGACGTGGGATGATCACGACCGTAGCGGCCGTTTTGTGGCACGTGACTTCGGACAGAACTACCTGATGACTCTGCAGGAAAAAGGCAACCCGATCATCTACACGAACGGTGATAACGATACCTTCCCCTTGTGGTACAATCAGGAAACAGAAGGCTTCCGCACAGATGCCCGTACCTGCAACCTAAGCTACCTGCAAACGGATTGGTACATCGACCAGATGAAGCGTCCGGCATACGATTCTCCATCGCTCCCTATCACTTGGGACCGTGTGGAGTATGTGGAAGGACAAAATGAATATATCCCGGTACGCCCGGAAATGAAAGCCTTCATCGACAGTTACTTCAAGCAAGCTAACGAATTGGCTGCCAAAGGAGATACGACCATATTATCGCTCGTACACTCCATCTTCGGTGAGAACCCCTATGAACTGAAGGAAATCATCAACCGCTGGATGCTCGGCAAGAACGACCAGCTGAAGGAGCTTCTCAAAAAGACCGGAAAGGATATACAGCTCCCGCTGATTCCAACAGACAGTATCGTGATGAAGATAGACGAAGAAGCTGTACGCCGCTCCGGCATGAAGATACCGGAAGCTTTGGGCGACTCTATCCCCGAATATATGACGATCACCCTCAGAGACGCCAACGGAAGCCCGAAACGTGCGCTCTACAAGAATGAACTGATGATGCTCGAAATGCTCGCTAACGCCAACTGGGAACGTCCTATCTATATGGCAATCACCGTAGGCGGAGAGAACCATTTGGGCATGGGCAATCACTTCACGCAGGAAGGTCTCGCTTACCGCTTCACTCCGTTCGATACGGAAAAGCTGGACAGCAAGATTGACAGCGAAAAGATGTACGGCAACCTGATGAAAAAGTTCAAGTTCGGTGGCATCGACCAGCCGGGCATATACATCGACGAGAACGTGATGCGTATGTGCTACACACATCGTCGCATCTTCACGCAACTCGTAGGGCAGCTCATCAAAGAGGGCAAGAAAGATAAAGCACTCGCTGCGCTCGACTATGCAGAAAAGGTGATTCCGGCTTACAACGTGCCGTATGACTGGGCAAACGGTGCTTTCCAAATGGCAGAATCTTACTATCAATTAGGTCAGAACGAGAAGGCCAACAAGATCATTGACGACCTTGCCAACAAGTCACTCGAATATATGATCTGGTATCTCAGTCTGAACGATAACCAGCTTGCCATTGCCGGAGAGAATTTCGTATATAACGCAAGCTTGCTTGACGCGGAAATTCGCTTAATGGAGAAATACAAATCAGAAAAACTCGCAAAACATTACTCCGAGCAACTCGACCAATTATACAACGAGTATGTGACGAGAATGAAAGGGAAATAGTAATTTAGTACAATGTTTATAGAACAACCACCTTGGTTTTTCCGGGCGTTGTATCCACAAGCAATCTTCCGGATGGATCCGAACGTACGGGCAGTCTATCTGACTTTCGATGACGGACCCATCCCGGAGGTTACTCCTTGGATATTGGATTTATTGGAAAAACACCACATCAAAGCTACCTTTTTCATGGTAGGCGACAATATACGCAAGCACCCGGATGAATATCGAATGGTAGTAGAGCGCGGACACCGCATCGGCAACCACACATTCAACCATATTCGCGGATTTGAGTATTCCAATCCGGACTATCTGGCAAATGCCAAGAAAGTAGACGAGATTATCCATTCAGACCTATTCCGTCCGCCACACGGGCATATGGGTTTCCGGCAGTACTATACGCTTCGCCACCACTATCGCATCATCATGTGGGACCTCGTAACCCGCGATTACAGTAAATGTATACGTCCCGAACAGGTATTGGACAACGTGAAACACTATGTACGTAACGGCTCTATCATTACCTTCCACGACTCACTGAAATCTTGGAACAACGGGAATTTGCAATATGCCCTACCCCGTGCCATCGAATTCCTAAAAGCAGAAGGATACGAGTTTAAAGTATTCTAGGATATCTCATAAATGACTCTGATTATATGCTTTGAATTACATAAATTGTATAATTCAAAGCATATATTCCCTCCTATCCTATCATAATCTCATTTTTTTATTTACATTTGCAACGGACTCTTCCGCAGAAAGCCTTCGGGTGGTGAGGGGGAGCCGTTTTTATATTGAGAAGACGTTTACAAGCGTTTGTCATTGGTGTTCAAAACTTCGCAAATTTCGTTCTACCGGAATGACGAGCTGCAACGAAGACGTCCTCCTGATGTGTGCTTATATACATCCGTGCCTCGCTTTGAAAAACAAAGAGAGGCTGCGGGTGTTGTACATATCGGCGTGGGCTTTCTGCGTTGTTCGTTCCCGGTAGCTGGCATTGCGAAGGCCTTGAACACGGAACGGACGAAGGTAAGATTCCCGCGCCTTTTTCATATATATTCTTCCAAAGTTACATTTACTAAAATTAGTTCACCTACGGGAATCTGGGCGAAACACACAGAGTTGTATGGATATGATTCATGCAGGACAGCTTATCGAACGTATTCTTCACGACCAAGGACGTAGCGTCACTTGGTTCGCTGCCCAATTGTGTTGTACCCGTCCCAATGTCTATAAAATATTCCACAAAGAGAATATTGATATCCAACTGCTTTGGCGTATATCCTGCATCCTCAATCACGACTTCTTCAGAGATTTGTCCGATACAATCAACCTCATCCCTCCTACGAATACTGTCTCCAAATAGGCGACATATTTGTCACCCTTTAGGAACTACCTGTTTCCCCTTTCTTATGTTCCTTTCACATACCTTTGCGACATATTAACAAAACTCACAGAATGATGAAGATGAAAAAGCTAATTCTATTAATTGCATTGATTCTCGGTTGTACATTGGAGAGCTACGCTCAAAAGTCTACATTTCAGTTTCGTGACGCACAATCGCGTGCAGGTGATGCAGTAAGCGAAGTATGTGTAAAACCTGTAGTAGCGGAAGTCAGGCTGCTGGGAGGAGAGACTCCCAAACGACAAGTATTCACCTATAAGTTCACACGTGAAGAAGTAGAAATCGGATTGAAAGGAGACTTGGGCAATGTCCGTTCATGGGCTACTTATAAAGCCAACGAAGATGCCGGTAGCGACGTTATCATGGCAGCCACCTATAAAGTGGAAACTAACGATGAAGGAGGCTACACAGTAACGGTGGTAGGCTTCCCTGCCGTTTTTAGTAAATGGTACACCGCCACTAAGGACGATTATGAATGGATAAGGATAAAGAAACTCGCTCCTACGGATGAGAAAGGGGTAATAGCACCGGTCGTAAAAACCAATAATTAACTATTTAAAACATAAGAAACAATGAAAAAAGTATTATCAATCGTAGCCGCACTTCTCTTATGTGTAGGCACACAGGCACAGATCGTATCATCCAGAAGTTCCATTGTAAGAACAGAAAAACAACAGTCTAACAAGCAGTGGTTCTTACGCGGTGGCTTAAACGTTATGAAAATGACAGGAGACGATGATGAAAGTGGTAGCAAACTTGGTTACAACTTCATATATGGCTTTCAGAAACCGATGGGAAGCATAGGAACCTATTGGGGGATGGAATTCGGCCTTGGCTCTCGTGGTTGGGGATACTCTGAAGATGATTACGAAATCAGCCAAATAGCACACAACGTACAAATTTCTCCGTTTACATTCGGATATAAGTACAACATCACAAATAATATTGCACTAGACGCACATCTCGGAGCCTATGTAAGTTGTGACTACTTAGGAAAAATCACCGAAAAAGAGGACTACAATGGTAAAACAGAAGAAACTACCGTGAAAATTGGAGATTGGGATGACTGGAAACGGTTTGACGCAGGAATGAATATCGGCGTAGGCATATGGTACGACCGTTTCAATTTCGACATTACCTATCAACGCGGATTTATCAAAACTTGGGAATCAAATACAAGCAATGTACTGATTCGGTTAGGTGTAGCATTCTAAACTCTACCAACAAGATTGTAAAAAAGTAAAATCAGACCTTTCAATATCATTTTTCATTCAGCATTCATGTTCTCCTCTCTCCGTAAGAAGAGACTTGAATGCTGTTTTTTCAAATAATCAGTAATATATTCTATATCTATGATGCAAAAACCTTATGGGGCACTTGGATACAAATTGAGGAGAATAATCACCATTGGGTATGGAAATTCGAACCCAATGGAGATTTTTATTGAAAAAAGTATATAAACGAAACACTTGACGGTAGAGAAAAAGGTACTTATATCTGTACAAAAGATACAGAAGGCGGAATAATCACTCTAAGCCCATGGCCGGATATGGAATCAAATTCTATCTATATCAGAAAATCAAATGATAGTCGAATATAATGATCATGAACTCTACTTTACCAAACAATAATATCAAATATTAATTAATAATTAATCAGTTATGAAAACATTATGGAAACTGGCTACTTGCGTAGCCGTAGTATTATTATCATTCAGTATGTATTCCTGTGGCGACGATGACGAAGACTCCATCGGATCAGTAGATGAATTAGTAGGTATGTGGGAAGTCGTCGAACATAGCGGATATGAAATAGAAGATGGTGAACGCGAAGAGGACAATCCATCATACTATGTCGGCAGACGATATGAACTGAAATCTGATATGACCTTCAATAGTTACTCCAAAGGAAGCAGTAACCCTAGTGAAACCGGTAAATGGGAGTTAAAAAACGGCTCTGTCCATCTTATCTTCTATTATCCGAATGACGGTGGATACGATTATGAGGATCCGGATATTATGAAAATTGTAGAGATATCCGCAGACAAACTTGTATGGGAATATCATTGGAAAGAAACCGGATGGGAATTATATGAAAAAGAGACTCTGAAGAAAATCGCTCAATAAGCAATATACCCAAAATATATTTCACATAAGTTGAGGGTTCCGATTCATATCGGCGCCCTCAACTAAGCATCCATTTCCAGGCGGGTACCACATGAATAGACATATCTTGTTCTTTCCATTCGGCTTCTGCTTCCATCGTAACGATAGTCAGTTCCCGGCAACCTGTCTCTTGGGCTGCTTCCAACAAACCATCAACTTCCCGTTTACGGGTCTCCTCATCCCCAATTTGGTAACTTACCTGAATCAATCGCGTCACTTTATCATATTCAACAACTACAAAATCACACTCTTTCTTCCCCTTATAATAATGCAACTCCTCTTGGATTCGCAGGTTCCGCCGCAAATGAAGAAAGACCGCATTCTCCAAAAGCTTTCCATTATCTTCACTATGCGGATTTAAGAGGACGGAGCGCAAACCATTATCAATGCAATAATATTTCTTATCTCCTGTGCTCTCTTTCACCAGAGATGGCTCATATTTCGTCAGGGAGAAGAAAAGGTAGACAGATTCTGTCTGCACAATCACATCATAAAGCGTATTCTTCCCAATGCTGACTCCCTGCGACTTCAATTCATTGTAAATACGATTGATAGAAGTAGGCTTAGCCAGATTCGACATCACGCGCTTTATAAAATAACGTATCGGTTCCGGATTCTTTATTTCATATCTCTCTACAAGATCTTTGTAAAGCATTACAAAGAAATATTCCTGCAAAATCCTGTCTTTATACAGTGGAGCCGCCAATACAACTTCCGGACCCCCCCTCCATGCAAATACGTCTTAAACGCATTCACAAGCTTGGCTCGATTCTCAGGCACATAATAGTTTGCATTGATATCGGTAAAGTTACAAAATTCATTGAATGATAACGGGAATTCTTCGTATTGCAATGTCCGGCCACGCAAAGAGGTAGCCAATTCGGAGGAAAGCATTCGAGAGTTACTTCCGGTAAGGAAGATATGCCTGCATTCCTGCTCGTATACTCTCCTTACAAAAGGTTGCCAATCATCCGCCATCTGTACTTCATCAAAGAACATATATACATCCTTCAGAGGAATTGCCGGATAGAGTTCCCGATAAGCCTGAAGTATTTCATCTAGATTATCTGCATTCAAGTGCAGACGTTCGTCATCGAAATTGAGGAACAGAATTTGCTTCTTCGCAATAATCCGTTCGCGAATAAGCTGATTTATCGTCAATAGGAACAAAGAAGACTTACCGCACCTTCTCCCCCCCGGCACAGTTATAATCTTCCCGCTATCAAGCGGCAAAGTAAGTTCACGAGGGCAGACTTCTATTGGCAGTAATGCCTGAAATCCCGCAATCAGTTGTTTTAGTAATTCTTTCTTTCCCATAAAGACACTTTTTATAAAATCTTTCCTTCTACAGAAGACAAAAATAAGCAAAAGCTTCTTTCATGCAAAGAAACGATAGCAAAAAGTAAATCAGCAAATGAAATATTAGCAAACAATATATCAGGAAGTTCTCTTAGCATACAAGCAGCTATTAGCTATCATACAGGCTATTAAAATATGCCGCATAGAGTATCAACACCTGTCGTCTCAGGTATTAACACTTAATATATAGGCTGTTAATACCTGAGACGACAAGTATTAACAGCCTACAAACAAGGTATTTTATACCCAAAACAGTTTAATAAGCCACAGTCAACGGTGTACGTACTTTCTGTGCATATTGGGACATATATTCATTCCAGGCTTCTGCCGTCTTGATAGCAGCTTTATCCCACGCAGATCCCCAGTAATAAGTATATTCCGAACCCGGTTCATATTCGCTGACAGCTAGCACGTGACCATCGGCCCCACCACGTTCTTTCTTTTCCTTCTCTTGGAAAAGAACTACTTTAGCATCCTTCACCTGTGCAGGGAACGCAGCACCAACAAAGATTTTGCCGTTTCCACCACTACGGTCGGTTGTAGGATCGACATAAGTGATATAGCCATTCGCAGCGTCCGCCATCGTTACTCCATCCGGTTCGCGCAAAACCAATCCTGTAGCCACAGGCATTGTTTCTTTCAGATTGGTGTACGAAATCACCGCTTTGTTCAAATACGAGCCTGCATCCAGCGAAATTACACGCGTTTCCACCACACCGGAATCTCCACGAACCACCAGCGGATTAAATTCCAGCTTCACAGTGAAACGCAACGGACCATTATCAAGGATTTCCTGTGTACGATAGCAGTAAGGATAGACAATCGTATCACCCTCCATCAAAGCCGACGTACCGCAGCCCAGCGTAGGACCTACCGCATAGCAATCCATTCCGTAGCCATGATCAACGTGATAAGAGATGGCACGTTGAAGTTCGGCAGCCGCCTTGGGGTCCGTTTTCTTCAGTTCGGCAATCTTCGCACGCTTCTCCGGATTAAGTTCTTCGGCATAAAGAGCTTCCAAGATCGGTTCGGTAGTATTATACTTCGTGAAAAGGTCATAACCGAATCCACGCTCGTTTCTTGCCTGCAAAGCAGGACCATACGCACGGAAACCTACCAAGTCATTCTCCCAAGCAAGGTCATCAAGACGCTCGGGGTAATATTTACCGCAAGCAATCACATTAAAGGCTTCCGGAGCACCCGGCTGAATGGTATAAGTGGCCGTACCATTAGCTTTCACCGTAGCCGGGAAAATAACCTTTTCATCGTATGTCACCTGATAGGGAACCTGCTGTCCGTCCGCATCAAGCACTACAATCTGTGCCGTGTCCGCCAGTTTCAACTTCGCAACCACATCGCTCATCGGTACTTCCACCATCTCCCCTGTACGCTCTAAAGCCAAAGGATTGGTCACTGTAACCGTCATTGCCTGTTTGCTGTCAGCACAGGAAGCAACTCCCATCAAGACTGCAGCAACCAGAATTAATATCTTCTTCATGATTAATCTACATTGAATGAATAATAAAAAGATAAGGTGACAGACGAAAAGAGGAAGCTCTTTACCATTCTATCACCTTATCGGAATATCTCGTTATCTCACTATTATTTCGGTTGTTTTCCGATATAAGCAAGGATACCACCGTCTACGTAAAGGATATGACCGTTGACAGCGTTAGAAGCTTCAGAAGCAAGGAATACTGCAGGACCAGTCAGTTCTTCCGGATTCAGCCAACGACCGGCCGGAGTCTTAGCGCAGATGAATGAATCGAACGGGTGACGGCTTCCGTCTGCTTGCGGCTCACGAAGAGGAGCAGTTTGCGGAGTAGCGATGTAACCCGGGCCGATACCGTTACATTGAATGTTGTATTCACCATATTCAGAGCAGATATTGCGAGTCAGCATTTTCAGACCACCTTTAGCGGCAGCGTATGCAGATACAGTCTCACGTCCCAATTCAGACATCATAGAGCAGATGTTGATAATCTTACCTGCACGTTTCTCCATCATTGCGGGCAAAACAGCCTTAGAAACGATGAACGGAGCGTTCAAGTCGATGTCAATCACCTTACGGAAATCAGCGGCTTCCATTTCGTGCATAGGCACACGACGGATGATACCTGCATTATTAACAAGAATATCAACTGTACCTACTTCTTTCGCGATAGTGGCAACCATAGCCTGTACAGCCGGTTCGTCTGTTACATCACATACATAACCGTGAGCTTTGATACCTTTTGCAGCGTATGCAGCCATACCTTTGTCCACCAACTCCTGATTGATGTCGTTGAAACAAATAGTAGCACCTTGTTCTGCGAATGCAGAAGCAATTGCAAATCCGATACCGTAAGAAGCACCTGTAACGAGAGCTACTTTACCTTCCAAAGAAAAATTCAAAAACTGATTCATAATTTTTTGTTATTAAATTAGGAAAATTATTGTAGTTGTTTATTTCAAGTCTGTTATCAATGAGAAATCCTGATCTCCGTAGTCAAGGTTCTCGCCGCCCATGCCCCAGATAAAGGTATAATTGTGGGTAGCGGCAGCCGAGTGGATAGACCATTCGGGTGAAAGAACCGCCTGATCGCCTTTCATCCATACATGGCGCGTTTCGTCCACTTCGCCCATAAAGTGACAGATAGCATGGTCTTCGGGAATTTCAAAGTAGAAATAAGCCTCCATACGACGACTATGTACGTGAGCAGGCATGGTATTCCATACACTTCCCGGAGCAAGTTCCGTCATACCCATCTGCAATTGGCAGGTAGGAAGTACCTGATTCACCAGCATTTTATTGATGTTACGATGATTGGACCCTTCCAGAGAACCCATCTCGGCAACGACTGCATCAGCTTTCGTCACTTTACGGTCAGGATAGTTGCGGTGTGCAGTCAGCGAGTTGAAGTAGAACTTAGCCGGATGGGCAGCGTCCTTACTTTCAAAGGTCACCTCACGATCACCCGAACCCAGATAAAGGGCTTCTTTATAATCAAGTTCAAATACCGCATCACCTGCTTTTACAACACCGGGACCTCCCACATTGAAGATACCCATTTCACGGCGGGTCAGGAAGAACGGAGCTTTCAACGGATCAATCGCTTCAAGCTTCAGCACCTCACCAACAGGAAGCGCGCCACCTACCACCATACGGTCGTACATGGAATACACCATATTTACTTCATTGGGGACAAATATCTTTTCGATCAAAAAATCTCTACGGATTCTTGCGGTATCATAACTTTTTGCATCTTCGGGATGCGCGGCATAGCGAATTTCATAGTTCGTTTTCATACTTTATTTATTTAGTTATTGAATAAGCCTCTCTGCTAAATGCACGTCGTTTGCGTACACGATGCAAAAATAGCAAAAGAAAACGGGTTAACATTACAATTTTGTTCCAATTATCCATCAAAAATGTCCAGAAACGTTGCAATGTACACTTTTTTAACGAACTATAATACGTTTCGAAGGAAATTTTTACTTAAAGCGAGGAGAGTATTGTATTTTTAAGACTACCGGCAAAAAACAAACAAGATACAAAATCAGGTCTGAATACATGCCGTATCATCATCAAATAACTAAACAGCGCATAAAAACGGATGAAATGGGCAGCAGGAAACAAAAGACAAATAGCAGATACACACGACTAATACACAATCACTTATCTACCAATGTAGTATAGAAATAGTAGTAAAAAGATTCTCTTTTTTCATACTGACGTATTCGATACGACGTCCGGAATTTGAGTAGAAAGCAAGAAAAGCTTTACTTTGCTCAAAAAATAAAAAGCTATGAATTACCGGAGAAAGCCGGAAAGTCACTTTCAACCTTTCTCCCGAAGACCTCTCTTTCACACGCAAAGATATGACTTGGGGACAAGAAAAAGGTGAGTACAAACTATGGATAGGCAGAGACTCCAACGCAAACCTGGAAGCATCCTTCACTATTAAGTGACGCTCTTCATGAAAGGTGTATCAAAACACCGGGTCAATGTAAAAACCTGAGGGGTAAATTTATAAATTGTTATCTTTGTCTCCA
>ERZ825324.4403-NODE-4403-length-11772-cov-4.698643_pt1 | contig 11772 bp, 23 predicted proteins | sample MGYA00519859_ERZ825324 | MGnify/ENA primary metagenome ERZ825324 (study PRJEB31778, sample SAMEA3449198) | human gut metagenome | biome: human gut; feature: human-associated habitat; material: faeces | place: United Kingdom | collected 2010/2012 ... | reverse complement strand
ATGCAGTGGTGGAAGAAACAAGAATCCCCCTGCTTTAGCTGTGGGGAGTGTCAAGAAGGGGGAAATGTTGAAATGGCAGAAGGTATTGCCAGAGCCCATGGATATGATATGGAAAAATTATTGGAGAAACATTAAGAGTAGTTTTATACCAACCATCAATACGGTGGTTGGTATTTTTGTGGAGAAAAATATGATAGAGATTCGAGCAGGACCTGAACCGGTCCTATTTTTGTGCAAAAAATTGAGAAAGAAGGATAGAGCAGTGAACGAAATATTAATGCAGACATATACGATAGCACTTCCGGTGCTTCTCGGGTATATCGTCTGGCTCTTAAAAAATCAGAAAAGGGATCGTGATGCGAACAGCAAAGGAACCATGTTACTGCTCAGAGTCCAGCTGATCGAGTACCACAGCAAGTACACGCAGTTGGGTGATATCCCGTCGTACGCATATCAGAATTTTTGCGAAATGTACGAGGCATATCATGCCTTGGGCGGAAATGGTATGGTAACGAAAATGAAGCAGGAAATTAATGAATTACATATCAAAAAGAAAGGTGATTAATATGGAACAGATTATGAATTACGTAAAACCGGAACTTATCATTGTAGCGATTGCCCTGTACTTCCTGGGCATGGGACTGAAACAGGCGCAGGCTGTAAAGGATAAATATATCCCTCTGATTCTCGGCGGCGTGAGTATTGTACTGTGTGCCATCTGGGTGCTGGCTACAAGTGAGGTCGGCACAGGCCAGCAGGCGGCAATGGCCGTCTTTACGGCGGTCACGCAGGGAATTCTTGTCGCGGGGCTGAGTAACTATGTAAATCAGATTATCAAGCAGACACAGAAAACAGAGTGAGGGCGGCCAATAACCGTCCTCTTTTGCGCCGGCGCAATTCCGGCAGAAGAAGCGAACATGAAAATTGATAGGTCATACATGTGCGCAATGAACAAATTATCATAGACGTACATAAAAAGCCCACACGGGGCTATACGAGGCTCTGACGGGCGAAAACGAGAAGGAGGAAAAACCTATGAGCTTAATTTCTAACAGCGGACACGATGAAAACGGCAGATATTCCGGCGGCAGAGCTGGAGATCAGACAGGAACCGAATGGGCACTGATTCCGTGGTATTCCCGTCCATGGAAGTGTGTGTTAAGATACCCGAACTCAGCAGTCCGCGCGAAAATCGCAGAACTTGCTGTGAAAGCCGCGAAAAACGATCTGGTTGGTTACGATCAGAGCCAGCGAGACACCTATTGGCAGCATCTCAAAGCCAGCAACTACGATCCATCACAGATCACGGTTGCTTGCGAAGCTGATTGCTCTGCAGGAGTCATCGCCAATGTCAGAGCGGTCGGTTACCTGCTTGATATTGATGCCCTGAAAAATCTGAAAGCCACATATACCGGAGACATGCGGAAAGCATTCAAGGCAGCGGGATTCCTGGTTCTGACTGAGAGCAAATACCTGAATGGCCCGGACTACCTGTTAGAGGGAGATGTCCTGCTAAACGATGGAGCCCACACAGCCACCAACGTCGAAAATGGCAGATATTCCGGCGGAACATCCGGGATGAATACAAATACCGGATCCGGCAGCAACAATGCCAGAAACAACGTTTCTGATGGTCAGAAATGGCTCAACAGCAACTATGGGGACAAGATCCTGAAGTATTGTGGAACCAAACTGCGCGTGGACGGAGACTACGGCGATAAGTCCAGATGGGCTGCCCTGGCGGTTTGGAAAGACTTGATGAACCGGAGATACGGCACGAAGCTGGATCCGACCAACAAGAACTTTTTCGAATCATGCAAAAAAGTTGCTTCGAAAGCCACCGTCAGCCATGGAACTCAGGGAACCTTTACCTTCCTGGTTCAGTTCATCCTCGCAGCGAAAGGCTTTTATTTCGGTAACATGGACGCTCTCTGCGGAGACGGACTGACTGCCGCGATCAAGTCCTACCAGAAATCCAAAGGCCTCGAAGCCGATGGATACTGCGGAGCCAACACCTGGTACGCACTGTTCAACTGATGAATCAACTGACCGGTTGTGATCCTGAAACGTGATCGGTCAGAAGTAACCAGTAAACCACGCAAAAAGACTTTCTTACCGGAGAAATCCGGTGCAATTCCATATATGCAATTTATACGCCACTTTGCCCTGGGTATCTTCGGATACCTGGGGCTTTTTTATTGCCATTTTTTAAGGTAAAATTAAAATAAATATATTACGTAAAATGTATTGACATATTGCGCAATATGTGATATATTATAACCATAGAAACGAAATAATAATTGATGAAAGAAATATTTACTCGGAAGATTGGAAGAGGTGATAATAAAATGGTAAAATTAAAAGTTGGTAGAAATATAATTGAACTTGATGAAAAAGATCTAATTTTAGATAACGGAGCTTGTTATCAAATTGTTACTAAAAAAGTTGGAGGATTTGATTGGTATTATCCGATAATGAGTAAAAAATTGTTTCATGATTTAAAAAAACTTGAATTAATTTTCACAAGTGAAGAATTAAAACAAGATGCTATAAAGAAATATGGTACATCGGTAATAACTTATTGGAAATTTAACATTGAAAGAATGCAAAAACTTGGATATTGAATCCAAAGAAAAATTGCTTTCTTATTGAAAGCGAATTAAATATAGAAATAAGCATTAGAAGCAGAAATCATCTGCTTCTTTTTTAGTACAGAAAATGAGGTGATAATTTGAGTAGATATAAAAATGGAAATCCTAAAAGGCAATCGAGATTTATTTGTTTGTCTTGTTTGCAGGAAAACAAGTTAGCACAAGGAATACAAAGAAAATCCCAACGTGAAAAATTTCATATCAAAGATTTGTATTGTCTTTCGTGTGGAAAGATTTGTAAGTGTGTGGAAATAAGATTTTGCGATTCTTTTGACGAAGTAATGGAAAAGGCAATAAAACTTAGTCAAGTATATTATTCAAAAGAGAATATTAATAATGAAAAGAACAGAAAGGTAGGTTGATAAATATGTGTTATAAGGCAGAAGTACAAAAAAGAAATGAGGAAAAATTAGAAAAAATATTTATAAAGGAAAATGTCCCAGATTTTATTCAGGATTATTTCTTGTCAATATCAAGTAGAGCTGCTAGATTGAATTATTGGATAACAATAAGAAATTTATTAAATTGGTTAATAGATAAAAAATATATTGAATGTAGTGTATTATCTGAAATTACACCTGAAATATTAAATAAAGTAACTGATTCAAAAATAATTAGATATATGGATTATTTAAAAGAATCTGGAATCAAACTTAACACACTTCTTACAAAAAAGAATCAGATGAGCAGTTTTTGGGAATATATGAAAACTCATCATTATTGTCAAGATAATATTATACAAATGATTAAATCAAGTGAATACAAACCGGTTAAAACAAATAGAATGAAAATGGAAAAGATGCCTTTATATGAAGACATTCAGAATATGATAGAAAAAATAAATCGAAAACCTGATGAATTTATTCGAATAAGAAATAGTTGTGTTTTTAGAACATTAAGAGGAACAGGATTAAGAGAATCGGAATTAGCTGGTCTTGATGTAAGAGATGTGTATCTTGATGAACAATATATAGATAGTAGACATCCTAGACCATATATTCTTGTTATTAGTAAGGGGAATTATGATTACACAGATGATGGAAAAGACATTGTATATCTTACAAAAGATGCTATTGCTGCATTAACAGAGTGGATTGGATATAGAAATACTCTTGATTTTATTGTTGATACAGAAGCTCTTTTCCTGAATAAAAATGGTAAACGAATGAATGAAGATAATATTAAGGCTATGTTTAAAAGTTACAGCAAAGGAAAATTAACACCTCATATGATGAGACATGAATATACAACTATACTTACAAGAGAATCAAACGATCCTACATTTGTAAGAGAACAAGGCAGATGGAAATCAGATACTATGATGAATAATGTTTACGATTCAGGTACAAGTAGAAGTGTAAATGTATTGGACAATATGTAAATATATAAAAGACGGTACTTATTCAGTATCGTCTTTTTCAATTATTAAAATATCGTTTGGTGTACAATTGAGGACATTACATAGATTTTCCAATGTATCAAAATAGATTCGTTCTATCTTTCCTTCGTATAAATTACACGCAGCTTTATATCCTATCTTAAGTTCTTTTGAAAGTTGATTACGATTCATTCCTTTCGCATCAACTAAAGGTTTTATACATAATTTCATAGTATTCTCCTTGATAAATAATATATATGTATCCTTAACAATATATAGTTTAGCATATATTCTTAAAAAAATAAATATAATTTCAAGGATATATGCTTGACATTATACCCTAAAGGAATTATAATGTGAAATATAAAGGTAGAACAAAAGAAAAAATAAGAAAGGAGGATGTTGAGATGGTTAAAAATTACAAAGCATTTGATGTAGTACTGGTTAATTTTGGATCGGCAGAATTCTTTGGTGAGCAGGCAGGTGTTAGACCAGCTGTAATTGTTCAAAACTTTGTTGGAAATGTACATAGTCCATGCACCATAGTTTTACCAATGACAACTAAAATCAAACATTTAACACAACCTACACATTCTTTTTTCGGTAAAGACAGTGAAAAAGGCTTAAAGGAAGATTCTATGTTACTAGGAGAATGTGTGCGACAAATATCTGAAAAAAGAATAATAAAGAAATTAGGTTCAATAACAAAACTTGAAGACAAAAAGGAAATTAAGCGTGCATATGATGCAAATTTTGAAAATATTTAAGGGAGAGACAGTTATGGAATATGTAACAATGACACTTGAAGAAGCAAAAAGAGTAGCAAAAAAGGATGCTATTGTACTTATAGCAAAACAGGATTTAGAAAGAGAATGCAATGTAGGATTCACAAAAAAGAAATTCTGTGAATGTTCAGAGTTGTTGCAGGAAGCAGAAACAATTGCAAAGGTTTGTGATGATTTTGCAGCACAATTAAGATGTTTTACAACAAGACAGGTCGATCCAATTAATTACAAACCAGTTGGAACATTAAATACTATACTTCTTCGATCAAATTAAATGAGTGAGTACGAATTATAGGACTTGTAAAATAAATGGTAAAATTTACCATTGACAATATCGAACGGACGTTCTATTATTTTATTATAAAAAAAGATAGAGTCTTGATGTAAAAGGTATTGGCAGTACCTAATACAGACTCTATCTAAATTACATAAAACACAACGCAAATACGTTGAACGCAGTACGTTGCTAACCCCAATATTACATATTAATTCAAAAAAGTCAAGCAAAACAGGTGATTTCTGCTTGGCAATCATTAGCAAATTCTGCGAAAAATACCAAAAATTTTAAAACTGAATAAGGAAAGAGGTGTTTCGATGGCAAACTATGTCATTACGGATGGAACTCGATGGATTATGAAGGACAGGAATGGAAAGTATGTTCCTACTTCATGTGAGTCTTTTGCGGACATTTTTAGCAAAAAACAGGCTGAAAATATATATAAAAGTTCGTTAACAAAGGCATTGAGAGGAGTTTTTCACGTTGAAAAAACTAGTGAAGAAGTTTCAGCACAAGTTAAACCTGTAACCGATAAGGACATTGAAGAAACTGGAAAAGTAATGGTTTCAGAAGATATTAAATATTGGTTAGATAAAGCAACAGATATGAGCAATATTGCGAATGAAGCAATAAATCGAAAAAGAAAACTGTGTCAGGAATTGAGTTTGGTGGATAAAGAGCTTTGTGACATTCTTCATTATATAGAATTCTGCAACTTAAATGCTGCACAAGGTTATAAAGCATACAAAATGGTTAAAGAACGGAGAATATTAAGAAGAAAGATAAAAGATGAAATATCAATTCTTGATAGTATTTTAGATCAAAAAGTGTCACAAACAACCAAAAATACGACACAGAAAACAGCAGAAAATATGGACAAGCGTACATATGAACCTAGAGTATTAAAAGAATTGTTTGATTTTTAGAATGAACGAAGGAGTGATGAAATGAATTGGAAACAAGTAGACAAGTTAGAATTTACGGATAAGGAACTGGAAATAATAAACTTTTATTGTGCTGATGAGATGTTTAGATTGAAGAAAATCTGCAATCCACTTTTATCCATAAATAAAGTTAAAAGAATGAATTATGATGATTTGTATAGTGACGCATTAAAAGTCTTAATTGAAAGCGTAAAAGACTATGACGGAGAAAAGGCAAAATTTGAAACATATTTAGTAGGAAACATTAAACGTTCTTTCTATGACTGGATGAGAGACAGTCTTAGATGGAAAAGATGTAATCTTCAAACTGATGAAAAAGGACATAAAAAGTTTGGCAAAAATGGATTGCCAATTCCTATATACAATTTATCGTTTGATTATCCAACTGACGATGGAGAATATTTAAAAGATATAGTTCCTGATAAGAGTAGTTTGGAATACGATACTGAATTTTCACCGGAGATGAAAGAATATTTAGCTCGTTTATCCAAAATTCAGAGAATGATAATTACATATTTAAGCGAAGGATATTTGCCTGAAGAAATACAGGAAATATTACATATAAATGATAAAACATATAAAGACAATTATAAAACAATCATGGACGAAAAGAATTTAAGAATTATAAGAGTACTTACAGTAGGAGGTAGATAAGATGAATGGATTTAGAACAGAACCAACGACAATAGGGCAGTACATTGATGATGCACAGAATGAAACAATTAAAACAGATCAGGCAGTTCAAAGAGATTTCTGCTGGACAAATGAAAGCATCAACAATTTAATTTACAGTGCAGTCTCACAAAAAATATGTATTCCTAATTTAATTCTCGCAGAAGAAGATAAATCAGGAATAACAATTACATATGTTGTCGATGGTGGACACAGAACAGAAGCACTTAGAAGATTTAAGTATAGTGGATATAAAATCACAACTCTTATTCGTAATCCATTCGTTACTTATAATAAGAAGAAAGTTGATGAAAACGGAAAAATTATTCGTGATGAAAATGGAGATATAGTTTGGGAAACTGTTGAATTTGACCTAAGAAAGAAAACATATGATGATCTTCCTGATGAATTAAAAAGACAATTTAATAAATGCCCATTGATGACAACTATATATCAAGATTGCACTTCAGAAGAAACTTCTTCATTGGTAAGTATAATGAACAGTCATGTTGCTATGAATCCATCGCAAAAGGCACTTACATATATCGGAAAATTTGCAAACGAAATTAAGAGAATTAAAGACTCAAGTATATTTCTTAAAGATGGAACAGCTCTTACAGGAAATGAAAAACATAAAGGAATCTGGGAAAGAGTTATTAGTGAATCTGTTATGGCAGTCTTTTATATGAATGAATGGAAAAAAGATCCAAAGAGAATGTGTGACTTTTTAAATAATAATTCATCCATCGAACAATTTAGGAAGATTGAAGAATACTTTAGTCGTATTGCTCCTTATTCGGACAAGATTGATAACAAGGAAGTTTCGGATTTATTCGTGTCAAAAGATATGGCAGTTTGGATGGTTGTTTTTGATAATTTTGCAAAATCCGGCTTAGATGATTCTAAATTTGGTGAATTTTTGAATGAATTTGTAACAAATATGAGAAACGTAGAAGTTGATGGGACAACATGGAATGATTTAGATATGGACAAGCACACAAAGGACAAGTCGGTGCTTGAATGTAAAATTAATCATATTACATATTTAATGAAAAATTATTTACATATTGAAGACAAAGACAACGAAGAAAACGAAGCAGAAATGGAGAATAATGTATTAGATGAATCCGCTGTTTCAATGGCATCAGAGAACGAGAAAAATGACGAAAATGACACTGTTTTGGCGTTTTTTAAAGAAAATGTATCAACTGATATAGAAGAGGAAGATGTTGAGTTATATGAAGCTATGCTTGACGATTGTGTAAGGATTGATACACCAATTTATAATATGTGTAAAAATGCATTAATTGGCTTAATTGGATTCTCAGTAAGAGAAAATAAAGATGAAGAATTTGAAGAATGGATTAAAAAGTATCAGGAAGATAAATCAAATTTCAGTCCTAGTCAAAAGATTAATTTTGCCTATATGAAGAATGATTTTAATAATTATTTAGTGCAGAGAAGAGGAGTTATAAATGGATAATGAGATGGAAAAATTAATAGAAGCAATAAAAGATTTGTCTAATGTTGTAAATACAATAAAAGCAGAGCAATTAAGAAGAGTCGATAGACCAGAAGTGTTATATGCAATAGAGAATATAAATACAGGTGAAATAACATTTAATGCTCGTGGTGGTGCTTATAGAAACGTGTTCGATGCAATTGAAAAGATGCAAAAGATGGGACAGAATGAGCATAGAATTGTGGAATATAGATTGGAGAAATAAAATGAGTAATAAATTAAAAAGTAAAAATAAGATTGTAGACAAAATTAATGATATGAAATTAAAAGAGTGCTTTGCAGATGAGGCAATAGCAATGTTATTAAATTACAAACATATAGAACAAAAGAACTTGCAAAATATAACAGTAGAATATGGATTCTTGTACAAGTTTGGAAAACGTGGATATAGTTCTTTATTCAAAGTAACTACAAAGAAGAAAACGTTTTACTTTGGTATTACGGAGTATGATTTAAGTCTCCTATGTTTTACAGAAGATTTATTTATTAAAACTGCAAATGATTTTTTACAAAGACAAGGTAAGAATTATGATTATACGCAACAGAATAATATTATTGCTATAGGGTAGGTGAAAATATGTTAAATATAGAGAAATATAAGAATAAATTGATTGAATTGGGCGTAATTGATATAGATAATTTAGCATTAAAAGATGGGATTCCATATAGATGTAATGGTAATTCCTGCGATGATTGTGATTTTAAAAATAGTAAAAAAGGATGCTATATTCGTGGTTGTACTGACTGGCTGTTCTCCGAATACGAAGAACCAGAAGTTGACTGGTCGAAAGTCAAGGTTGATACACCAATATTGGTTAGAAATAATGAAGATAAAGAATGGGTGAATAGATATTTTGCCAAAATTGAAGATGGGAAAGTTTATGCGTGGGTGTGTGGAGCTACATCTTGGACAGTGGATGATGAATATGATGTAACTTTTTGGAAGTACGCAAAGTTAGCAGAAAGTGAGAAGTTAAAATGACATTAGATGAATGTTTGAAGGCTTTGGATTATGAATTAAGTAGAGACTTAGAGGATAGTGAGAGAATACTTATATTACAAACAAGACTGTGGCTGACAGAGTTGAAGATGTATAAAATAAATGAGTTTCCAAACACACCAAGTTTGAATAAGATGATTTCAAATTTAGGTGAAGCAGTAGATGAAGCAAGTAATCAGTTATGTAAGTGGTTGAAAGAATTGAAAAATTATAGAGTAAGTTGTAGGTGATTTAATGAAAGGAGAAAATAGTATGAAGATTGAAGATAACAGAGATAATTTGAGAAAATTCGAAGAACTAGTAGCCGGAGATGTATTTGAATATGAAAGCAATTATTATCTAAAAACGAAAGAAATTAATGATAGCAAGAGCCCAGCGTCTTATATGACATATAATGCTGTAAATATTAATTCTTCTTGTGCAGGAGAATTATTCTATTTCAAAGATAATTTTGTACATCTATTAGATGATGTAACATTAGTGTTGAATTAAGGAGAAATGAGGAATGAAAGAGCCTAAAGCGATAACACAGGAAGAAGCAATCAAACGTTTAAAAGAAAGCAGATTTACTATTCAGCCATACAACTATATGAACCAAGCATTAGATATGGCAATCTCGACACTTGAAAAGCAGATTTCAATGAAGCCAGTATTTGTACATCCATTACAATTTGATGATTGTGGAGATTATATGTGTTCAAGTTGTCAGAATGGCAGTGTGTTAGACACTTATGGTAACAAGCCTGACTATTGCCATTACTGTGGGCAGAAATTAGATTGGAGTGATTTATAAATGAGATTAATAGAGGCAGATGAGTTGATGGATTTCATAAGTGAACATGCCGAGCAAATACAATACGCAATCGAACATAAGAATATGGAAATATTAGAATCGTTAATAAAGCAGATACCAACAGCCTATGACGTGGATAAGGTTTTAGAACAGCTAGAAATAGAAGAAAAATTGGCAAAAGAAGAAAAGAAAAGGTGTTCTTGTTACTCTATAACACAATGGGAAGAAGCAAAAGGATATGCTAATGGTATTTCGGTTGCGATTGATATTGTGAAGGTGGTGGAATAGATGGATTGGATTAGATTGATTAAAGCTATTGGAATAACGATTCTTATAGCAATTCAACTCGGAATAATAGTATCAGCTACAGATAATGGTATAGATGATGATATAGGCGATATATGTACGATTATATTAATAATAGAATTCATCATTGTATCTGTAGCTTGTGTTGTTGGATTTATATATTGGATGCTATAAAAGGTAAATACAAATGAAAGAAAGAAACGAATATATTGGAAATGATGCACATGGAGAATATAAATATTATGACATAATTGACTATGATACATGTTGCAATTGTAAACACTTTTCAGATAATTGGAGATATGAAAGGTTTGAGTGTTTTTCAAAGATATGTAGAAAGGAGAATAAAAATGAGATTTTTAGTAGATGAACTTCCTTATTATGAAGATTCCTGTCCTTTTGAGGAAATATGTGATGAGTGTTATAGTGGTTGTCCTAAATATTGGGATAAAAACACTATAAATAGTGAGAATAACCCTCACTTATGTACCTTTTTAATTGAGAAAGGAGATTTGTATGAATGATTATAATTTGAACATATTCTACAGAAATGGTAAGAAGGAATATTATGTTATAGACGCTTATAAGATAGAAAATGGATGTTTGGTTTTTAGTCGAAGATTTGGAGAAGTACATCATATTCCATTGGATTTAATTCAGGATTTTACTGTTGCATAGGAGAAGAATATGATGGATAAGAATATAACAAATTTAAGACTTACAATTAAAAAATCTATTATTCATTATCTATGTGACAACTGGAATAATCATAGAAGAGGAAAAGCACATAAAGAAAATCAGGCAATATTTGATGAAAAAGATGGTTATGCTGTGTTTTCAGGAACAGATTTAGAAATGGTCATGGATAAAGTTGTTTCAGGAATATGGAGCGTAAATTTTGAAGAAGTATTCGACAAGTATGTAGATAAAGAAAGTATCAAAGAAATACTTTGGAATCAAAAATACAGTGATTCAGAGTGTTTAGAGAAGATAGCAGAACTTGTAGGAATATATAGAAAGTGATGAAAAGTTAATTTCAAGTACAGGTTAAGTGGAGAATATAATAACAGATGCTAAAAGATAGATGTACAAAGCAAAAGATATATTATCGAAAATGTAATGGATGCAATCAGAAATGTAAGAATCAGAAAATAAAAGTAATTATAAATTACAATAAATTTGGAGCAATAATTAGCAAATCATCTGTTCCTATAGGTAAAAATAAAGATTATTGTATCGAGTATTCTTATGAATTAATAAATTAAAAGAGAATAATAAAGTAAACAACAGAAATTGGAAAGCGCCTGAAAGTTCCTTTCATTATACATATGTCAGTCCTGACAGTTCTATATCTTATCTTTGTGAGTACGGTTTCTGTTTTATTATATAAAGCCCTATTGCCAAATGGTAAGGCACAGGATTTTGATTCCTGTATTTATCGGTT
>ERZ825324.4400-NODE-4400-length-11784-cov-2.812345_pt1 | contig 11784 bp, 7 predicted proteins | sample MGYA00519859_ERZ825324 | MGnify/ENA primary metagenome ERZ825324 (study PRJEB31778, sample SAMEA3449198) | human gut metagenome | biome: human gut; feature: human-associated habitat; material: faeces | place: United Kingdom | collected 2010/2012 ... | reverse complement strand
TTAGTAACACCAATGACCACACTGATCAGCAGTGTGTAGGGAACTCCTGCTATACTCATGATGATAAAGGTAAGGATTCCTACCAGCAGGGAATCTATAATCTTGCCACTGATAAACTTGGCAAACACACCGTGGGTCTCCCGCAGTACAGACAATGTGCCTTTCACGGCATGATCCGGTAAAACTGCATATAAAATCTTTTTTATCTGGGCACAAAAATTTTCTTTTCCTGCCAAAAGATAAATGGAAACAATCAGTCCAATAAAACAATTCACAATGTAACTGACCGCATTTACTACCCCGTCCGTCACAACACTTAACAATTTGTTACTGGTAGGAAGCAGATCGTTCTGGACCCAGGACATCGCTCCCTGAAATACGGTCTTGGATACATCTGTAAATACTTGGGCATAGTGTGGATTTTTCTTAAAAAGCCCTGTTCCCCATTCCACAAGATTGTTGTAGTACTGAGGCATATTCTGGGCCAGGCTGGAAATACTGTTGACCACTTCCGGAATAACCATCCAAAACAAAGCCACCAAAAGGACAATAGCTAACAGCAACGAACAAAATATGGACAAGCCTCTTGCTATGGCCGGTACCTTTTCTTCCTTTTTCCGGATGATCCGTTCCATCAACGGAATAAACAGATACTGATCCATTTTGTTTACCACCGGGCTTAAAAGATAGGCGATGATAATTCCTATATAAACCGGCATCAAAGCACTGTTCAGCGCACTAAAAAAAGACCGGAAACTGCTTAAATTTCCAAACAAAGCCGAAAATACATAATGAATCAGCATCCCGCCTGTAAACACCGCTAACAGTGTTACGCCCAGATAAATATATCGATTAAACTTTGGATTTATTTTTTTCACAATTCCTCCTATTATCTACTACCTATGTCTTCGCATACATGTTTATATTAGCACAGGCAGGGTGGAATTACAACATGTTGGAGGGGAGTATTCCGGTTAATAATAGAAAAAATAACCGGAATACTCTCCCAGCCAACGGGTCCTGGGCCAAAGGGGCTGCTGTGATTATTTGGACATTTTTCCTATATGTAAATAATCTTTGTTCAGGAGCAGACCGAAGTTTTCATCATTCGGGACTTTGAGACATCGTCGGTGCGTAGAGGGCGTATTCTGCCCTCACGCATCCGCTACGATGTCTCCTAAGCGAAAGCGGTCCCGAATGAGAAACTTCGGTCTAACCCAGTTCCCAGCGTACTTTACTGCCCCGGTCTGTCTTTGTTACCACCAGTTTATCATCTATTTCCTGTTTTAGTTCTGTTACATGGGATATGATGCCGATGAGTTTAGTGCCTTCGGACATATTTTTCAGCACTTTCACAGCCTGGCTTCTGGCATAGTCATCCAGTGATCCGAATCCTTCGTCTATAAACATCATATCCAGGTTCAGGGCACTGGACTGTGCCTGGATACAGTCTGCCATTCCCAGTGCCAGAGACAAGGCTGCCATAAAGGATTCTCCTCCCGAGAGGGTCCTTACTTCCCTGCTGGCCCCGGTCACAAAGGAGTGCACCATCAGATCCAGTCCCCTGTTACTGCCTTTGGCAGCCTGTGCAAGATCCATGATCCGCAGTTCAAACTGGCCTGCAGACATCTGGTAAAACCGCCTGTTTGCCGCCTGCAGCACCTGTTTCATATAGTACCGCTGGACATAAGTTTCCAGATCCATCCGTCCATTCGTGACTTTTCCGGACAATGTATCATACAGCTGCTGTACCTTTCCGTGATGCCTGATCATCTGGGTCCTGGATGAAAGTTTCTTAGTAAGTTCCTCTAAAACCCGCTTGTTTTCCTCTTCTTTATTTTTCTGCCGGTTATACTGCCGGGACTGGTCTTTAACAAACTGTTCCGACTGCTCTTTTTTTTCGGTCAGTTCCGTCAGATCCGGTGGCTGTTTTCCCGATACCGCTCTTTTTGCACTTTCTAACTGGATTTCATATTTCTGCACAGATTCATGATAGACTTTTACCTCTTCCTGCCACTGTCGGTACTGCTGGTTTGTATATCTTTCTCTTACTTCCTGCCAGGATATCTCAGGCCACTGCCATTTTGACTGGTTCTGTTCCCAGACCCGTTCTCTTTCCTGCCACTGTGCCTCCTGCTGAGGAATCACTTCCTCCAGATGCTTTTGCAAGGCGGTGGCAGTATCTTTCCGGGAACGAAGTGTTTCACAGTTTTTTTCTATCTGCAAAAGACAAGCCTGAGCCTCTTCTTTCACTCTGCCGGCTTCAGCCTCCCGGGCCTTCGCCTGACTGGCTGTATCAAAGTGGGTGGAAGCCGTTATGCTTTCATAAAAAGCCGCTGCCTTTTCCCGCAATCTTCCGGCCTGGATCTGTTCTTCCATCTCTTCTGCCTGTTCCCGGGAGAGGATTTCCTTTTCCTCCTCCCTTTCCTGACACTGTTTCTGCCACAGCTGCCGCTGTGTTTCTTCTTCCGTCAAAGTCTTCCATCTGGATTCCACTGTTTCCTGCCAGTCTGCCAGCGACTTTTCGATGGTTTCCTTTCCAAAATCCAGTTCTGTTACCTGCTCATACATTTTTTTTAATATCTTTTCCTGTCTTGCAAGTTCCTTTTCCTCCTGCTGCCATGCCAGAGACAATTCCCCAGCCCGGTAACTTTTCTCCTCTCTGTTTTTACTGCTTGTCTCAATTCTTTGCTCCCATTCATTCAGTTCTTTCTGGCTTGGAACATTCTCTCCCTCCAATGCCTCATAAGGCGTTGGATGATGGGTGGCACCACAAAGAGGACACGGCGTCCCTTCTTCCAGACTTCTCGCTAATTCCGTCAGCACACCGGCTCTCTGATCCATAAAATACTTCAACCGCACTTCATATTCCTGCCGCACCGTTTCATACTCTGCCTGCGCCTGCTGGTACGTTTCTTTGGCTGCCTCCCATTCTTTTTTTGTATCTTCGCACTGAGTTCTCTGCTCTCTCCACACAGAAAACTGTTCCACAAGGCGCTCCGTATCTTCTCTTGTCTGCCGGCATGCCAAAAGTTCTTTTTCTACATCCTCCTTCTCAGCCAATCTCTCTTTGAGCTGCCGCAGGTCATCCTCCGTCCGGCTGAGTTTCTCCTTTTTATCTTTGTAAGCCCTTTGCTTTTCATCCCAGTCTTTCTCTGCCTGGTCCCACTGCTTCTTGGCCTGGTCTTTTTGTTCAAAAAAGACCAGATCCTCTCTGGCCCACTGAGAAATGCGGGTCCATTCATCCTGGCACGCCTGAAACCGGGAAGCAGCCTGATGTCTCTTTTTATCCTCTTCTTCCCACTGTCTCTCCAGTTCTTTTTCCAGCTGGCTTTGCTGCCTGAGAGAATCTTTACTTTGCTTCCACAGTGCCATTGCCTTTTCTTTTTCTTCAAAAGGCACCGCCAGTTCGCCAGCCACCTTAAACAGTGCTATATCCTTTTCCTTTTGTTCGATTTCCTTTTCCTGCTTCTTGTAGAAATCCAGTTTTTCCCGGGCTTCCTCCATCATGTCAAAAGAACTGGATAAGGCCATTGCCTCCTGCCAGTTGTCTCTATCCTTATCCCTCTTTTCTTCCAGATGAAGCAGTCTTTCCTTTTCCTCTCCGGACCGCTTCACATCATAGGTACACACCTGTGAAAGCACCGTGAGATACTCTTCCAGATTGGCCGCCTTGCCACTCTGGATCTGGCTTTCATACTCATCATAGTCACTTTTTTTCTCAAATGTTTCATCTACGCACACACGGCTTACTTCCATCTGGATTTCTTTGGTGAGAAAAGCCAGTTCTTTTTCTTTTGCATTTTTTCTGCGTTTTAATTCATCTAAAATTTCGTCGTAAATCTCTGTATTAAAAAGTTTGCGGAAAATCTCCTTTTTTTCACTGGATTTTGACCGCAGGACCTCCATAAATTCTCCCTGGGCGATCATGGCGATCTGTCGGAACTGCCCCTTAGTAAGTCCCACGATTTCCACAATCTTTTCATTGGTCTCTTTGGCCGGATAAAGGGATCCATCCGGCATGGTCAGTTCCACCAAAGAAGTCTCCTCCTTCGTAGTATTGCCATTTTTAGATGTCCTTTTCAATCTACGCACATGTCTGGGAATCCGCCGTATATGATAATGGGGTGCATTTTCCGCCCCACTCTCTGCAAATTCCAGTGTCACCTCCGGTGTGATATCCAGATCGACATACTGGCTCTGAAAAATAACCCCTTCTTTTTTGTTCTGCCCGGAACTCGCCTCATCATACAAGGCAAATACCATGGCATCAAAAATTGTTGTTTTACCGGCCCCTGTATCTCCTGTGATCAAAAACAGATTCTGGGATGGTTTTGTAAAATCAATGACTGTTTTTTTTCCATAAGAACCAAAGGCCTGCATTGTCAGTCGGATTGGTTTCATCTCTATACCCCCTTCACTGTGTTGATCACATCCTGCAGGATGCTTTCCTCTTCTTCATCTATTTCACCTAAAAACAACCGGCACATTTCCATCGGATCTCTGGCCGGTTCTATATCCTGGCTGTCTGTACTCTTGCGTTCCTCTTTTTGTTCCCGCCGTATCTCCAGTAAATGAGGAAAGGAAAGATGCAGTTTTTCAGATACCTCCGTACTGCTTTCCTCTTCTTTGCCCTGCAGGACTACCCGGACATAGTCATCACAGGCCTGCCCACATATCTGGGCAAAAGTTCCTTTGATTTCTCTTACCCTGTGCCATGGATTCAAAGGGAGTACGCTGGTTATTATTTTCTCTCCTTTTGCACCTAACTCTGCCAGTATCACTCCCTTTTGCTGGGTCCCCTCTTCCACCGAATAAGGATAAGGAGTTCCACAGTAACGAATCGTATCTTTTCCTACCTTCATGGGTTTATGAATGTGTCCCAGCGCCACATAATCAAAAAGATCCAGACAATCTGCCGATATCGCATCTATGTTTCCGGCTGTACAGATTTCTGAATCCATCCGTGAAATGTCCTCTGGCGTTTTGCCTGCAGGCAGGTAAAATTGGTGGCTTACCAGCACATTGCGTACCTTTTCATCCACCTCTTCCCGCTGTAAAAGGGCAATCAGTGTCTGCTCATAAGTCAATCTCTCTTTTTCTTCTTCCAATTCCAGAACCTGCCTTACCATAGCTGGTTTCACAAAAGGCAATAAGTAAAAATTTACCTCTCCAAAGGAATCTTTCATTACTATCTTTTCAATTTTTTCTTTCGGTGTTCTGGGAGGCATCCCTACCATATGAATGTTCTGCCTGCGCAAAAGCCCTCTGTAACAGTCTACCCGCTGCTGGCTGTCGTGGTTGCCGCTGATCATCATGATCTGTCCTTCCGGCAGAGCCTCATGGAGACTGGTAACAAACTGATCCAGCAGTTCCACTGCCTCGGCCCCCGGAATCGACTTATCATATATATCGCCGGCGATCAAGACAGCATCCGGCCTCTCTTCCTTTGCATACTCTATGATCTGTTGAAACACATACTGCTGTTCCTCTTTCAGATCATAATTCATTAATTTTATTCCGATGTGCAGATCGGACAAATGCATTATTTTAATTTCTCCCAAACCTCCTCCGTGCTGTGAACCACAAACGGTGCTCCACACTCTTTCAAAAAACTTTCCGTTCGAAATCCCCAGCCTACCATGATCACATCCATCTGTGCATTGCGGCTTGTCTCAAAATCCACATCTGAATCGCCGATGTATACTGCTTCTTCTTTTGTCACACCCATCTGACGAAGTACTTCATTCACACTGTCCGGGCAGGGTTTTCTCCGGATTCCCTCCTTCTCCCCCACTGCGTAGTCAAACATGCCGGGGAAGTATTCCTTACAAAGTTCCTGCACACCATAGTCCGCTTTGTTGGACACAACCGCTGTTTTCATGCCACTGTTTTTTATCTTCTTCAGCAATTCAGGGATTCCCTCATAAGCTCTTGTTTTGTCACCGCAGTGATCTTTATAATAGTCATTAAAAGTATCAAAAACCTGCCGGTACACAGTTTCTCCGCTTCCCTGCGGAATGGCTCTCTCAATGAGTTTGCCAATACCATTTCCTACAAAAGTTCTGACCTCTTCCAATGTTCTCTCCGGCAGACCATGTTTTCTCAGCGCATAGTTGGTACTGTCTGCCAGATCTTCCAATGTATTCAGGATTGTTCCGTCCATATCAAATACAGCCAGTTTATACTTCATTCTATCTACCTCCTATATAATCAGTTTCTCCTATAAGAAATTGCAGAAAAAGGAGGATGCCGCTACGGTAAAAATACCTGCTACCGCAATGGCAAGACTGCTCATTGCTCCCTCGATCTCTCCTAATTCCATAGCTTTGGCAGTACCAATCGCATGGGAAGCCGAGCCAATGGACAATCCTCTGGCGATAGGATCTGTAATACGGAATATCTTGCAGATCAGCTCACCAAAAATATTACCAAGGACACCGGTTACCACGATCACCGCCACTGTGATGGTCACATAGCCGCCCAACTCCTCCGATACTCCCATGCCGATGGTAATGGACTTTGGCAAAAGGGTTACATATTCTTTGTGGGACAGTCCCATGATCTCAGCCAGCACCCATACGGTTCCAAGGCTGGTAAGAACCCCTGCTATGATTCCAAGAAGTACCGCTTTTATGTTTTTTTTCAACAATTTCCACTGCTCATACAAGGGAATCGCCAGGCACACTGTAGCCGGTGTCAGAAACCAGCTGAGATAAGAAGCTCCCTGATTGTATACATCATAATCCACATGGGCTGTTACCAGAACCACGATGGTTATAACAATAGAAATAAGCAGCGGATTAAAAATAGCACACTTAAATTTCTTCTTTAATACGACTCCTAATAAATAAGCAAGCAGGCTCAATGTTACACCTGCAAACAACGAATCCTCCAAAAATACTGTCATTTGTTTTTTTCCTCTTTTCTCTTTTCTCTCCGAATGATCCACTGTGAACACCGGCCTGTTACCACCATTACTGTGACAACAGTCACCAGCGTGATCACACAAACCGGCACCAGCACCGGCCGCAGCACACTAAAGGAAGACATCAGACCCACTCCTGCCGGAATAAACATGACCGGCATGATCTCAATGAGAAATTTTCCCGCATCTTTTACCCAGTCAAGCTGGATCATTCCTGTGATCAGACCCACAAACAGGATCACCATACCATAAATACTGGCAGGTACCGGCAGTGGCAGTACCTGATGCATCAGTTCACCCAGGAAGGAAATCGCCAATATCATTAAAAATTGTTTCAGATATTTCATTTTTTCACTCCACTTTCTTCATTCAGTACATAAAAAATTGGCAGAGCCGCCAAGGCCCTACCAATCATTATATTACGGTTATTTGTTTTGTCAAAGGATTTTTTATTTTGTCTTTTTGCTTTTTACACCGGACCAGGTGCTGTACACCTTTTTGCCGGATACCTTTATGTAAGTGCGGATACGTACATAATACTTTTTGTTTTTTTTCAGTTTTGAAAACTTTACTTTGCTCTTTTTAGAAGATAAAGTTTTTGTTTTCTTCTTTTTCGTAAATTTCTTATTCTGGGCGATCTGCACTTCATAGCCTTTTACTGATTTTTTCTTTGTCCAGTAAATAGTAAGGGATTTTTTCCCGGCCTTTATTTTTTTCACAGATGTTTTGGTCATATATTTAGACACCTTTTCTGTGCTCTTGTTTTTCCCGGAAGCAGCAGCCTGCTTTACCACAGTAACAGTCATAGATGCACTGTATCCACTGGTTGACTTGGCAGTGATGGTAGCGGTTCCTTCTTTTATACCGGTTACCACACCTTCTTCATTCACAGATGCCACCGCAGTATCACTGGAACTATACTGACAGGCATCCAGCATACGGACTGTTTTCCCCGAAGAAATCATTTCAAAGACCAGTGGAGTCTGCTCTGCCGGCTCCAGCGTTTTCTTACCTGAAAGACTGGTGGCTGTAATAGAACTCTTGGTCACCTCGATTGTCTGGATCACATCTTTGGCCGCCTCTGCCTGAGTTTCATACAAATCTGCCTCGGAACAAAATTCACCGGATGTGGTGTTCCATCCGCCCTGTTTCGGACTGAACAAAGCAAGTCCCACATAAGTCAGCCGGGGATTGATCAGCTGCTCATAATGACCGGTCACACCGCCAGTCTGGTTAACCCAGTCGCTCTTTTCACTGTACCATTGGTTGATGCCATATACCATGGAAGTAGAATAATTCCACGCCAGCACTTCTCCAATAGAACCGATGTGGCTTGGAGCCAGCAGTTCAAAACATGATTCTCCGTTAGGTCTTACATGCTCCAGACGGACCGTTGCCTCTGCTGCCCGGATCCTGGCAATGTACTCCAGATCCCCCGACCATTTAATCGGCACATAATCCGTTGCCACCAGTTTTTTCTTCGTAACCGGATTTATTACCCCCTGCTGGCAGGCTTCCTTGCGGATAGCGTTGATCCGCTTGACAGCCGCCTTGGCGTCGGTCAGATAACTTCCTTCCAGTCCTACGAACATACAGCCTTTAGACGGGGCAACGGCATCGGTTGTCAAAACAGTCCGGGCCAGTCCGGGCACTGATGATATACCACCGGTCATGACAGCTGTCACCGTCAGCACCGCAATGATCTTTGTAATCTTCTTTCTCATATGTCCCTCCATATTTAACATTTTCTTATACAAACATGAAGTATTATATCAAATTTCCCACTTTTTCTCAATACAGTTTTAATTTTTTTCATTCTTTGTAAAGTTTTTCCTTGTTATTTTTCTTTCTTGTCCGTAACCTTTACACCCCATACTGCTACATTTTCACCTTCTGCCGTAAAGGTCATGGTCATATCTCTGGACATTAGTTCATTTGCCTGTTTCAGAAAAACGCCTTTGTACACATGGCCGCTGCCCAGATCCAGGGTAAGTTTGCTTCCGTCCTTTTTCCATGTACCATGATATTCTCCGGTTACCGTTCCGTCCGGTTTCAGGGTAATGGTGTCTGCCGCTTTTTTCGTAAATTCAACCTCATAGGAAAACTCGGTCTCATACATTCCCACTGCTACCGTCTGCCGGCCCTGGATCTTCCTGGTACTTTCTGTCTTTCCTACAATGCCAAACTGCCTGTCACCTACCACATTGTAAGAACTGGTAGGCTCATGGTATATAAACTCATAGGTGCCGGCCATATCTTCCATCGTATATCCTTCCTGGGACAAGGTCTCTCCGGAATATTCATATGGTGCCGCTACCAGCCAGCCATTGTCATTTTCAAATATCTGATGCACCCGGATCTGATGTCCTTCGTTGGTGCCGCTGTCAGACTGAAAACGGGTGTGGTACACAAGATACATTTTTCCGTCATCATCTACCATGGCTGAATTGTGTCCCTGGGCCACTTCTACCGTGCCGATTCCTTCCATGTTGTAACTGTCAAAAATACGGTAACCATACCGGGTTTTCTTGATTTCTTCTGCTTTGGTGCGGATAGCGGACACCCCATTGTCATCCAGATATGGACCGGTCACTTCCTTGGAGCGGTATACTCTCATCTGATAACCGCCCTTTGCTTCCAGATTGCCATAGGATACAAAGAGATAATAATAATCTTTTCCTTTCAATATATAAGGTCCCTCTCCCGAACAGTAAAAGCCGCCGGCAATCTTCACACCATAATAAGCATCGGATTCATTTAATTTGGTTTCATATGTCTTACTGTAGTCTCTCAAGCCGGTAGACGGATTCAGTTTGATCTGATAAATACCTGCTGACCAGGAACCATAGGTCATATACATATTACCCTTATCGTCCGTCTGGATACTTGGATCAATGGCATTAATACAGGATTCATTGGTGGACTGGTATCTGGAAAGATCCGCTCCTTCTCCCAGCACTTTATACACATCCGTATGGCTCAGATCCATCTTCACTTTGGGATTGTTCATACCGGAATATACAACAACACCTTTGTACTCATACGGTCCCTCAATCTTATCTGCTGTCAAAAGACAGATGGAAGAAACCCAGTTGTCACCGTCAATACTCATATACATACACCATTTCTGCATGGTCTCATTCCACACAACATCCGGTGCCCACATGCGGCCGCTTAATCCATCCTTCGGATTGGTTGCTTTTTTTGCCCATCCATCCCATGGCTCTTTGAAAAGTTTTTTATAATCATCTTTTATATTTGTGTAAACATATTCCCACTGTTTCAGATCTTTTGACTTGGCACAGGCCAGGTGGGAGCCAAAGACATAATACATTCCTGTCTTTTTGTCCTTCACAACCGATGGGTCATGGACAGACACTCTGTTTATGTAATCGTCACCGCTGACTTTGTAATTTCCTGTTTTATTTGTCACTTCTGCCTGCACTTTGTCTGTCTGTCCAAACCAGGCACTGTTCACTGCCAGAACACACACAAGAAACATGGACAGCAGTTTCTTTATCTTTCTTTTCTTTAAGATAAAGAATATAATAGCCGCCACAAGTAACCCCCCACTGACAATGGATACTGCTAATCCTTTCACGGCCCGCGATGTCATTTTGCCGGAACTGTCCGGTGTTACCTGTATTTGGATCTTCAGTTGCTTTGTCTCACCGGCATTCAGCTTTTTGATTGTCTCAGATGTCTTTCCACTCTTTACGGAAAAATTTCCCGGTAAATTATAATGGATGTCCACATCCGACACAGCATAACTGTTGTTGTTCTTCACCGTCAGCGTCATGGCTGCCGTGTCTCCGTCACGATAAGATGTCTGATCCATCTGGGATGAAACAGCAATGCCGCTCATTTCTTTTCCGTTCTCTGTTGTACTTACATAGGACTCCAGTTTGTTTTCATCCTGCTGCCATGTAACGGCGGCCAGTGCCGCCGCCGGTACAGCCAGGGAAAGGAGTACTGTAAATACAAAAACGATCCATAATTCCTTTTTCTGCCTTCTCTTCTTTTCCATGATTTACCTCTTTTTATGACATTTTTGTGACTTGATAACCGTGATCCTCTATCACTTTTTTTAGTATATCATCCTCTACCTCCTCTGACAAGATTACAATAGCCTGTCCATCGGTATGGCTTACTTTCGCCTCTTCTACCTGCGGAAGTTCCTCCAGCGCTTTCTTTACCGTTGCCTCACAGTGTCCACACATCATACCTTTTACTTCGATTGTTTTGTTCATACGATCACCTTCCTGTTGAATTCTGACTTCTACCTCTTTTTTATATTTTTTTCTTTTTCTCTTAGACGGATCTGACCAGTTCAGACGCAATGCATTGCTGACAACGCAGAAACTGGACAAACTCATGGCTGCTGCCCCAAACATAGGATTTAATAAAATACCAAACAATGGATAAAAAACGCCGGCTGCCAGCGGGATTCCCAGCACATTGTAGAAAAAGGCCCAGAATAAATTTTCGTGGATATTTTTCAGCGTAGACTGGCTTAAACGCACCGCCTCAACCGCACTCATAAGATTGCTTTTCATCAGTACAATATCTGCCGCATCTACTGCCACATCCGTTCCTGCTCCGATAGCAATGCCTATGTCTGCCTGCACCAGTGCCGGTGCATCGTTGATACCGTCTCCTACCATGGCTACAGTTCCCTGTTTTTTCAGCTGGCGGATCACCTGTTCTTTTCCGTCCGGCAACACACCGGCAACCCGGTGATCCACACCTACTTTTTCAGCAATGGCTCTGGCTGTTTTTTCATTGTCACCGGTGAGCATAACAGTGGTGATCCCCATTTCTTTCAGTGCCTCTATGGCCTCTTTACTGTCTTCTTT
>ERZ825324.4393-NODE-4393-length-11804-cov-7.338497_pt1 | contig 11804 bp, 10 predicted proteins | sample MGYA00519859_ERZ825324 | MGnify/ENA primary metagenome ERZ825324 (study PRJEB31778, sample SAMEA3449198) | human gut metagenome | biome: human gut; feature: human-associated habitat; material: faeces | place: United Kingdom | collected 2010/2012 ... | reverse complement strand
ACGCAATTCATCTCCCACCTTAGAGGTTGGAGTCTTCTTGCTGTAAGAGGATAAACAGATGTTTTTGCCGGCTAGCTAAAGCTATTGGTAACGAAGAAAGCATCCGAAGAATGTATTGATTTTATTCTGTTGTGCTAAACGCTCCTTTTCACCCAATAGGGCAGAAACTTCTTTAATTTGGTGAAATAATGTTTTGTTTTTTCCAGCCATTTTCCCTGAGTTAATTCTGTGATCTTTTTCCACTGTTTTTTTCCGCTTTCGGAGAGGGTAAAGTTTTTTTCCGGGGTGTAGCAGAGGTTGGGATAGAATGCACACCACCAGTTATGTCCGGCAGCTTTGCCAATATCTACCCGGAGTGCCTGATATTCTCCTGCGGGGAAAATGGCAGTTCCGTAATGGCGTATTGGAAATCTTTCTTTGGTAAAGTAGACACGGACAGGCTTCCCGTCTGAAGCGTTCGCTGCCACCTGTGCGATTTCTTCTGTTTTTTCTGCAAGATTCTGTTTCAATTCCTGTGCGGAGTCTGCTCTGTATACATCCTCCTTTACATAACGCAGTACCGCATCTCTGACAATAAGCTTTCTTTCCTGGGCTTCCTTTTTATCAGAATCTGCTCTCACATGAAATCGCAGAGTATTATCGTATATTGGACCGGTTTGTTCTAAATACACCTGATACAGCAGGCTGTAACTAAATAGTAAACATATTAAAAGTGTGAATGATATTGTTATTTTATTAAAAGTCTTCATAGGTGGAGTATTACCATTTAATTCGAAGAATAAACAGACGCCACCGAAGAGAACCTATCCCCTATATTTGCGACTTTAGTCACGGCGGTTTGAATGTTCACTTATACGCTCACATCCAAACCTTGCTCCGAGGCCGCAAATATAGGGGATAGGTTCTCTTCGGTGGCTGTCTTTGGCTGTTTTTAGTTGAATCTCTCTTCCGGCTCTTATCTTCTTCACTGTTTTTTCGGCTGAATTTTGTTAAATCAAATGGTAATAGTTAGAGATTTGTCAAATTAACTGCTTCAGTCATAGTCAGAACTCTGAAAGATACCGCATTCCTATTTGTGGCCTCGGAGCAAAGGTTGGATGTGAGAGTAGGAGTGAACATCCAACCTGCTGCGACTAAAGTCACAAATAGGAATGCGGTATCTTTCAGAGTTCGTCTGTCATTATTTTTAAATTCCCGTTTTCTATAGTAACCCGGTACAGTGTAATTTTATCCTCTTGCTGCTGTTTGGCACGAAGGTAGTCTATTGGCGTTTCGCAGATTTGTCCGGAATATTTTTCTTTGTTTTGTTCTGCGAGAAGGTTTATTTCCTGTCCTGCTGCTCCGGCAGGAATATTTTTTATTTTGTATAGTTCTTTCGGGTTTTCGGGACATAGTGACAGAAGAACATTCGGAGATTTCTGCCACTCATTATCCCATTCTTTTAGCAGATGAGTGCATGCTGTTTTATTTGCTGCTATTCCCGAGCCTAAGAAAATTGTATAAATATGATTCCACTCGGTTTTTCCGGGGACTATTTCCAAGTATTTTTCTTCTAATTGCTGTAGATTCCGGGCTTCTATTTTTGTGATCTTGCAGGGAATTTCATCGCTTTGCCCCTCCATGTCGCTTAAATTTGCCCGAGCTATCCAAAACTGATAAGCATTTTCTTCATCAGCGGGATAATCAACGTACATGGATAAGATATAGTTTTTTTCTTCTACATCTGTAAGGCGCTGGCAGCCAGTTAAGGAAAAAAGAATTGGGAAAAAGATTAAAAGAGTTATTCCTGCAAAATACTTTACCTGCTTATTGTTCTTATATTTTGCAATATTTTTTCTTTCTTCTTTATCTTTTTCTGTTTTTTCTTGATAATTGAAATCTTTCTGTCTTTTAAAAAGCCAAACTACAAGTGGCAATATTAAGGACAGCGGGAAATCCACAAATGCCTTATATTTGAGATAAAACGTCCACAAAAGAGTGTGTTTTTCCACAACGCAAGTCAAGAGCACTAAGCAGACAAAAGTAATTCCTAAAAAATTTTTCAAACATCCTCTAGAGCGTGTTTGAAAAATACTCCATCCATAATAGAGATAACCGCTTAAAACCGCCATCATGCACAGTATCCAAAATATAATCGGCAGGATATCAAATCGTTCTAAGAACCCGCCCGGCATTCGGATTAGCTGCATCATTTTGATGACTGGCCATTCTGACTGGCTTGTGAGAGTTGGGCCAAGTGTTCGCACGGAAAGGAAACAAAATAAAACATTACAGAGAATCGCACCTGCGACGGCTGTTATTATGTCCCGTATTGCTTTATCATCTTTACCTTCTCTATTATTTTTACCTTCTTTATTATTTTTGTCCTCTACTTTTCTATTTTTTGTTTCGGTTCCTCTTTCTTCGGCAGCAGACCTCAAAAACAAGAGAAATTCTATTGGACTGCTGCACAGTAACATCAAATATCCGTTTCCCATGCTTCGGAAAATATTATCTGAAAGAATTCCTTGCCAGAATTCTCCTGCATTACCTATCTGCATTGCTTTTTCAATTCCGATAAATGATAAAATCACAGCAATAAAATACGTCGTGATAATCCACGGAAAAATGATTTCTAAAAATCTGGCTCTTTTTTGTAATGTTGTATACAAGCTGTAGCAAAGCAAAATCGCAGCAGGAAAAATAATAAATAAAAAGCTGCTTTCTGGCATATAAACAGTCTGAATTGTCTTACCAAAGAAATAAAAAAGTGCTACTGCATTTATGAAAAAACGAATCATGTATACAAATTTTATTGGCTGTGGTAAAACTTCCGGAAAATTTATAGATTTAAGCCTTGTTTGCATTTTTGAAACATTAATATTTGCATCCCTTGCCAGACCTGTCTTACCTATTTTTCTGTTTTCAAAATTTTCTTCACTTATTTTCCCAGAAAAAATAATAAAAAAGGCAATCGTTCCCGTCAAAAACACCCCATAAAAAATCAGGCTCCAAAAGCCATTCTGTTCTTTATAGCAGGCAAATGCCGGTATAGATAATGCTCCCGCTCCAAATGTTTCTATAAAGATCATTCTGCGTAACTGCCTTGCAGAAATCTTATTTTCATACATTTTATACATCCTCCTCTTTGACCGTCCCCCATTTTATTTTCATTCTATTTTCGTTTTCTTTTCTTCATCCTTTTATGAATCATTACATCTTCTGCCTGTAAATTTTTTCAATTCTCCTATCCGAACCAGGCAAACACACCTACACGAATCATCACATCTTCTGCCTGTAAATTTTTTGATAGCGTATCTATCTTTTTCGAATTCTCCGGCCCTCTCTCGTAAATACTGGTCTTTTTTTCATATAAGCAAATGGATAGCGAACATAATGATCCTTTTTATCATCATAATTTAAGTTTTCCCCACAAACAGAAGGCAGCATATATGGAACACCGAAGGATTCTATCTGAGATAAATGCAATAATAATGCGGCAAAAGTGAGAAGATAGCCGTAAATTCCCCATATTGCTGCGGTAACAATAAAAAGAAACTTTAACAAACGAAATACGGCGCCAAAGGATTCATTTGGCACGATAAATGATGCAATAGCTGTAAAAGATACAACGATAACAACGATTGTACTGACAATTCCCGCTTCCACTGCTGCCTGGCCTACGATGAGACCACCAACAATGCCGATTGTTCCTCCGAGCTGTCCGGGCAAATGAATTCCTGCTTCTTTTAATAGTTCAAACTGAAATTCCATAAGCAAAACTTCTAAAGCAACTGGAATGACGATGCCAGTTCGCGCTGTTGCAATGGATAACAAAAAGGAGGTTGGGAGCATTTCTGTATGAAATGCTGCTATGGCAACATACAATCCCGGAAATCCTATCGCAAACAATGAAGCTGCAAAGCGAAGCAAACGGGCAAATGATGCCACTTCAAATCGGGTATAGTAATCGTCACCTGCCTGAAAAAACATTTGATAAGTGACGGGCAAAATTAACACGCCCGGAGAGTTATCCACAACAAGAACGATTCTCCCCTCCAGTAATCCACTTGCCGCCTTATCCGGCCGTTCTGTATGTTGAAATTGTGGAAATGGTGTCCATACATTTTCTTCTAAAAGCTGCTCTACCATTCCTCCATCTAAAATACCATCAAAGCTGAGTGCATTTACTTTTTGTCTTACCTTTTCAAGAAGTTCCGGCTGAACAAGATCATCCATGTATACAATTGCCAAATCTGTTTTGGAGCGCTCCCCAACCATCGTATGCTCCATTTTCAGGCGAGAATCACGGATTCGGCGGCGAATCAATGCCGTATTTATTCGCATATTTTCTGTAAAACTATCTTTCGGACCGCGGATAACCATTTCCTGCTGGGTTTCCCCTACCCCTCTTGATGGGTATTTCTTTGTAGATAAAATAATTGCTTTCGGGCAGCTTTCCAGCAAAAGCAGGGTATTTCCTGATAAGATATCTGTTAAAATATCTTCAAAACTTTCATCCTCTTTCCAGTCCACTGTTTCCATCACATGATTTTCTACATAAGAGAGGAAATCCTGCCCTGTTTTTTCACATTTATTTTTAAGGAGAGGACGGATCACGAAGTCTTCCACCATATCTGCATCCGTCATTCCATCGACATAGATGACTGCTGCTTTTTTAGGATTTATTTTTTTATTGTTCTGCGTAGTTTTCACTATTCTTTTCGAAACTGTTTTTCTACCTATATCACTGTTTATGTCATTGCCTGTATTCGCATCTGTTTGCCCCTTCGTAGCACTGCTTATGTCACTGTCTGTATTCGCATCTGTTTGCTCTTCCATAATACTTTGTATATCAGCGGTGTCTCCTACATAAAATACATTCTTTACAATATCCCCGCTCCGGTCTAATGCTTTCTCCAAAAATGCGTAATCTTTATCAAAATTCTGGGTAAGATTTCCTTTTATTTTCTGGTCTCTGTTATACTTTATTCGCACTTTTCCCCTCCAGCTCTTTTTAATAGGCCACTAAAAATATGCCACTAAAATCTCTTATTTATTATTCTTAAACTTTTGCCTGCAGGCTTATAAACTTTTAATATTTTACTGGAATCTCAAATTGTTATACCCACATAACATTAAGAATATTTCTCCCTATATTTTCCGCAAAAATACTCTGTTAGTATTGAGAAATTTTTTCTTTTTTATACAGGTGTTTCTTTCTTGATTTTTTGCAAAAATGCGTTATAATAATTGTATACAAGATACAGAGGAGGTACAATTTTTATGACTCAGCCCTTACATTTGAAAGCATATGCCAAGGTGAATCTGGGACTGGACGTACTTAGAAGGCGGGAAGACGGTTACCACGAAGTCAGAATGATTATGCAGACAGTGAAGCTTTTTGACTACATTACTTTACAGAAGAATACATGCGGACAGATTCGTCTTTCTTCGAATCTGCCTTACCTCCCCCTCAATGAGAAGAACCTTGTCTATCGGGCCATTGACACGATACGTACTGCATATAATATTTCAGACGGTGTTGATGCAGCAATTGAAAAGCACATCCCTGTTGCAGCAGGAATGGCCGGCGGAAGTACCGATGCTGCCGCTGCTCTGGTAGGCATGAATCAGCTATTTTCTCTTGGAATAACACAGGACGAGCTTATTAAACATGGGCTTACCCTTGGCGCAGACATTCCATTTTGCATTATGAGAGGAACCGCACTTTCTGAAGGAATCGGTGAGATATTAACTCCTCTTCCTTCTATTCCGCCATGCTGGTTTTTAATTGTAAAACCATCTTTCTCTATGTCTACAAAGTTTGTATATGAGCACCTGCATCTCGATGAACAGACAGCCCATCCAGACATAGACGGAATGATTCAGGCCATCAGACACGGTGACCTTACAGGTATCACCGACCGTATGGGTAATGTATTGGAACAGGTTACAGAAAAGCATTATCCAGCTATCGTACAGATAAAAAAAGATATGAGGAGATTAGGAGCTGTCAATGCGCTTATGAGCGGAAGTGGCTCCACCGTATTTGGTATATTTACCTCAAGAGAAGCCGCCGGAAAGGCAGCTGAATTTTTCCATAATGACCCGGGAATCCGGCAGACCGCCGTTGTCCGCCCATTTAGTAAAAATCTCCCACGGTCGAAATCGCAGAAAAATCATAATCATTTTTCGAAAAAAAACAGTTCGCTGACACAGGGGGATAAATATACAGCGAAAAAGGGAAGGAGAAACAACTAATGAAAGACACTAACTTTAATGTAAATGAATATCTGCCACTTCGTGACGTTGTATTTAACACACTTCGCCAGGCAATTATTACTGGTGAATTCGCACCAGGAGAACGTCTCATGGAAATTTCTCTTGCCAACCGCCTCGGTGTAAGCCGTACTCCTGTAAGAGAAGCTATTCGTAAGTTAGAACTGGAAGGCCTGGTTATCATGATTCCACGAAAAGGCGCTCAAGTAGCCAGAATCACAGAAAAAAATCTTCGTGATGTCATCGAAATCCGTACTGTTCTTGAAGAATTCGCTGCTGTTCTTGCCTGCGAACGAATTGATCAGGCTGGGCTTCATGATTTACGTCAGGCTCATGAGGACTTCATCCGTTCCGTAGAGAATGGGGATATTCTCGATATCGTAGATAAAGATGAGACTTTCCATGATACCATTTTCCGCGCAACAAACAATGACCGCCTTATTTCTATTATCAATAATCTGCGCGAACAGTTCTATCGTTACCGCATGGAATATGTGAAAGATATTCGCCAGCGCTCTAATCTTGTGGAGGAACATCGGGAATTGCTTGATGCCATTTCCAGCAGAGATTCTATAAAGGCAAAGGAACTGATGAAAACACATCTGCTTAATCAGCAGCAGGAAGTAATTAATAACATTCAGGAAGCATAGGAAGGGCGGACGAAAGTCAGGCATCCCTATTATGCAAAATTTACAAAATACAAAACCAGTCACAAGAAGCATCTCTTTCCTTCAAGAGAAAATCTGCTCTTTGTGGCTGGTTTTCATTTTAAATGCCTTTTATTATTTTGTTTTTTTATTATTGCCTATCAAATCTCCCCTTTTCAGATGAAGAAATACCTGATTACATTTTAAATGTTTTCCTTCCTGTCCTTTTTTCCGTGTACGGATAAGGACACGAATTAAAAGCATGATAAGAAGAATAATTCCCATAACGGATGCCGTGATTGTCGGGTCAATCTGGAACGCTTCTGCTGTAACATGGATATGCTGCGGTTCTCCGGTTCCGATACAATGGCCACGCACAAGCAGACGATGTGTATTAATACCATACGGTGTACAGGTCATCAGGGTACAGTAATCCTTTTTATCTTCAATCTGCAGGCTATCCGTTTCATCTGGAAGAACGATAGAAATATCATCAACCTCGTAAGTAATCTCTCGATTCAAAATTGTAATAGTAAATGTATCTCCTACTTCCATTTTATCGAGGTCTGTAAAAAGCTTTGCGCTCGGCAGACCACGGTGGGCAGAAATAACACTGTGCGTACTGTCTCCGCCAACCGGAAAACTGGTTCCTTTCAAATGTCCGGCCGCAATCTGTAAAATACCCTCATCTGTTCCATGATAAATCGGAAGCTCTACACCAAGCTTCTTGATTGTGATATAACCCATAATACCTGTACCACTAATATCAAGTATTTTCTCATAACCTTTAATTTCATCCGGGTTATAAAATGCAGATGGATTTTTCGCAAGCTTCTTATTGTACTTCTCCGCCGCTTCAAAATACTTCGTATAATCCTCCGGCTTCATTTCCGACACCTTTTCATCGTATGCCGCAATCGCCTTTGACTGATGCCTCTGATTAATATAATTGCTCACGGTCGGATATAACATCACGGACAGCCCCACGAGGAAAATCAATATTAAAATGATAGTGGTAATATTCGAACTCAACTTCTTTTTTTTCAATGTTTTCTTTGATTTTTTCTCTGACTTCTTTCCAGACTTCATAGTTCTCTCCCTGATGTCATTTCCTTTTGTATATTTATGCTCTCACAAAATCTTGTTTGTGTAACTGTGCAGGCATATATTTACCTTTAAGATTGGGACAGGAGCTAAAAGCCCCTGCCCCTGAAAATCTCATAATATCAAATTGTTGTTATAAACATTCAGAACGGATTAGTTCTCAGCACGTCTCTTTGTGATAAGAAGAACTGCTGCTCCAACCATTAAGATAGCACCAACAACGTAGAAGATTGTTGTACCGATACCACCGGTGGATGGGAGAGTGGAACCTTTCTTGTTGACTACGTTTGTAACTAATTCACTCTTGTCATCATTAGGTGCAAATGTAATCTTTCCATCTTCCTGATTACCAGTCAAACTAGTAAGCACACCTGTACGATTTGTACCATCCCATGTAATTGTTGTATTAAAAAATATGCGTCGCTTACGGTTCTGTCGTGCTAACCGCCGACGTTCAAGACGTATCTCTTTAATCGAGGGGATGTTTACTTCCTCTTTACTCGTCCGCTCCATTCAGCATCTGCTCCTTTTCTGCGGCTTTCTGTTCTTCTTCCATTGAAACGTTCGCTGCTTTAATAGATGTGAGATAATCATCGGCTGCGGCCTGGGCAGTAGAAAATATATCGTTCAACTGAAGGGCAGCCTCTGCAATAAAGCCTGCCTCTGAAATCTGAATCGTACGATTGCATTCTTCTTCTGCAAAGATTCCTCATTAGATTTTAACGCATATATAATTTCTATTAATTCAGGACGACTCATCCTTCTTAATTCTTTCTCTGCCATAACTAAACCTTTCCCCGGCTTTTAATTCTTAATTATGCTCTCAATCTTATTAATGTCTGCAACGTCATACATGATCCATCTAATATCCCCATAATATAGATGTTGTATATACGTCTTAATGCCGTGTCTTATTTATGTTTCTTATTTTACAATCCTCGTTTTTTCTTATCAATAAGTTGAAAAGAATTATCCTTTTTTTTACAATATTTTTATCATTTTCTTGCTTATACTACATAAAACGCAATTATTTAATGTAAATGCGTACTTTTTCTATATATTTTTAAGCACAAAAAAGACGGAATCAGAAATTACTCTGACCCCGGCATTTTTGTTCATTACTTTTATGTATTTATCCTCTTCCAGCAAGAAGTCTCCCATCTTTACGGCAGGTGGAGGATGTCACTCCCCTATGAGACTTTCCATTTCTTTTAACAGGAACAATTTCTGCCCTGTTTCTAATGGTTCTGTGAGATTTTCATTATATTGCTTCATTTTTTCTATTGTCGTTCCGTAATGTTTTGCGATATTCCAGAGAGTGTCTCCGCTTTTTACGATATAGCCTGTAATAGACGGAATCCTCGAAATTTCTTCCTCACTGTACGGAATTTCCTCTACTTCATCAATCATATACATTGTCTGTGGTGAGAAACCGGTTACATAGATTCCGGCAACCGCCCTGATTTCTAATTCGTTGCTGTCCACAACATAACCACCAATCTGTTCCAGCACACCGCGAATCTCACAGCGGTCTGTCTCGGCTACTTCTGGTATTTCTACTAAATATTCAAATGGAATAACGATTTCTTTGGACTGAATCGGCGCGGTATCATCTCCTGCTATATAAAGAACTTTGCAGAAAATGAGTCCCTCCGTTGCGATGCCCTGTTTAGTAAGCTGAAAGTCTTCGATTCGTACATTTCCTTCTACATTAAGAACCTGTAAAAGTTTATGAATCTCTCCTGCTGCCTCCACCCGCTGACTTACCTTTGTTTTCGCGTTATTCTGGAAAATGAGATTTTCAAATGTAATCGGACTGGTTTTTAATTTTAATTTTCGGTCATTTGCATACATATCTTTAAGCAAAGGCATTTTAAATTCCCGATAAGCTTTCAGGTCAAGTTCTAATACCGCCTCTATTTCCACATCTCTTGGCTCGCCGTCAATATCCGGCTTAATCACTGCCTGATGGTTTCCGAGCATTACCGCTATATTCCCAATAAGATTCTCCTGACTGTCCGCACAGTCTAATTCGTTGGTAAATGGAATCTCCCAATCGTAGTATTGCAGTGATTCGCTACCCTCTTCTGCCTGATAAAGAATGAACAGGAAAAGACTTCCCCGGATAGATAATTTATTTTCCATCATACGGATATCTACATCCCGAAGCTGCATTGAATTCCAGAGAATCTCTTTGATATTCGGCTTACCTGCTGGCAGGCTGACACTTGCCTTAATCCTCTGAATATCTTTTTTATTCATGATAATTTCCGTCATGGACGGAGACTCATATAAGCATTGGACATTTTCCTTTTTCTCGATTCCAGTCGTACACTCCACAAACTTCATTTCGGAAATGGCTATGTGAAAATATATAACAGAACGCACACCACATTTTCTGGAATTGATAATGGAAATCGTGAGATCTTCAAGGTCGGCCGTCACCTTTGCGATATCGCTGCTTTCTGCACTCTCCACATTCATAAATTCTTCTATGGAAAACTCATGCTCCATGCAGGAAATCTGCTGCTCTTTATCCGTACTCAGATACAAAATCTGCACGAGGAAATTCCCCCGCAGGCGCATACGGTCTGTCAGCACTTCTATCTCATCAATATGTACCTCGCCTCGGCTCTCTATAATCTTTTCCACATCCGGCCGGGTATCCGGCACATTCATATCCTCATCAAGCGTAATCTGCACATTTTTTTCTAACTTTAAAATACCTGAACGAACCGCTTTCTTTTCAACCTTCATAAATAAACCTCCACCCAATAAAACTTGCTATATTTTATGCGGACACACTCTGCCCGTCTTTTCGGCTTCGTTATCAGTATATGTTGCTTCTGGCTGGTTTATGATTTTTTCAGGACTCAATCCGGCACAAAAGTTCTGTCCGCCCACAACGCACAACTAAAAAGGGATACGTCAGCGTTTCCACTACTTCTTCCCCCGCTGCCGGACCTATTAACTGCGTTTCTAAGTAAAGCTGCTCCTTATCTTTCCAACATTGCTCCACCCTGACACTGTAACCACTATAGGATTTCTCCCCATAACAGACCACCAAATATGTATATTTCGAATTCTTATATGCAAATGTTCCCGGTTTCTTTTTTCTCTCTTCAATAATCTTCTGCAGTCGCTCCGGCATATTCTTCCCACTGCATATCTCATACTTTACCGCCTGCCCCTGCTCTTTCTTTCCCAGCTTGCCGAAATGAAAACTATTTATGTTTAAGACGGTGCAACCGTTGAGGCAAAGGCAGAATATAAACACCCATAGTGGAAAAAGGACTATGGATGTTCCTTGCTTTTTTGTACTTTGAGACATATTCTGATACTCCTGAAAGGTGCTTACTTTAATATATGCAAACAAAAGGAAAATAGTAATTTGTGGTTGGGTGAATAAACAGACGAGCCAGTGAACCTCTTCTCGAGCAAGCAGAAGCTCTCGCATCTCGTCCCCAAATCCCCTCCCCTGTTTAATTCACTTTCTCCAGCCACAGCACAGAAGCCATTGCCCCGAATAAGGCATATTTGTGATTTTAGTCGCGGCGTGTTGAATGTTCGCTTATGCGCTTGCATCCAACACTTGCTCCGAGACCACAAATATGCCTTATTCGGGGCAATGGCTTCGTCTGTAGTTTGTCTAATGAATTAAATAGTAATAAACCTTTTTTTATGTTATAATTATCGCAATAAAGAGATAAAAACATTTTCGAAAGGAGGGGGATTAACCCATGCATATTTCTATTCCAAAACATGCCTCTGATATTATCAAGACACTTTCTG
>ERZ825324.4391-NODE-4391-length-11811-cov-3.123086_pt1 | contig 11811 bp, 7 predicted proteins | sample MGYA00519859_ERZ825324 | MGnify/ENA primary metagenome ERZ825324 (study PRJEB31778, sample SAMEA3449198) | human gut metagenome | biome: human gut; feature: human-associated habitat; material: faeces | place: United Kingdom | collected 2010/2012 ... | reverse complement strand
TTTACTATTCAAAATATACACAAATTTTTACCACAATTTTCGTACATAATAACGATTTTTTCTCATTAAGTACAATTTAACCGTCTAACCATCTGGAATCCATACTTTTTATCTATACAAAAATGTGTTATACTAATAAACATATTGAGCATACGTTCAGAAAAATAAACTAACAGAGGTGTTAAGATGGAAAACGAAAAATTACAGGAACAGACAGAAAGCATGGCAGACTACGAAGCACATTTCGATGATGCCAATCCATGGAATGTGGTCGCACGTTATCAGGAAGAAGGAACCAATCTTCACGTAAAAGTAGAAGGAATCGTAAATGGTGGTGTCATCGCCATGGTCGAAGGACTTCGAGGATTCATCCCGGCATCCCGCCTTTCTCTTTCTTATATCGAAGATCTGGAGACTTATCTTCTAAAAGAAATTGATGTCCGCGTGATCGAAGCAAACCAGGCAGAAGGACGCCTGATCTTATCTGCACGTGAGATTTTAAGAGAACAGAAAAAAGCAGAAGATGCAAAAAAACTTGCATCTGTACAGGTTGGAAGTGTTGTAAAAGGTACCGTTGAATCGCTTCAGTCCTACGGTGCTTTTGTACGTCTCGAGAACGGTCTTTCCGGTCTGGTTCACATTTCCCAGATCAGTACCCAGAGAATCAAATCAGCAGATCAGGTACTTCACGTTGGGGACGAAGTAGATGTCAAAGTCATCGGTATCAAAGACGGTAAGATCAGCCTCAGTATCAAGGCTCTTGCCGAAGATGCTGAAAAAGAACAGGAGGAAGAGCTGGAACACGTAGAAATTCCGAAAGTAGAAGCAATCGGAACCAGCCTTGGGGATCTGTTTAAAAATATCAAGCTTTAAAAATTATAATTTAAAAAAGGGAAGCCTGCACTTTCGCAGACTTCCCTTTATCATTGCCTGATAAGTATCACTGACACTTTATGCGAGAATGTACCCCCTGTACATTCTTTTCTATTTCTCCAATGCTTCCAGATCCTGCATCCAGACTGCCGCACACGCATCGCTCGGCATTCTCCAGTCTCCTCTCGGTGAAAGTGCCACCGTACCGATCTTCGGTCCGTCCGGCAGGCAGGAGCGCTTAAACTGCTGCGCAAAAAATCTTCGGTAAAAGGTCTTCAGCCATTTCATGATCGTCTCGTTGTCATAAGTTCCTTCAAATGCAAGCTTTGCGAGCCGATAGATCTTTGACGGTTCAAAGCCAAATCTCAGAACATAATACAGATAAAAATCATGCAGTTCATACGGACCTACAAGGTCTTCCGTCTTCTGGGCGATCTCGCCATCCTTCGGTGGAAGAAGCTCCGGACTTACCGGTGTGTCAAGAACATCCAGAAGTACCTCTTTCAGCTCCTGATCCTCACAGGTATCCGCATAATACTGAACCAGATGACGTACCAGTGTCTTTGGAACAGATGCATTGACTCCGTACATAGACATATGATCTCCATTATAAGTCGCCCACCCAAGAGCCAGCTCCGACATATCTCCGGTTCCGATGACCATGCCCCATTCCTGGTTAGCAATATCCATCAGCACCTGGGTACGCTCTCTTGCCTGTGAATTCTCATAGGTCACATCATGTACCTCTTCATCATGTCCGATATCACGGAAATGCACATGGACCGCATCCGCGATCGGCACCTCTTTCAAAGTGGCTCCCAGCTTCTTCGACATCAGGCAGGCATTCTGATAGGTTCTGTCTGTCGTACCAAAGCAAGGCATCGTCACTGCAATGATATCCTTGCGGTCTTTTCCTGCCATGTCAAACGCTTTCGCCGTCACAAGCAGTGCCAGCGTTGAATCCAAACCGCCGGAAATTCCAACGACTGCTGTTCTCGAGTGAGTATGCACCAGACGCTTCTTCAGTCCCATTGCCTGGATCATCAGAATCTCCTCACAGCGCTTTTCCCTCTCTGCCATATTCTGTGGAACAAAAGGGGTCTGTGCAAAGCTTCTGGTAAGTGCTGTCTCTTCCACACTTATGTGGAACAGTACTTTTGGAAGATGACGTTCTTCCGTTGTCTGGAAAGTTGTATTTTTTCTCCGTTCACTTAAAAGACGGAAAATGTCAATCTCACTGACGATCATCTCGTTAGCAAACCGCTTTGCTTCTTTCAGGATTGTCCCATTCTCTGCAATAATATTGTGTCCGCCAAATACCACATCCGTTGTAGACTCTCCGTCCCCGGCATTTGCATAGACATAACCTGCAATCAGTCTTGCAGACTGTCCCTTGATCAGTTCCTCCCGGTAACTATCCTTTCCGATCGTCTCATCACTTGCTGAACAGTTGACCAGGATGATCGCGCCTTCTCTTGCCGCCTCAATGCTCGGCGGGATTGGTGACCAGACATCCTCACAGATCTCTGCTGCTGCCACAAGCTCCGGCTCCTCCTCACAGATAAAAAGAATATCTGTTCCGAAAGGAACTCTCTTTCCCTCAATATCCACATATTCCAGACAGCCAAGACCTGATGCAAAATGGCGCTGCTCATAAAATTCTCCATAGTTTGGAAGATAAGTTTTCGGAACCAGACCAATGATCTCGCCTCTGTTTAAAACTGCTGCCACATTATATAATTTTCCATGATTTCTGAAAGGCACACCTATAAAAACAAGGGCATCCACATCAGCAGTTTCCTTTGTGATCTTCAGCAAAGTTTCCCAGGCGCTGTCGAGAAGACGTCTCTGCAGGAAAAGATCCTGACAGGTATAGCCTGTGATACAAAGCTCCGGAAAAGTCATAACCTTCACATGTTCTTTCTCCATCTCATGGATCAGTCTGATAATCTCACTTCCATTGGCATTGCAGTCTGCAACTGTGATATAAGGTGTTGCGGCTGCTGTTTTGATATAACCGTTTTTCATTTTCTACCTCTTCTTCTCTGTGCTCCGGCAGATCCATCTGTCAGTACATTGGCGTCTCTTATTTACATTTACGCAGGATTTCTTTCAGTTCTTCCACTGTAAATTCATAATTCTTATTACAGAAATGGCAGTTCATCTCAATGGACTTACCTTCCTGGATCATTTCATTGAGTTCTTTTCTTCCGATGCTGATCAGGGCTTTCTCCACTCTTTCTCTGCTGCAGTTACAGTAAAATTCCGTAGGAACTTTCTCATTGATCTCCATGTCAAAGCCCTCCAGAACTTTCTCAAGCAGACTCTCAGGAGTATGCCCCTCTTCCAGAAGATTTGTGACAGATGTGATTTTCTGCACATTTTCCTCAAGCTTCGCAATTGTGCTTTCTTCCGCAAACGGCATCAGCTGCACGATAAATCCGCCAGCCTGACGTACTGTATTGTCTTTATTCATAAGAACTCCAAGACCAACTGCTGATGGTACCTGTTCACTTGTAGCAAAATAATAGGTAAGGTCTTCTGCGATCTCACTGGTCTGAAGCGCAACCTGGCCAACATAAGGCTCTTTCAGTCCCATATCCTTGATCACGTTCATAAATCCTACACCGACAGCACCTGCAACATCCAGTTTTCCCTTGCTGTTTGCCGGGATACATACATCAGGATTTCCCACATATCCCTTTACACGACCTTTGGAATCTGCTGTCACAGTAATTCCTTCCAGAGGACCTCCTGCCTTAATCTGAAGTGTGAGGATGTCCTTATCCCCCTTCATCATGGTACCCATCATGGCACCTGCTGTAAGCAGACGTCCCAGTGCCGCTGTTGCAACCGGGCTTGTATTGTGATCCTGTCTCGCTGTTTCTACTGTTTCTGTAGTAACTGCCGCAAATGCACGAATCTGATCATTCGCTGCAATTGCTCTGATAATATAATCGTTCATTCGTTTATTACTCCTGTTATTTCTTTCATATTATTTTCATTTTGTTCATGGCTTAACATCAAATCAATAGCAATTCCCGTAAATAATGCATTAATTAAGAGGCTTGCTATAATCGCATCAATCCGCACGATGTGTCTCAGGTTTCTCCGGAATCCTTCCATGATATCCGTTCTGTGCACTTTTTCCATGCTCTCTTGCAACAAAAGTCAGACGTTCACAATTCTCATCACCCGGATTATGAGTATATGCATCACAGACTGCCACCAGTTCCATTCCTGCTTTCACAATCATAGCCTTGATTGCTTCTATGGAATATGCTTTCTGTACATGTTCCTCCTCACACTTCTCATACAATCCGTCTTCTCTTGGAAGAAAAAGTGCCAGTTCATATACATTCAGGGCATTTTCCCTGTCATAACTGTTCTCCCAGATAAAGCTTCCGTCCTCTCTGTCCTCAGCAATAGTCGTATCACCGATCACATCCCGGTATTTATGGATCGTATTCATATCAAAAATGAACAGTCCGCCCGGATCCAGATAATTATTTACCAGTGCAAAAAGATACTCCAGATCTTCCTCGTCCGTCAGATAATTCATACTGTCACAGACACTGATCACAGCACGAACCGTACCATATAACTCAAAATCCTGCATATCCTGCAAAAGATACAGAATATCATGACCGGATTCTGCCCGCTTCTCCATAGCCTCTGCAAGCATCTCCTCAGAATTATCGATACCGATCATATCATATCCGGCATCTGCAAGCATCTCTGTCACAGTACCTGTTCCACATCCCAGCTCCAGAACCAGACCATCCCTGATCCCGTCCTGAGCCAGTGTTTCTATAATATAGTCTGCCCATTCACGATAGTTTACATTATCCATGAAAACATCATAAACACCGGCAAATCTTCCATATGATTCCATTCATCAGCCCTCATTATCTACCTGTTTTACTGTTCACTCCGTTCACAGCAACACATATTTTCCCTGCTATTCTACCACAACATCCGTTCTTATGTAAATAACAGGTTGGTCTCTGTCAGCGCAAAAAAGGACGACTGTTTTTTTACAGCAGCCGTCCTTTTCAACTTTTCTGTTACTGATTCTTAGGCATATAGCGGACATACGCCGGTTCTCCATGATAGTAATAGTCAACACCGTTCTCATCATAAACGTCCTCACCATTAGCAAAATCATAGGTATTTCCGTCATCATCACACCATGTACCGTCACCGTTCGGATAAATTACAAGCGGATATCCGTCGGAGTTTCTGTAAATAGTTCTTGTCTGATCTGTATCATAGTCCGGATCATCTGTTCCTACAGGTGTTCCGTCTGCATAATATCCATTGGAGGAACCATCGTCATAATCATAAGATCCGTCGCTGCTGCCATCAGAAGTATAGTCTGAAGAACTGTAATCTGATGAACCGCCCGATGAAGTATCACTGTAAGAACCGTCTGTACCTGCTGAAGAACTTCCATCTGATGAACTGCCGGATGCTGTTTGGTCTGTACCTGCAGCCGCTGTTCCTGTAGTTCCTGAAGTGCCGTCCGCAGTTGTACCTGCTGTAGTTCCTGAAGTTTTTCCTGTTGCTGCTGCTTTCAGTACAGAATCACCGGAAATAGTGAATGAATCAACAGAAGTCTTGATTCCTGCCAGTGCTTTCTCATCCTTTACAGAACCTGCAACACTGTAAAATTCTGTTGTATTATCTGTGAAATATTTATTTACAACATATTTATAGTCACTCTTGTCAGTGAGGTAATGAACTGTATAGCTGTAAACATTTACACCGCTGACTTCCTCTGATTTATAATCCTGGATCTCAAAATCTGTACCTTCTACAAGATTATCTGCCTTTACAAGTGCAGAGGCTGTATCCTGTGAACTTGGAATGATCGCCACAGACATATCCTCCTCACCGGAACCATGCAGGATCAGGAGTTTGCCCTGTTTCGGTGACTCGAAGCTTAACATATCGTCAGAATCTGATTTATTCGCCCATGTCGCATCCGGAAGTTTAATGGATACTGCTTTGTTCTTAGATGTATAGGTAGTATTCTGGGCATTGGCCGGTGCAGGGGTAGGAGTTGCTTTCGCTGCTTTGGTTGGCTCCGGTGTAGGAGTTACCTGTACCACACTTGAATCCTCGTCACTGCCGCCTCCAAAGTTACATGCAGTCATGGAAACAGATAATACAGCTGTTAAGGCCAATAACATTAGTACTCTTTTATTTTTCATAATATCCTCCTTAGAATAGATATATAGTCTTCAGGTAATATTTGATATCAGGTCAGGAGAGGAAACCTCTCTCTGATATTATTATAACTGTTCCGTACTTTATAAAATATGATGTCAGGGTCAAAAGATATTTTGCCCCTAACATTATATATTTTACAATTTCATTACATAGATGTCAATGTCGATTTCTCAGCCTTCTGCGATTTGCATAGTCTGTCATAACGCCATTTTTCTGCTTCATCATACCATTTATCTTTTTTTCTCTGTAACTGAGAGATTACTTGTTACTGTGAACGGAGTGAACAGTAACGATTACTTTTTTATTTTTCCACTTCATACATATGCAGTTCATGAAGGGCTCTTGTTGCAGCGATATATCTCGCCTGACGCACAAGCGGGCTCTGATCTTTCTGCGGAAATACTGCAAATACCTGATCAAATTCCAGACCTTTTGCCAGATAGAATGTCGTAACTGTAAGACCTTTCTTAAAGCTTGTGCTGTTTCTGTCCAGATAAGACAGACGTTCTTTTATATCAAATCCTTTTTCTCCCAGAATTTCCTTCAGAAGAAGCCACATATGTTCTGCTTCTTTCTCTGTACGCAGGACAACCGCTGCTGTTTCATATTCTTCTTCGCCGAGTTTCAGAGTTTCTGCAATCTCTTCCGCAGCATGGCTCATATCTGCAAATATTTTCTCCTCCACCGGAGCACCATGACGTTCAAAGAGTTCCATATCTTCAATACCCGCAAGCTGATTTGCATAAGACGCAATCTCTATGGTGTTACGGTAACTCTTATTCATAATGATCTTGTGGATATCCCTCCCGAAAATCTTCGGCAGAAATTTCAGCACATCCTGCTGTTTATCATCCATAGTCTGTGCCCGGTCACCCAGGATCGTCATTCTGCAGGAGAAAATCCTCTGCAGAATTTCATACTGAAGCCTTGAGTAATCCTGCATCTCATCTACCACCAGATGCTTGATATTGCTTCTTCCCTGCTGGCTCTGCAAACGATATTTCAGGTAAAGAACAGGATAAACATCCTCATATTTCAGCTTTCTTTTCTCATAAGAAACACGCGGAAGTCCTTTGTATCCATTTTCTTTCAGGAACTGACTGTAGATCACATAAAGATCTCCGGTCACATACAGCTTCATGAATTTCTCGCGGATCAGGTCTTTCTCATCATCTGCCAGATCACGGTCCCGCAGAGTTTCCACCTCGTCAATGAAATAATCTGCAACTGCATCCATCCTTGAGAGCAGTGGAAAATCCTGGAATTTGAAATAAAACAATTCAATAATCTCTGATTCTTTCTTTACAAATCCCTTATATTCCACATCTTTAAAATTCATCAGCCGGTCTTCCAGTTCCACCAGATAGCGTTCCATAAGATTTATAAATTCCATGGACTGCTTTTCCTCTGCCAAAGAAGCTTTCTGCGGAAAACGGATTCTGCGTTCAATTTCATCATAGCGGTCTTCGCAGTCAGAAACTGTATCCCTAAGCTGCTTATAGGCAAAAAGATCAAAGCTCATTTCCTTAATATTCTCTTCTCCCAGTTCAGGAAGGATATGGGAAATATAATCGGAAAACACTCCATTTGGTGACAGGATCAGAATATTGGAAGACTTCAGATTCTGTCTGTCATGGTAGAGAAGATAGGCGATCCTGTGAAGCGCCACGGAAGTTTTACCGCTTCCTGCTGCACCCTGGATCACCATGATCCTGTCTTTGGTATTTCGGATAATGGCATTCTGCTCCTTTTGAATGGTACGGATAATGTTCTTAAGCTGTACCTCACCGTTACTTCCCAGCTCTGCTTTCAGGATCTCATCATCGATCTTCACATCACTCTCAAATTCGTAGATCATTTTTCCGTTGCGGATCTTATACTGCCATTTCGAAGCAACCTCACCATGAATCTCGCCCATGGGAGCCTCATAAGAAGCCGGTCCTTTGTCATAGTCATAAAACAGACCGCTTACCGGAGCACGCCAGTCGTATACTAATGGAATATGCCCTGCTTTCTCTGCAAAATTTCCAATTCCAATATAAAAGATCTCCGGTTCCTCCTCTCCTTCGTAAATGAAATCCACTCTTCCGAAGAATGGAGAATCTGCCATTCTGCGAAATCTCTGCTTCAGGATCAGCTGCTCTTCATTTGCGGAAATCTGGCGGAACAATGCCTGCTGATTATCATAATTCTCATAACCATACTGGTCCATCTCTGTATAATTTTCCCAGTAATACTCATGCATTCCCTCAATCTCTTTCTGGCCTTCCACCAGAGAAAGGCTGATTTCTGTGATACGTTCTTTTAATTTTTCCAGCACATAGCCCAGATATTCTCTGCCGTTTTTCTTATCTGTCATATTGTTGATATCCTCTGATATTTGCAACTGTTCAGTAACTTCACAGCTACAATACTCCTTATTATTGTTATCATTTTCTCTTGTTATTATGATGATAAAATATATCAATTTTCGTAGATTGGTTTTTAATTATAACATATTACCCTCTTACAGAAAAGACAAAAATCCCTCAGCCGGTATCTGTGTGATCCTATATCTGCCGGATATATTCTCTTTCACAAATACCCTGAGGGATTTATAATACATTTCTTTCTTACAGTAATTTCATTTTTTCAGAAATTGCCATAGATTTACACCATGATTTATATCATGATTTCCATACTGTAATTTTCTATTTCAGGCAGTTGCCTTATTCTCAAACTGACTGTTATACAGGTCTGCATAGAAGCCTTTCTTAGACAGAAGCTCTTCATGATTTCCCTGCTCGATAATGTCACCGTCTTTCATAACCAGGATCAGGTCTGCATCCTTGATGGTAGAAAGTCTGTGTGCGATCACAAAGCTGGTTCTGCCCTTCATCAGATTGTCCATGGCTTTCTGGATACGCACTTCGGTTCTGGTATCTACAGAGGAGGTTGCCTCATCCAGGATCAGGATCTTATTATTGGCAAGAATTGCCCTGGCAATAGTGAGAAGCTGTTTCTGTCCCTGGGAAATATTACTGGTTTCTTCATCCAGAACCATGTCATAGCCGCCCGGCTGCTGCATGATAAAGTTGTGCACATGGGCTGCCTTTGCTGCTGCAATCACCTCTTCATCTGTAGCATCCAGACGTCCGTAACGGATATTTTCCATAATGGTTCCTGAGAACAGCCAGGTATCCTGGAGCACCATTCCAAACATCTCTCTCAGACTGCTTCTGTTAAAGTCTTTGATGTCATAACCATCTACCTTAATACTTCCGCCATTGAGATCATAAAATCTCATAAGCAGTTTCACCATAGTTGTCTTTCCTGCACCTGTGGGACCTACAATGGCAATCTTCTGGCCATCCTTCACATCTGCTGAGAAGTCATTGATAATGATCTTATCCGGATTGTAACCGAATTTTACATGTTCAAACTGTACATCTCCTGTAAGTGTATTAACATCTACAGGGTTCTTCTCATTCTGACTCTCCTCCGGCTCCTCCAGGAATTCAAATACACGCTCGGAAGCTGCAGCAGAGGACTGTAACAGGTTGGTGACCTGTGCGATCTGCTGGATTGGCTGTGTAAAGTTACGGATGTACTGGAAGAAGGACTGGATATCACCGACTTCAATACTTTTTTTGATTACAAACACGCCGCCTAAGAGAGCTACCATTACATATCCAAGGTTACCTACAAACTGCATGATCGGCATCATCATTCCTGAGAAAAACTGAGATTTCCATGCAGATTCATAAAGCTTCTGATTATCTTTCTCAAATTCTTCTACTACATCATTCTCTTTGTTGAAAACCCGGACCACATTATGACCGCCGAAGTTCTCTTCGATCTGACCGTTTACTTTACCCAGATAGCTCTGCTGATCCTGGAAGTATTTCTGGGAATGCTTCATGACAGTCTGGATGATGAACATGGAAACCGGCAGGATCAGAAGTGCTGCCAGAGTCATCCACACATTGATGGAAAGCATCATAATAAATACACCGATCAGAGTTGTCACTGATGTGATCAGCTGCGTCAGACTCTGGTTCAGACTCATCTGCAGAGTGTCCACATCATTGGTGATACGGGAGAGGATCTCTCCGTTTGTTCTGCTCTCATAATAATTCAGAGGCAGTCTGTTGATTTTCTTTGAAATATCTTTTCTCAGATTATAGGTAACATCATTGGAGATCCCGGACATTACGAATCCCTGTACAAAGGAAAAGCATGCACTTAACACATATAATCCAAGTGTCCATAACAGGATCATCCCGATCTTTCCGAAGTCAATTTCACCGGTTCCGTTTACCTTGGCAACCAGGCCGTTAAACAGCTCTGTGGTCGCCTTACCTAAAATCTTAGGCCCTACAATACTAAACACAGTTCCCGCTACTGCAAAGATAAACATCAGTATAAAGCGGAATTTATATCGTCCCATATAACGGAAAAGCTTAGCCATGGAGCCCTTGAAGTCTTTCGCCTTTTCGCCGGACATCATACGTCCATGTCCTCCCATAGGACCTCTTCTTCTCTGTTCGCTCATGCCAGTTCCTCCTCTGATAACTGAGATCTTGCAATCTGCTGATATACCTCACAATTTGCCATCAGTTCCTTATGAGTTCCAATACCTGCCATATGTCCGTCGTCCAGTACAATGATCTGGTCTGCACCAAGGATGGTACTGATCCTCTGGGCAACGATTACGGTAGTTGCGTCCTTGGTGTACTCCTTCAATGCCTTTCTCAACTGACTGTCAGTCTTAAAGTCAAGGGCAGAGAAGCTGTCATCAAAGATAAAGATTTCCGGATCCTTTGCAATGGCTCTGGCAATGGACAGACGCTGTTTCTGTCCGCCCGAAACATTGGTACCTCCCTGTGATACAGGGGATTCATATTTCTCCGGTTTGGTATCAATAAATTCTGTAGCCTGTGCAACCTCTGCTGCTTCTTTTACCTGTGCATCAGTAATCTCCGGCTTACCATAGCGGATATTGGAATCAATGGTACCTGAGAAAAGTACACCCTTCTGCGGCACATATCCCAGCTTATCACGAAGTTCTTTCTGAGTCATGTCGCGGACATCCACACCATCCACTTTAACAGAACCCTTTGTCACATCATAGTATCTGGGAATCAGATTGATCAGGGTACTCTTACCACTTCCAGTACTTCCGATCACTGCAATCGTCTGACCTTTCTTTGCTTTAAAGGAAATGTCTGTCAGTACATTCTCACCTGCTTCCGGGTAAGCGAAGGATACATGGTCAAATTCAATCTCACCTTTCACATTTTCTGACGGATGTACCGGAGTTTCCGGATCCTGAATGGAAACCTCTGTTTTCAGAACCTCATCAATACGAAGCGCTGCAACATTTGCTCTCGGGAGCATAATAGACATTGCAGTGATCATCAGGAAGGACATAATGATCTGCATTGCATACTGGATAAATGCCATAACATTACCAACCTGCATGGTTCCGTTGTCTACTGCATGGGCACCACTGTAAATAATAAGTACAGATACTCCGTTCATGATCAACATCATAATGGGCATCATAAAAGTCATACATCTGTTGACAAACAGGTTTGTTTTTGTCAGATCCAGGTTTGCCTTCTCGAAGCGCTCTTCTTCATGTTTCTCACGGCTGAATGCACGGATAACAGGAATACCTGTCAGAATCTCACGGGATACCAGATTCAGTCTGTCGATCAG